>ERZ1643246.2645-NODE-2645-length-16637-cov-5.869979_pt1 | contig 16637 bp, 19 predicted proteins | sample MGYA00579265_ERZ1643246 | MGnify/ENA primary metagenome ERZ1643246 (study PRJEB29033, sample SAMEA4952261) | chicken gut metagenome | biome: Broiler Chicken; feature: Gastrointestinal Tract; material: Caecum | place: Ireland | collected 2018 | study: Broiler... | reverse complement strand
GCATCTGCTCTCCCTGTGTCCCTCGGAGCCGGTGGTCTATGAACCGGAATTTGATCCGGCCTCCAGAGTGGCGGAGGAGGAACCCTACACCGTGGAGCGTGACGAGGACGGAACCTTTGTGGTAGAAGGGCCGAAGATCGAAAAGATGCTGGGTTACACCAATATCGAGTCGGAGAAAGGTTTCCTGTTTTTCCAGAAATTCTTAAAGGAGCAGGGGATTCTGGCCCGTCTGGAGGAGATGGGTATTCAGGACGGCGACACTGTGCGGATGTACGGTCTGGCCTTCGACTATTACAAATAGAGAAACGGAAAGGAATTGTATGAATAACAGACAACGGGCATATTTATCGGGACTTGCCAGCAAACAGCAGGCGATTTTTCAGATCGGGAAAGCTTCCCTGACACCGGAAATCGTATCCGCTGTGTCAGATGCGCTGGAGAAGCGGGAGCTGATCAAGGTCTCCGTGCTGAAGAACTGCTTTGACGATCCCAGGGAGATCGCGGAGCTTCTGGCGGAGCGGACCCGCTCGCAGGTGGTCCGGGTAATCGGAAAGAAAATTGTTCTCTACCGTCCGGCAAAAAAACCGGTGCTGAAACTTCCGGATTGACACAGACGGCCGGTAAGAGGAAAGGATGTGTGCGCGCGTGCGTGAGGGAAAGGAAGACAGAAAAAAGATAGGAATTCTGGGTGGTACTTTTAACCCGATTCATCTGGGACATCTGCAGATTGCATATGCCGCATTGGAGCAGTTTCATCTGGATCAGGTATTATTTATTCCGGCGGGGCAGCCGCCCCACAAGGACATATTCCAGGATGTCAGCGCGTGGCAGCGCTACGAGATGGTGCGGGAGGCGATCAGCGGCGAACCGGCTTTTGCCATCAGCGATATGGAGATCCGCTCCGAGGGAAAGAGCTATACTTATCGGACACTTCGGTATCTGACCAGGCTTTATCCCCGGAATCAGTATTATTTTATTCTCGGCGAGGATTCTCTGGAATCTTTTTCCACATGGCGGAAGCCCCAGGCCATCTGCGACTGCGCTCAGATTCTGGCTGCGGTGAGACAGGATCTGGCCGAGGCGGATACACGGAAGCTGGAGGAGGAGATCGAGCGGTGCCGCAGTCAGTTCGGACCGGTCTTTCATCTTCTGCGCACGGAGAATTTCCCGGTTTCTTCCACCCGGATCCGGCAGGAACTCGGCAGCGCGCACAAGGATGAGAACCTTCTGAGACAATGGCTGCCCGAGAGGGTGCTGGCATATATTGCGAAATATCAGCTGTACCAAAGGGAGGGAAAAACGATGGATTTGGATGAAATCAGAGATGCGTTGAAAAAGGAACTTACCAAGAGCAGATACCGTCACACGGAGGGGGTTATGTATACAGCCGCCGCGCTGGCCATGCGCTATCTGTGCTCCATGGAGGATGCCATGACGGCGGGACTTCTGCACGACTGCGCCAAGTGCCTCTCCGACGAGGAAAAACTTCGTATCTGCCGGGAGCATCATCTTCCGGTGTCGGAGGTGGAAGAGCGGCATCCGCAGCTTCTGCATGCCAAGGTGGGAGCTTTTCTGGCGAGGGAGAAATACGGTGTGACGAGCGGGGAGATCTGCCATGCCATCGCTGTCCATACTACCGGATGCGCGGACATGAGTTTCCTGGACAAGATCATTTTTGTGTCGGATTATATTGAGCCGGGAAGAAACAGGGCGCCGCGCCTTACCGCTGTGCGCCAGGCGGCTTTCGAGGATATCGACCGTTGCTGCGCCATGATTTTGCAGGATACGGTGGAGTATCTGTCGGTGGATGAAAAATCCATGGATCCCACAACACACGAGGCCTATGCCTTTTATAAAAAATATTTGTAAGCGACAGGAGAAAGTAGATTTATGGAAGATTTGAAAGAGATTGTCCGTCTGGTTTACCAGGCGCTGGAGGAGAAGAAGGCGGAGGATATTACCATCATCGATATCTCCAATATTTCCGTGATTTCGGACTATTTCATCGTGGCCAGCGGAAGCAACCAGAATCAGCTTCTTGCGATGCAGGACGAGGTGGATCATGTTCTCCACGAGCACGGCATCGATGTGAAGCAGATCGAGGGAAATCGTTCCTCCACCTGGATTCTGATGGACTACGAGGATATCATTGTGCACCTGTTCTCCAAGGAGGACCGGCTGTTCTACAATCTGGAGAGGATCTGGCAGGATGGCGTCGTGATCGATCCTGCGGAATTATAAGACCATGCATACGATCAGAAAATTTATTTCCTATTACGGCCCATACAGGACGGTCTTTTTTCTGGACCTGATCTGCGCGGCCTTTATCAGCGTTGTGGATCTGCTCTACCCGCAGATTCTGCGTACCCTGACCAACACGTTGTTTACCCGGGACAGCGGGACGATTCTGTCCGCGCTGCCCTGGATCGCCGTGGCGCTTCTGGTCATGTATATTCTGCAGAGCCTCTGCAAATATTATGTGACCTATCAGGGGCATATGATGGGCGCCAATATGGAACGCGATATGCGACAGCAGCTTTTCGACCATTACGAGAAGCTGTCTTTTTCCTATTATAATCAAAATAATTCCGGGCAGATGATGAGCAAACTGGTCTCGGATCTGTTTGACATTGCGGAGTTCGCCCACCACGGGCCGGAAAATCTTTTTATTTCCGTGGTCAAGATCATCGGCTCCTTTGTGTTCCTGTTCCTGATCAACTGGCGGCTGGCGCTGCCTCTAGTCGTCCTCGTGCTCTGCATGTTTGTCTTTTCTTTCCGGCAGAATCAGAGTATGCAGGAGACATTTATGGACAACCGCAGAAAGATCGGCGATGTCAATTCCAGTCTGCAGGACACGCTGGCCGGAATCCGGGTGGTGCAGTCCTTCGCCAACGAGGACATCGAGCGGGAGAAATTTAAGAAGAGCAATCAGGCGTTTCTGATTTCCAAGCGGAACAACTACAGCTGTATGGGGAATTTCATGAGCTGGAATCTTTTCTTCCAGGGCATGATGTATCTGGTTACCCTGGTTTTCGGCGGTTATCTGATCGCCAGAGGACTTATGGATGTGGCGGATTTGGCGATGTACGCTCTGTATATCGGCATCTTCATCAGTCCGATCCAGATACTGGTGGAACTGATTGAGATGATGCAGAAGGGACTGGCCGGTTTCCGACGCTTCCTGGATGTGATGGAGACGGAACCGGACATCGAGGACGCGCCGGACGCGAAGCCTCTGACGGATGTGAAGGGTCATGTCCGCTATGAGGACGTCTCCTTCCACTACAGTGACGACGATACGCCGGTGTTATCCCATGTCAGTTTTGATATCCCGGCGGGCAAGTCTATCGCGCTGGTGGGGCCGTCCGGGAGCGGTAAGACGACGATCTGTTCCCTGCTCCCCAGATTTTATGATGTGACAGGGGGACGGATTACCATCGACGGAAAGGATGTGCGCACACTGACGCTGAAGAGTCTGCGAAGCCAGATCGGTATGGTTCAGCAGGATGTGTATCTGTTTTCCGGCACAATTCGAGAGAACATCGCTTACGGGAAGCCGGGAGCATCTGAGGAGGAGATCATGGAGGCTGCCCGGCGCGCCAATATTCACGAATTCATCAGCGAGCTTCCGGACGGATATGACACCTTTGTGGGAGAGCGGGGCGCCCGGCTGTCCGGAGGACAGAAGCAGCGGATCTCCATCGCCCGGGTGTTTCTGAAAAATCCACCGATCCTGATCCTCGACGAGGCCACCAGCGCCCTGGACAATGAGAGTGAGCGTTGGATCCAGAAGAGCCTTGAAGAGCTCTCCGAGGGGCGGACTACCATCACGATTGCCCATCGACTCTCCACGATTCGAAATGCCGACGAGATCATTGTCATAACAGAGGATGGGATCGCCGAGCGGGGGACCCATGAACAACTGCTGGAGCAGAACGGAATCTACGCCCACTACAGCAGAATGTAAAAATTACAGCAAATATGAAAGGTTGTCCGGAAATGGTACCGGGCAACCTTTTTACGTTCTTATGTTTTATTGCTGCGTCGGGTTTTAGAAGAAGCGAAATACACCGAACACTTTTCCGATGATCTGACAGTCGGGAACAATGATCGGATCCATGGAATCATTCTCCGGCTGCAGGCGGATATGACCGTCCTCCCGGTAAAAGGTCTTTACCGTGGCGGAATCGTCGATGAGGGCCACAACCATATCTCCGTTGGAGGCTGTATTCTGCTGCTTGACCAGGACGGTATCCCCGTCCAGAATACCGGCATTGATCATACTTTCTCCCTTGACTTTCAGCATAAAAGCGGTTTCTCTGGGCATGAACTCAGAGGGGATGGGGTAGTAGGTCTCAATATTCTGGCTGGCGAGAATCGGCATGCCGGCTGCAACCTGTCCGACCAGCGGTACGTTGACCATATCTGTCTTTGTCATATAAAAACTCTCGTCCACAATCTCAATCGCCCGGGGCTTGGAGGGATCCCGGCGGATATAACCGTTCCGTTCCAATGCCTCCAGATTCGCGTGGATGGAAGAGGTGGATTTCAGATGTACCATATCGCAGAGCTCCCGCACGGTGGGAGGATATCCCTTGTCCAGAATCGCCTGCTTGATACACTCCAGAATCTCCATCTGCTTCTTCGTAATCTTGCCGTATGCCATCAGCCAATGCCTCCTTTATATTTTCGTCCTGTAACACTTATGAAAATTATAGCATACCGGTCAGGGATCTGGCAACGAGTTTTTCGAATGTTTGTTCGAAAAAAATGTTGACAAACACATGTTCGTGTTGTATTATAACATCAGAACAGATGTTCGCATTGCTTGAGATTCGAAAAAGAGGTATCTGTTATGAGGACGAATGAGAAGAGATATGAGAGAGAGAGAAATGTAGTATCCAGAAGAAAGGTGCAGGGTAAGAAGATGCAGCGCAGAGCATTCCTCCTTTCTGCGTTCTGCCTGCTTCTTCTGTTTTCCTGCAGCTATGTGTTCACATCCAGAGCGCAGAACAGCAACGAGACAGTAAAATATTACCGCAGCATCGAGGTGGCTCCGGGCGATACTCTGTGGGATATCGCAGGAGATTATACTTCTGTGGAGTATAAGGACAGATACGCCTATATCGACGAGGTCAAGAAGCTGAATCATCTGACCAGCGATCAGATTTCCGCCGGAGAGTTTCTGACAGTGCCTTACTATGACGTTCCCTGAGAACGAATAGTTCTGATCTGGCGTTGACAATGAAAAGTAAACTGCGATGTTTAGGCGAAAAGAAAATGATAAATACGAAAAGCACAGAGACCTTCGGCTGGCGGATTTTCCCGCGGTCGAAGGTATTGTTTTTTTCTATAAAAATTATTATAATTCTATTTATAAATATGTTTTGGGGGAAAGTGCTGTATGCTGCGTTTTTTATATGTTATTTTCATGAATTTGTCCAGGGCGCCCTATATGATTCCCAAGCTGCGCCGTATGGCAAAAAACAGGGAAAAGTACTCGGAAGAGCAACGGTATGCCTATGTCAAGAAAGCGGTACATTATATGATGAAGTCCGGCAAGATTACCACGGAGGTGTACGGCACGGAAAATCTTCCGAAAGAGGGGGGCTATGTCATGTTTCCGAATCATCAGGGAAAGTACGATGCCCTGGGGATTATTTATGCCCACGAGAAACCCTGTTCCTTTGTCATGGACAAGGCAAAATCCAACACGTTTCTGGTCAAGGAGATTGTGGATGTTCTGGACGCAAAACGACTGGAACTTGACAATGTGCGTCAGAATCTTCGGATTATCAATGAGATTACCGACGAGGTAAAACAGGGGAAGCGTTTTATTCTGTTTTCCGAAGGCGGATATGGGAAGAACGATAACCGTGTGCAACAGTTTAAACCGGGCAGTTTCAAGTCGGTCATGCGCGCGAAAGCTCCGCTGGTCCCGGTTGCACTGATCGATTCTTACAAAGCCTTCAACAGCTTTTCTTTTGGCAGGCTTACCACAAAAGTGATTTTTCTCCCTGCCATGTACTATGAAGATTATCGCGGTATGAAGACACCGGAACTGGCCAGTCTGGTAAGAAGAAAGATCATCGACAAGATGGAAGAATTTGGCGTTGTAGCGGAGTAAAAGTTACTAAGAAGGGAGAAAACCATGCGTTTTTTGATACAGCGGGTAACGTCCGCGGAGGTTTCCGTGGAAGAACAGACAATCGGTTCGATTGCCAGGGGATATCTGGTTCTTGTGGGTATATCTGCCGGGGATACCGTGGAAATTGCAGATCGAATGGTGCAAAAGATGCTGCGTCTTCGGATTTTTGCCGATGAAAACGGCAAGACGAATCTTTCCCTCGATCAGGTGCAGGGACAGCTTCTCCTGGTTTCTCAGTTTACCCTGTACGCAAACTGCCGCAAGGGGAATCGGCCGTCCTTCCTCGACGCCGGCGATCCCGACGAGGCGCGAACACTGTTTGACCATATTGTGGAAATATGCCGGCAGTCGGTTCCGGTTGTCCGCACCGGTTCTTTTGGAGCGGACATGCAGGTGCGTCTCTGCAACGACGGGCCCTTTACGATCATGCTGGATTCGGACGAGATTCTCGGATGAAAATATCTGGAAGGCCCGGAACAAACAGGCCTGAATGTATGGGCTCCGGAAACAGGAAAGAGAGCGGTATATATCGACATCTATCTAGCGGATAAATATCTGTTTATCCGCAAAATAAGTGGAAATATACAGCGCAATATGCTATAATCATAATATACAGATATCTTCAAAAACAATCCCGCTGCGAACCAGATGCAAAAAGCCGGGAAATAAAACGAAAATAAAAGAAGGAAAGGTATGCCCTATGGGAAAAGATTCCAAATACTATAAAGAAAAGAAAAAAGAACAGACATTAAAACTTCGGGAACTGATTCGTCAGCTTCCGGGGTTCGCTGCGGATTACATTCACAGCAAGGAAGTGACCACACAGACCAGCACATTGATTTCATATTCCTATGATCTGCTGACATTTTTCCGCTTTATGGTCAGCCAGAATCCTGCGCTGAAATCATATGCCGTCAAAGACCTGCCCCTTTCGATTCTCGATCAGATTACCTCCGAGGACATCGTGGAATACCAGCGCTATCTGGAACTGAGCGTTGAGGGCGAATATCACGAAAACGGAAAGAAAGCCATTGCCCGGAAGCTGTCTCCGCTGCGGGGAATGTTTCAATACCATTATGAGCGGGAATACATTCAGAGAAACCCGATGCTTCTGGTCAAGCTTCCAAAATTAAAGAAAGACAAAAACATCGTTCGAATGAACAACTATGAGGTTCAGGCGATCCTGGAAGCTGTGGAACATGGTTACGAAGGCATGAGCAAGCGCCAGAAAGCCTGCTGTGAGAAAACGAAAAAAAGAGATCTGGCCATTCTGACTTTGATGCTGAACACCGGAATCCGTGTCTCTGAGTGCCGCGGTCTGGATCTGAGCGATGTGGATTTTGTGGTAAATTCTCTGACGATTGTCCGCAAAGGAGGCGGTCAGGATGTGATCTATTTCGGGGACGATGTGGCGAAGGCGCTTTCGGATTATGTGAATACGGAACGCGCGCTGATGCGACCGGCCCAGGAGGATGACAACGCACTCTTCTACTCTCTTCAGGGAAAGCGGATCAGCGTGGATGCCATCGAGCGTCTGGTCAGAAAATACGCAAAAATGTCTGTTCCAAACAAGAAGATCACGCCTCACAAGCTGCGGAGCACATACGGAACAGCCCTCTATCGGGAGACCGGCGATATCCGTCTGGTGGCGGACGTTTTAGGCCACGAAAATATCAATACCACCATCGACTATTATGCAGCCATTGAGGATGAACATAAAAGACAGGCCGCGAATGCAGTTTCCTACAAGCGGCCTGACAAGTGACGCAAAGTTTTCAGCAGTTCTTCAAAATATTCCGGCAGCGGCGTGTCAATTTCCATGTATTCCCCTGTGGTGGGATGGATGAAACCGATAGTTTTCGCGTGCAGTGTCTGTCCCTGAAGGCGGAATCTGCATTTGGCCGGACCGTAGATGTCATCCCCCAACAGAGGGTGTGCGATGCCCGCCATATGGACGCGAATCTGGTGTGTCCGCCCGGTCTCCAGCCGAAATTCCATGTATGTGTAGCCGGAAAAACGTTCCAGCACCCGATAGTGGGTAATGGCCTCCTTTCCGCCGGGGACATGCATGGCCATTTTCTTCCGGTCCTTCGGATTTCTCCCGATAGCGCCGGTCACGGTTCCCTCGTCTTCTTTCACGTTTCCGATGACGATGCCCTCGTAGATCCGTCGGATGGAGTGTTCCTTAATCTGCCGGGCGATATCTGTGTGGGCGCGATCATTTTTACAGACAATCAGAGATCCGGTGGTGTTCATATCGATTCGATGCACAATGCCCGGGCGAAGTTCCCCATTGATGCCTGAGAGGGAGTCCCTGCAATGGTACATGACAGCATTGACCAGGGTTCCGCTGGCATGACCGGGAGCCGGATGTACCACCATGCCCTTGGGTTTGTTGACGATCAGAAGATCACTGTCCTCGTAGAGAATATCCAGGGGGATGTTCTCCGGCAGAATTTCCACTTCCTGGGCCGGTGGAAAGACAACCTCTACCAGATCCCCCTCGCAGAGGCGGAAATTTGCCTTTCTGGCGCTTTTATTTACGGTGACCAGAGAATCTCTGATCATCCGCTGAATTGCGCTCCTGGAAGTGTCCGGGAGCAAATCACAGAGAGCTTTGTCCAGGCGTTCTCCCGCGTGCCCGTCATCAATCTCGATTTCCAATGTTTCAGTTTTTTTTGCTTCCGTTTTCCCTCTCCTCCTCTCTGGCGCGTCTGCCCGGCCGATACAGATCCGTCAGCTCGTCCATATCCTTGAAGTAGAACAGAATCAGAAGAAACAGTACCACAATGCTGCAGGTCACATAGATATCCGCCACATTGAAGACGGGGAAATCGATCAGGGAAAAATAGATAAAATCGATGACATACCGGTAGAGTATACGGTCGATCAGATTTCCCAGAGCGCCCGCGATCAGAAACAGATAGACCGCAAGCAGCGGCAGGTAGCGTTTTCGGACGGGTGTTCGCAGGTAGAGATAGGCAAGAAGCAATGTCAGTATGGGGGTGGTAATGTAAAAGAGCGTCATGTTCCCCTCCAGAAGACTGAAAGCTGCCCCGGTATTTTCCAGATAGTGAAACTGCAGAACACCGGGGATCAGAATGAGATCCGCGCTGTTTTTCAGATGTTCCACCGCCGCCTGCTTGCTGATCTGATCTGACAGGACCAGAACCAGAACGATCAGCAGGCCGAGGATGATCTTGAAGAACCGTTTTCCAGCCGCGCTTTTCATAATCCGGTTTCCTCCGCGTTTGTTTTCTTTGCAACACTGCCAGCTGTTTCCGGGATATCTGACTTCATGTAGTCGATGGCCTCCAGAAGATCTTCATCGGTAAACTCCCGGTAAATCTGAGCCGTTCCCACAGCGGTCAGAATGATGAACTTGATCTGTTTTCCGGCCATTTTCTTATCGGATTTTGTGGCCTGGAGAATTTCTCTGGAGTCTTCTTCCAGGGGAAGGGATACGGGCAGACCAAAGGACGCAAAGACAGAGAGCATCTCGGAGATATCTTCCCCGGAGAGATAGCCCAGCTTTTTGGACAGATAGGCGGCTGCCTTCATGCCCAGCGCCACACTGTAGCCGTGACTCAGCCGGAAGTCCGAGAGTTTCTCCACGGCGTGTCCGACGGTGTGTCCGAAATTCAGATGCGCCCGCACACCCTTTTCCTTCGGGTCTTCCTCCACCACACTGCCCTTGATCTGGCAGCTCCGGTAAATCATCTCCTCCAGAAGTTCCGGATCCAGTCCGCAGATACCTTCCCTGTGATCGCTGATCCAGCGGTAGTAAGCCTCATCCCGGATCAGGCCGTGCTTGATGATCTCCGCCATGCCGGAGGAAAACTGTTCTGCTGGCAGCGTGTTCAGCGTAGCGGTATTCATATACACCATACGGGGCATGTGAAACGCTCCGACCATGTTTTTATACTGCTGAAAATCGACACCGGTCTTGCCGCCGATACTGCTGTCCACCTGAGCCAGGAGCGTTGTCGGAATCTGGAGAAAATCGATGCCCCTCAAGTAGGTGGCTGCGGCGAATCCGGTCAGATCGCCCACAACACCGCCGCCCAGGGCGATGAGCAGGTCGCCGCGATCAAAATGGTTCTCGATCAGTGACAGGTAGAGCTTCTGGACGGTGTCCATGTTCTTGGAGGCTTCCCCGGCCGGGAAGACAAAGGAAATGACTTTGGTAAAGAGATCGCCGCATATGGAAGCGATTTCATCCAGATACAGAGCTGCCACATGGGAATCTGTCACAATGCAGACTTTTCGCTGCAGATTGTCGAGATCTTCCTGTAGGCTCTCCGCCAGGGAAGAAAAGGAAGATTCGACACGGATATTGTAGCAGGGTTTTCCCTCGTATTTTACATTCAGATTTTTGGACATAGGAATTTACCTCTCTTCAAATGCGTTTACTTGTATTTCCGGTACAGAATGCCGAGCCGTCCTTTTTTGGACTGCCCGTAGAAATCGTCGAAGATGATCTTGCCAAATCCCCGCACGGAGATTACATCTCCCGGCGCCAGCTTATGGCTGGAATCGGTCATACATTTTCCGTTGATGAAAATTTTCTCCGATTGAAGCGCTTCCTTGGCCTGAGATCTGGAAAAGCGACAGATCTCCGCCACGAAGGCATCCAGCCGGTTGGAGGAGACAAAACCGCTGCAGTCCTCAAAATCAGGAACAATGTGGATCTGTTCGCCGGAAATAACGTTTCCGGTTACCCGGGTATGGCGGATCTGGCAGAGCTCCTCACGGATAACATCAGCGACAGCCTCCGTACAGAACACAATAATCTGATCCTCGCGAACCAGAATGTCTCCGATTTTGGAGCGTTCAATGGAGAGATGCATGATGGCGCCGAGCACGTCCCGATGAGTAAGAGATTCGGCAAATCGCCTGTTTACCGGTGTAAAAGAAAGACAGACAATCGGATACTGCCATTCATAATAAAGAGCATCAGGCTGGAAAGAAACCATCTGACGCTCCGCATACTCATAGCCGCCCCATACCGCGAAAGAAGTGTCGTAGGACTTCTCTCCCCGGTACAGGAGACTGAGCTCATTCATATTTAAAAAATCACTGAACATCACTCTGTTTTTCTGGTATGCCTGGCGGGACAGATCAGAAAAACGGCGGATCAGCTGCTGATCTTCTCGATTCATGCCATGTTCCGCCTTAGAAACCGGTCTGAATACCGGAGAAATCAAAGGCATCCATGATGCTCTGGAGATCGCCGGATATATCTACCGATGCCGGAGTAATGATAAATATGTAATTGCTAATCTTCTGAAGATTGCCGTCAATGGCATAGCAGCAGCCGGAGGTAAAGTCGATGATTCTCTGGGCAAGGCCGAGATCCATTCCCTCCATATTTAAAATGACAGTCCGATCCGCCAGAAGCGTCTCAGAAATTTCTCTTGCATCCTCGAAAGAGGTAGGTTTGATTACACAGACTTCCATACTCACAGAACTCGCCTTCCTTCCACTGCGCATAGGTGTTATTTTGCTTGAATTTTTCGGAGCGGCCTTCTCCCTCACAGCGCTCTTCTTCTCGGGGGTTCTGTCCTCTTCTTCCTCCTCGCGGTTCCTGGAGCCAAACAGATGAAAGGAGGAGTTCTCCTGCTCTTCAGGAAGATCCTCGTCATCGTAGAGCTCGTCCTCATCATCGTAGTAATCTTCATCATCGCCGAGACGCATGAAATCCAGCAGTTTATCAAATGCTTTCATATTGAATAACTCTCCTATTTTCTCTGGTAGTTTCTCTCTCCAAAAATACCGGTGCCGACACGCACCATAGTGGCGCCCTCTTCAATGGCAACCATGTAATCTCCCGTCATTCCCATGGACAGGATATTCATAGATACATTATCAATGTTTTGCGCAGCTATGTCAACAGATAAATCCTTAATTTTGCGGAAGCAGCCGCGGTTTTCCTCCGGATCTTCCACATAGGGGGCAACGGTCATCAGGCCCTGAATTTTTACATTTTCCAGCGTGGAGATATCTTTCACAAGCTGAAGTGTGTCCTCCGGCCGGACGCCGAATTTGCTCGCCTCTCCGGCGATATTTACCTCGATCAAAACAGGCATGCAGATACCCTTCTTTTTCGCCTGGATATTGATCTCCTCAGCCAGCCGGTAAGTGTCCACGGAATGAATCAGAGCGGCCTGTCCCACCACATATTTGACCTTGTTGCGCTGGAGGTGTCCGATCATATGCCAGCGGATATCTTCAGGGAGAACCGGGATTTTGTCCATCATCTCCTGGACCTTGTTTTCGCCGAAATCCCTGGCCCCGGCATCGTATGCCTCCTGAAGCATCTCCACAGGCTTGGTCTTGCTGACAGCGATCAGTGTGACGTCGCTTCGGTCACGCCCTGCCTTGTCACAGGCCTTTTGAATATTTTCTTCTACAAGTTTCAGATGTTCCTTTACCATTGTATCTCACCTCATGTCTAAATTAATATATCATATCATTTTCCTCCACTTCATCGCCCTGCAAGACAATGTGGTCATAGAGAGCGATGCCGTAGGAGGTACCTGACGCTACGATTGTATACTCCTCTGTCTGGGACAGGATATCGATCTGTTTGAAAACCGCGTAACCCTTATTGACATTGTATACCCCCTGCAAAGTCGCGGTTTCGGAACCGACAAGATAGGAATCCTGGGAATCCGGTTTCTGCAGCGTGGTTCCCTTCGGAAGATCCTGGGGATCCACATAGTAATAGTCCTCGGTTTCATAGTAGATCGTAGGAATGATAAATTCGTCGTCGCCCTTCTCCGACTTTGCCAGAACGCCCCAGTCGCTGGAATTATTTCCCTGATAGAAATAATCTCTTGGAATGGTAAAAAATTCTTTTTCCGTTATGGCGGAATTGGGAATTTTCAGCCCCGTTTCCGAGTCGGACAGGATCTCTATATGGATAAAGCGGGAGGAAGCATACCGATCCATGGAATCGTGCATGGAGAGAATCAGATAATACCGGTCCTCCTTCTGTTGAATCTGACACTGGGCCCATGTGGTGGACTGGTCCTCCGGGAAGCGGATCTCTACATATTCCCCATCTTCGTATTTTGAGGCGGTCTCCTCGTCGATTTCCGCGATAAGCTCCCAGTGGTCGGAAGTGACCAGCTTGTACACGGCCTGTCCTTCTGTCACGCTCTCCTGTCCCTTCAGGTCTGTGACAGTTACCCGCGAGGGATCCAGGTCTTCCTCGGTAAAATTGTCGGCAGTGACCGATTCATATCCATCCGTCTGGTAGACGACCAGCCCCGGTGTCTGGGCGTAGAGCATATGAAAGGTGCCCGCCGAGGAAGCTGTCGCCACCTGGTCCGCGAGCTGCTGAAGCAGATACTCGCTGCTGAGCTGCTGGATTTCAGCAGTCAGAGAATTCTTGAAGGCGTATACCTTCTGAAAATCCATATCGGTGTACTCTCCGGAAAAGGTTCCGATGGAGGAGGATACCCGGGATAAATCCAGTGCTTCCGTGTCCACCACATCGGAAGCTCCCGCCGTCAACTCATCGGTAATCTCGCCGGTGGTGTCGATGGAACAGATGCGGGTGCGTACCCCTGCCCTGCTGATATCCGGCGTAAAATAGAAAATATCGCCGGCAACAGGCGCCGTCACAATCTGTTCCTGGCGTATTGCCAGGGCCTGGTATTCCTGATTTTCGGCAATCGTACCTTCATTGACCTCATAGACGGTAATATTTTTTGAAGTCAGAAAGGAAAATACATGAAAGATTACGTAGATCAGTATGACACCGAAAATGATGACGCCGATATTGATGTGAATCTGTCTGTGAAATTTGATAATCTTGTCGTTTTTCTTTTTCACGAGCGCTCTCCTGCTTTCGTTTACCATTCTATCATTTTTTCCAGGGAAAGACAATGTTGCCATGGCATACATAATCGGAAGAAATTTGTACCATACTATCCAAAAAGGAGGTATACCATGAAAGCATTAGATTACACCTTGCTGACGCTGGTTATTATCGGCGCTGTCAACTGGGGCCTGATCGGATTTTTCCAATTTGACCTGGTGGCGTTTATCTTCGGCAATATGTCCTGGATCTCGCGTATCGTATACGCACTGGTAGGTCTCAGCGGGCTGTATATGCTCAGCGCTTATGGACGGCTGCAGTCCTCATAACAGCGGAAAGAAAAAGGAGCTCTAAATGCTAGAACTCCTTAGGCGTCGGATAGGACCCGATGCCTACATATTGCCAAACTGTGTCAGAATCTGGCTCATGAGCAGATACAGATTGGATCGGCCGTCAGCGCCAAAGACGATGGAAATAATGGGCTCATTTTTCTGGTTTCTGGAAAACAGTACCAGGCAGTATTTTGCCTTTCCGGTGGTGCCTGTCTTTCCGCCCAGAACCGTGATGCCCTCCGGGGCGTCCTCATAGCCCAGCAGATACCGGTTGGTGGTAGCCCATTGCTGTTCTTTGGGCTGTCCGTCCGCTCCGCGGTATACGGCATCGTAGGAGGTGGTACAGAGAATTTCCTGATATGCCGGATTCTTTACGGCCTCCTGAAGGATCAGGTACATGTCATAGACCGTTGTGTAATGATTGTCGTCGTGCAGTCCGTTGGGATTGACAAAATGGGAATGGGTTGCGCCAAGCGCCAGTGCCTCCCGGTTCATCAGTGCCACAAAGGTCTCCACGTCGCCGCTGACAGCCTCCGCGATTGCTACCGCCGCGTCATTGCCACTGCGCAGCATCATGCCGTACAACAACTGGCGCAGGGTCAGCACATCGCCGGCCGCCAGATTGCACACGGAGGAATCCGAGGCCTGATCTACCGCCCGCTCGCTGACGGTGTACTCCTGATCCAGCTTGCCGTACTTCAGAGCCACATACAAGGTCAGCAATTTGGTGGTGCTGGCCGGGTACAGGGTCCCGGAGATATTCTGGGCGTACAGAGTCTGCCGGGTGGCCGTGTTGAATACGCCGGCTCCCTGGGCGACCTGGGAAGTGACCTGGTCCGTTCCGATATCGGCGGAAGGCGGACACACCGTCGCCGAGAACAGATAGTCTTTCTTCTCCGACGCGGTGGCGCTCACAAGTCCGTATTCATATGAAGTTTGATAGATATCATAGCTTCCTGTCTCGCTGGAACAGCCGCCAAAAGTCAGCAGCATCGTCACGGCCAGAAGACAGGATACTGCTCTAACGATACATTTCACGCCAGTCAAGATCTCCTCTGTCCAAAGATTTAATCAGAAGTTCCGCGGTTGCCAGATTTGTAGCCAGCGGAATATTGTTCATGTCGCAGGCCCGCATGACATTGTTTACATCCGGATCTCTGGGTTTCGGACTCAGCGGATCCCGAAGAAAGATGACCAGATCAATCTCATTGTGTTCGATCTGCGCTCCCAGCTGCTGGGTCCCGCCCAGATGTCCCGCAAGATATTTGTGGACGGAAAGATTTGTAACCTCCTCAATCAGCCTTCCTGTGGTTCCCGTCGCGAACAGATTGTTTTTGCACAGAATGCCGCGATAGGCAATGCAGAAATTCTGCATCAGTTTCTTTTTTGAGTCATGGGCTACCAGTCCGATATTCATATACCGCTCCTCCTGTTTCTGTTTTTTGCCTGCATGCCAACGTTCAGCACGAGACCGAGCCCGATATAGAGAGATACCAGGGAGGTAAGACCGTAGCTGACGAAGGGCAGAGGCAGACCGGTGTTGGGCAAAAGCCCGGTTACTACGCCAATATTTACGAAACTCTGAAATCCGATCCAGGCCCCAATCCCGGAACAGATCAGTTTGCCGGAAAGATCCTTGGCTTTCCTGGCTGTGAGAAAACACTCGATTGTGATGATGGCCAGAAGCAGGACGATAACGATGCCTCCGGCGAAGCCAAGCTCCTCTCCAGCCACAGCGAAGATAAAGTCCGTCTGAGGTTCGGAGATGAAGTTGCCGTTCTTTACGGAGTCAAAGGCGTCGTTGAACAGGCCTTTTCCGGTAATCTGTCCGGATCCGATGGCCATGATGGAATTCTGTTGCTGATATGCCAGACTGGGATAATCCTCCGGTCGCAGCCAGGCGAGAATACGATTGCCCTGATAGCCTTCCAGGAAACCGCCATGGCCGCTGAGGACGAGAAGAACGATCAGAATGACCAACGGTATCGCGACAGCCAGCACAATCCCGACAATCCTGTAATCCAGTCCGGCCATAAAAATCATGGCGGCGATGATCAGAAAGGTAACGATGGTGGTGGATAGGTTCGGCTCCTTCAGGATCAGAACAAGGGGAATTCCTGCCAGAATTGCGAGCTTGACCAGACATTTCGGCGTGTTGATCTCATCCTCCCAGCGCATGAGAATACAGGCAAAAAAGAGAATCAACAATACCTTGGAAAGCTCCGATGGCTGAAAACGGATAAAACCGAAATCAATCCATCGCTGGGCACCGCCAGCATCATCTCCCACAAGAAGTACAAGAAGCAGAATGCCTACCACGCCCACGTAA
>ERZ1643246.2642-NODE-2642-length-16652-cov-7.897331_pt1 | contig 16652 bp, 7 predicted proteins | sample MGYA00579265_ERZ1643246 | MGnify/ENA primary metagenome ERZ1643246 (study PRJEB29033, sample SAMEA4952261) | chicken gut metagenome | biome: Broiler Chicken; feature: Gastrointestinal Tract; material: Caecum | place: Ireland | collected 2018 | study: Broiler... | reverse complement strand
CTGTTGTTGACAGGGATATCCTTTCTTCCTAAAATATAGATGCGATTATTGTCAGACAGCCATACCGAAAGGGATTCTGTTCCGGTAATCTATGGGACTGATGAAAAAATCCCGGTGGGAATATTTTCCGGAGGGCTGGCAATTGATCTATACAATAATATGGAGCTGTAAAGGAGCTGATACCCCATGACAAAGAAGAAAATTATTATTTCAGCAGTTATCCTGATCCTGCTGGTCGTGGCCGGATGCATTGCATGGCGCTGCCGGTTCTATTTTATCGGAACAAGCAGCGCGCCGGTCCAGGCGAAAGAGAATGAAGATTTCGGTATAGCCGACTTCCACAGTTCTGTGGACAGGGACGGGGACGGGATAGACGATCAGACGGATATCCTGCAGGGAGCGAGAGCCTATATTGACACGAAGCCGGTCTATAAAAGTAAATACTATTCTGCAGGATATCCTGACGACCAATATGGAGTCTGTACGGATCTTGTGGCAAATGCACTGAAGAGTGCCGGCTATGATCTTATGGAACTGGTGAATGAGGACATTAATGCACACCCGCAGGATTATAATATTGAGAAACCGGACATTAATATTGATTTTCGGAGAGTGACTAATCTGAAAGTATATTTCGCCCATACGGCGGTGCCGCTCACAACGGATATTTATGATATCAGCCAGTGGCAGGGCGGTGATATCGTGATCTTTGAAAACCATATCGGAATTGTTTCTGACAAGAGAAATGACAATGGGATCGCTTATGTGCTCCATCACAATAGTCGTTTCCAGAAGTCTTATGAGGAAGATATCCTTGAGAAAAGGGATGATATTACAGGCCATTACCGTATCAGCGAATGAGAGCGTCAGATGGAAGAATGTGCAGTTAAGAAATATGTGCAGTCAATGCAATGATAACAAATCCCCCGGGACTGACTGTCAGTCCCGGGGGATAAAACAGGGCCTTCTTTTTGAAAAGAAACAGTTGTTTCTTATAGAAGCTTATTGATCACATTTATCTTGCCCGTTTCTTTGATACAACGACAGCAGCCGCGCCTGAGAAGATGACAAGCATCATCAGACCTGCGATCGGAGCTGTGTCTCCGGTTTTCGCTGCTTTGTTTGCTGTACTGCTATTGTTGCTGCCGGCATTGTTGCTGCCATTGTTACTGTTGCTGCCGTTGTTACCGGTATTTCCGGTATCTCCGCCTGGTTTTTCCGGATCAGGATTCTCAGGATCCGGGGTTTCTGATTTCGCAACCAGACCGTCTTTTGCACTTCTCAGAGCAGCCACCGCATTGTCAATTTCAGCCTGGTCATCTACAGACAGATCCGCATTTGCGAATACAGCCTTTGCAGATTCAAGAGCATTGCTGAATACTGCCACAGATTCTTCCGTATACTGTGTCAGGTCAAGACCTTCCACTTCCTTCAGGAGTGATTCGAGTGCATCCTTGTTTGCTTTCAGCCTCAGCGCTGACATCGCGTTTACAAGTGCGTTCCATGCGGAGTCAGCCTCTGCCTGCATTGCATTGCCGTCTGCAAGGACATCTTTTGCTGCTGTAAGAGCATTGGTGAATGCCTGCTGGCCTGCGGATACATAATCATTCAGATCAATCATCTCAGCCAGTTCCACTGCCATCTCAAGATCTTTCAGATCCGCTGCCTTCATGTTCAGGGCCTGGATCGCTTTCATCAGCTTGAATGCTGTGTTGATGACCTGCTCTCTTGTAGCATTCTCATCTGCCATCACTGCATCGCCTTCTGCGATCGCTTCGTTGAACAGATCCTTGACTGCCTGTACGCAGTCGTCAACATCGCCGTTTGCAAGGTGTTCTTTTGCACTGTTCAGGAAGTACTCAAGTGTTGTCTTGCTGACGCTTTCTGTCTGTGTTTCGGAAGTAATTGTATAAGTTGCACCCTGCTCAGTCTGGAAGGAGATCTTGTCAGCACTTAAATTCTCTGTTGCTACCGGATTTCCCTGAGCATCAATGACTGTGTACTCGGACAGACCCGGGTATTCAGCTGTAAATTCGCCGCCGTTGCGGGATGTAACTGTAAAGTAATCAGCCACGCCGTCCGTCCACTTCATGTCGATCTCAAAGTTGCCGCGGGCTACCATGCCGTTTACAAAACCTGTGTTCCATTCTTCCGGAAGTGTCGGAAGGAACTGTACGTAGCCGAGCTGGCTCTGGAGCAGCATCTCATTGACGCCTGCTGTGTAGCCGAAGTTTCCGTCGATCTGGAAGATCGGGTAACCTTTGTAGTTTGCGCCGCCGCCGTGTGATGAGAAGAGGTTTGTCAGGAATCCGGAGTTGCCTCCGCCCACTGCGGACTGTACGATCTCAAAAGCTTCCTCAGAGTGTCCTGTGCGTGCCCAGAGGTTGAGCTTGTGTGCTTTGGACCATCCGGTAGCGTCCAGGCCGCGCTCTTCCAGTGTTACCATAGTTGCGTCCATGTACTCCGGATTGTCTTTGCTGATAATGTTGCACGGATACAGAGCCATCAGGTGAGACAGATGTCTGTGCGGAGGCTCCTGTCCGCCGGAAGATGCCCCAAGGCTGACTCTCCACTGCGGGATGTCGATCTCAGCGAGATCGCCTGCCTGAGCCTTGCCGAAGGTAGTCTCTTCGTACCATTCTTTTACCTGTCCGCTGTCGCCGACGATAACCGGATCCAGGTTTTCCTGTTTCTCTCTCCACTGTGCGATCAGATCCTGGTCTACGCCGAGTGTCTCTGCCGCTGCGATCGTATTTTCAAAGTGCTGCCAGATAAACTGCTGGTCATAGGAAGCACCTGCTACGATCGGTCCGTTCTCCGGTGAGTAGGACGGAGAGGATACATATCTCTGCTGGCTGTCGCTCCAGTAAAGAGCTTCATTCCAGAAGTTTGCAACAGACTTCATGGACGGATAGAGCTCATCCCTTAAGTAGTCCATATCGCCTGTGTACAGATAATACTCATAAGCATTGAGGAGGGCCCATGCAGAACCGATCGGGTTCCAGCCTGCCGCATTGCCCTTCTGTCCCATGGATGCGAACATGTACGGTGTACTGAAGCATCCGACGAGCCATCCGTTTTCCCCGTCTTCATTCTCGATTCCGAATGCAGCTGTCACGGCATCCTGACCTGCTACGCGCAGAACATCGAGGAAATCATTGTACGGGATCTGGCACTCTGCAAGGTTGCTTGCCAGTGTCGGCCAGTAGTTCATCTGGATGTTGATGTTAAAGTGATAGTCGCCATACCATGTGAAGCCTCCTTCGCCCCAGACACCCTGGAGGTTGGTCGGAAGCGCGCCTTCACGGGAACCTGCGATCGTCAGGTAACGTCCGAACTGATAGCAGATGATCTCCAGCGCACGCTGCTCTGCTTCTGTCGGGATCTCGCCGCCGTTGCCGTCTACCATGTTGCGGTATTTCTGGATCAGTTCATCTGTCGGGATCTGCGGGATCTCTTCGTTGAATCCGATCTCCAGACGGGAGAACAGTGCAGAGTGGTCTGCCACATGGTCTTCCTTCAGTGCGTCATAGCCTTTTTCAGCCGCAGCGTTCACACGCTCTGTTACAGCTGCGTGCGGATCCTCGCCGCGGAAGGAGGGGAGCTCCATCTTGTAATCTGTGCCGCATGCAAGGATCAGTGTCGCTGCATCCGCGTCTGTTACATTGATGGAAGAGCCGTCTACTGTCATTTCTCCGCCTTCCGGAATGACCTTCAGCTGTGCCTCTGCGATCAGCCCGTTGCTGGAAAGGGAGCCTCTCAGTGTGATCGTATCGCCCTCTGCCGTATTGGAAGCAGAGTAGGAGAATACAGACTGGAGATTGGTGTCAAAGTCGATCATGCCGTCTTTATCCGCTGTCAGCCGGATGACAAGTACATTGTCAGGGTAGCTGTTGAAATACTCGCGGGTATAGTGGACGCCTTCATAGTCATAGCTTACTGTCGCGAGCGCGGTGCGCATATCCAGATCACGGATGTATCCGCTTACCTGGCTCTCATCTACGTCATGGCTGTTGATGAAGATGCTCGCATAGTCCTTGGGAGCAGCGTAGCCGGTCAGGTTGCCCATCAGTTTGTTGAGGTCATCCATCGCGTCTCCGTTGGTCCCTGTTCCGGCGGAGGAATAAGAATTCTCATCATAGCCGAAAACATACTGGGATTTATCCTCCAGTTTCTCACGGATCGTATTGAGGTTGTCCCTGATCTCCTGGCGCTGCTCTTCTGTCTCGATCGGATTTGTATTGCCGTAATTGTAGTTGTTCGTGTTGGCTTCTCCGCCGGCAGGACCGCCGTCCCAAACTGTCTTTTCGTTCAGGTGGATCTTGTCTGAAGCCACGCCGCCGTATACCAGGCCGCCCATGTAGCCGTTGCCGATCGCAAGCGCCTCTGTCTGCCAGTCAGTTGCCGGTTCATCGTACCAGATCCTTAAAAGGTTGTCGTTTGCTTCTCCCCCAGCTGCATCCGGAGCCGCTGAGGCTGTAGCCGGCAGCAGGGTAACTGTCATTGCAGCTGCCATGGCAAAGCTTAAGAGTTTCCGAAATCTTTTTTTCATATTTTTCCTCCTTGTAATTTTTTCGAACATAAAAGTTCTGATGTTTTGAAGCCTGATCTGCATGCCTCCTTTCTGATTTACATTTGGATTTTTCTTTCAACCAGGGATCCTGGTTTTAGAATAAAAAAGATAACTGCCAGGGTCGACGGGCAATTGCCAGAGGGAAGATCTAGTACAAATTCAGCACATTTACCTGCAGTCGGTTACCTCTGTTTGCGCACATGCGGCAAAATTGACAATTATCTCAAATGAAACACCTGGAAACCTGTTGGAATTATACAGTATGATATATAATCGGTGCCTGAAAAGCAATAGATATGGTGAAATGTGTGAATAAATTACCATTATCAGAGTAAAAAGTACATGAAATTACCAAAAGGAGAACGCGATATGTTTCGGGGGAGGCAAACTGGTTCCGAATAGGCGGAATATACAAAAAAAATTGAATATATTGTATGAAATGCGAAAAATATAATTGCAGATTGAAAATAAATGACAATTTTGGTATAATTATGCCATAAAACCGAAACGTTTCGGTAAAGGAACACGTTTAATTTACTCAAAAGAAAGGACGAGACTATGAGGGAAGTTATGAAAAAGGCAGTGGCATTTGCCGCAGCGGGGACGCTGGCATGCACAGCATTTCTGTCAGCGCCGGATGTGCAGGCCCAGGAAAACAGCAGCGAAGAGACAAAAGCAGTGACGCAGTTTATGGATTGTTTTCTGCCTATGCCCATAGTTGAGGGGCTGACAGAGGACTGCTGGGGCGCAGACCTGGTGGGAGCGAGAGACCAGGGCAACGGACTGGAGGACCGGGATCTGTCGGATTATTCTTACTGGGACGGCGCAATACTCAAAGATGACGAGAGTGGGAAGTATTATATGTTTGCAAGCCGCTGGAATCAGGCAGGGGGACACTGGGGACAGGACGGCATCTCCGGCTGGCAGGGGTCACAGGCAGTGTACGCGGTCAGCGACAGCCTGTACGGCCCATATGAGGACATGGGCCCGATCTGGCCGGACTGGTGCGAAGGCGCAGGGCACAATGTATTCGCGTTTGAGATCAGCGAGTCAGATCCCCTGTATGCGGAAGGATACAAATATGCGATCTCTGTCAGTGACACAGGCATGCATGGTGATATCGCCAACGGCACGATCCATATTTCAAAAAGCCTGGACGGCCCATGGGAGCTGATCGACAACGGAAACGGCGGCAAGCTGAAGGCAGAAGGCGGGTCAGGGTTCTCACTGTCAAATGTCAGCATCATGGTGAGGCCGGACGGAAGATACGAGGCCACAAACCGAAACGGGGATATCGCGATCGCGGATTCCCTGGAAGGGATATGGGAGGTCCAGAGCAACGGACTCTGGTGGCAGGTTGAAGGAATGCCGAATACAAATGTAGAGGATCCGGTAATCTGGTACTCGGATGGGCTGTACCACATCGTTGCGAATAAGTGGGACGCAAAAGAGGCTTATTACCTGACGTCTGAGGATGGCGTGACAGACTGGGTGCGCCACTCCGGCATCGCATATACGCCGAAGGAAAATTTCCTTACATACGAGGATGGGACAGAGAACAACTGGACAAAGCTGGAGCGCCCGAACGTATACATTGAGGACGGTACGATCAAGGCAGTCACCTTCGCAGTCATCGATGTGGAAAAGGAACAGGACTTCGGGAATGACAGCCACGGAAGCAAGATTATTGTCGTACCCTTTGACGGAGAAGCCCTGAAAGAATTTGCGAAGACGGATGTATACGTGGATCCCATGGCGGCGCGCGAAGGGATCGCACCGACTGACGACACAACAGCGCAGTCCTGGGGCGATGAGAATATTAAGAACTGGGGCGGCGAATATTTCCTGCAGGTACAGAGGAATACATCCCAGGGCCTTTTCGGAGAAGGCGAGAGGCCGGACAGCGGATATGACTGCAAGATCGCATATATCAAATATGATATTTCCGAATACGCGGGAAAAGATGTAGAGAGCGCATATTTATCCCTGGTATATCAGGGGCTCCAGGCGGGAAACCACGGGGAGAACCGGATCGAAGCGGCCCTGGCTGAATCTGACTGGGAGGAAGGCATCGGAAAAGAATCTGATCCGGGCGGAAACGGAAACGTACAGGAAGACCCGGAAGACGTAATCTGGGCGAACCAGCCGTCAATCCTCTACGCAGAGTCCGGCATCCAGGATACGGTGACCGCACTGTCAGATCCGTTCCAGACACAGACAGCGCCTGTGGAGATCCGGATCGATGTGACAGAACTGGTGCGGATGTATATGGAGGAGTATCCGGATCAGACAGAGATCACATTTGCCCTTTCTGAGATGAACGGAAACCGCCTGCATATCGGAAGCAAAGAAGGCGGGGATACAGCAGTGCCGAGGCTGGATGTAGATATCAGAGAGACACAGGAGCCGGAAGAGACTGTCAGCAAGAAAACGCTGGAGTTCTTCTTAAACAGCGCGAAAGAGCATCTCGCCGCGGGCGATGCGGATAGCTGCGTACAGGCAGTCAAAGACTTGTTAAATGAAGCGATCGCTGAGGGCGAGGCAGTGATGGCGGATGAGAATGCCACAAGAGATGAAGTGATGGACGCGGCATATAAGCTGATGAAGGCAGTCCAGGCACTGGGCATGAAAGCCGCTGACAAGACAGACCTTGAGATGGCAGTGGAGCTTGCCGGGATGATCGATCTGAAAGACTATGTATCCGCAGGGCAGCAGGAATTCACAGACGCCCTTGCGGAAGCAGAGAAGGTCCTTGCGGACGGCGATGCGATGCAGGGAGACGCGGACGATGCATGGAACAGGCTGGTCGACGCGATGGGCGGTTTAAGGCTGAAAGCAGATAAGGCTGTGCTTGAAGGCCTGTTCGCAGAGGCAGAAGAAATGGACCTGTCTCAGTATACAGAAGAGTCTGCGGCGCAGTTCAGGATGGCGTTTGCCGCTGCACAGGCAGTATTCGCGGACAATGAGTTATCCGTTGACGACCAGCAGAGCGTGGACAAGGCGGCGGCAGAGCTGAGAAGCGCAAGAGCAGCCCTTGTACCGATTTCGGAGACTTCCGGAGACGAAGGACAGGGCGGAGACGATGTACAGGATCCGGGCGAAGGCAGCCAGGGAAGCGGAGACACACAGGACCCGGATGCCGGGAATCAGGGAAGCGGAGCTGGTGTGACCAAGGGAGGAAATGTGGATCATAACAGCAGCGGTGCACCTGTAAGTAAAGCAGCCAAGACAGGAGACGAAACACCGGTCGCAGGACTTCTGGCAGCCCTGGCGCTTGCGGCAGTGTGCGGAACGGCTGCGGTCACTGCTGTGAGGAGAAAGGAAAGATAAGTTCCTGATCATCAATGAGAAGATGATGAAAAAAAGGTAAAATGAAAAGAGCCGGAGTCTGAAGGCGCGGAATTACCGCATCTGCCAGACTCCGGTTTTTTAGCTGCCCCTATGGATGCTGTACAGACGGAACACCTGCTCCGCAGTGTCAGCCATATTCTCCATGGCAGTGCTTTTCCGCATTGCTTCTTCCAGTGACACCGCGCCCCGGACGATCGGGAAATATGCGGTGATCCCCCGGGCATTGCAGGCAACTGCATCCCGGGTTATACTGCCTGCCAGCGCCACTACGGGTTTCTTATATTTCTGTGCCAGGCGTGCCACACCCACAGGAGCTTTGCCCATGGCGGTCTGAGCGTCCAGCCTGCCCTCTCCGGTGATGATCAGATCCGCTTCTTTGATGCTCTCTTCCATTTTCGTTTCCTCAAGGATAATGTCGATGCCTGACTCGAGCTGTGCGTTTGTAAAAGTCAGGAAAGCGAATCCCATTCCTCCGGCAGCGCCGGTACCTTCTGCGCATGGATCTGCGTGAGGATATTTTTCACGGGCCAGCTCCGCATAGTCGGCCAGCCACTGATCCATCTGCCGGACCATTTCCGGGGAAGCCCCTTTCTGAGGACCGAAGACAGCGCTGCATCCGGATTTGCCGCAGAGCACGTTCCTGACATCGCACGCGATGCGGAAACAGCACTGGGACAATTCAGGGATCACAAGATCATCTGTGATTGTTTCCAGATCCTTAAGCCCGGATGCTCCGTATGCGGCCGGACGGCCCTGCTTGTCCAGAAATCCGTAGCCGAGCGCCTGCAGCATTCCGACGCCGCCGTCGTTTGTCGCGCTGCCGCCGATCCCTATGATGAACCGGCGGCAGCCCTGAGCGATCGCATCACGGATCACTTCGCCCACGCCGTAAGTCGTGGTGTAAAGAGGATTCCTTTTCTCCTCCGGGACAAGCACGAGCCCCGCGGCTCCTGCCATCTCGATCACTGCTGTGGAGGCAGCGTCTATGATACCGTATTCACACATGACCGGGTCACCGAGCGGACCGGTGACCCGGACGCTGCGGATCCGGCCGCCCATATTGCTGGTCAGCGCTTCCACCGTCCCTTCCCCGCCATCGGCCAGCGCCCTGACGGTCACCTGCGCTGACGGGTCTGCGCGGAGTATGCCCGAGGCGGCAGCCTGCCCGGCTTCCAGGGAAGTCATGCTCCCTTTGAAAGAATCGATCACAGCCAGTACTTTCATCTCTCTCTTTTACCTCCTGTCGGCTTTGATACATCAATGATAGCAGATAAAATATACCATAAAATACTCTTCAGTACAAACTGAACCAGATTTACCGGAAAAGCGGGCTTAACCCGCGTTCATTCCGGGATGCGGTGAACCTCTATCTGGCTCTCAGGATGCGCTGAGTGCAGAGTCTGGGCTGAAAGGGAGACTGAAATCAAATGTCAATATACATAATATACAAGAATATAAAATGAAAAATGGTAAATAATGAGAAAATTAATAGCGATAATTGAAGAAGAAAGATAACTGTGATATAATATTGCCAACATAATCCGAAACGTTTCGGAACGAACAGCACGTGGAGTGACGGACCCCAAATGGGGAAAATGTTTCTGCCGGAAGACCAGGAGGTGATGAAGACGTATTCCGGGCAGGAGCAGAAGAACACGGTAGTTGAGCAGTAGAAGGAGAACAGTTTTATGAGAAAGCGAGCGAAATACAGAAAAGCCTGTGCAATTCTGACTGCTTTTGCCATGACAGCGACATTTATGCCCGGCATGGCGGTGCAGGCAGCGCCGGAACAGACGGAACCGGTACAGGTGTCATCTGAGAATCCGTCCCTGAAACTCTGGTATGACGAGATGGCAGGGACAAATGCATCGGGAAATGCATACGATACTTCTGAATCATTTTACAAGGCTCTTCCTATCGGGAACGGAAGAGTCGGAGCGATGGTATATGGCAATTATCCGACAGAGAAGTTTGACCTGAACGAGGCGACATTCTGGAGCGGCGGCCCGGGCAAGAACGACAAGGCCGGGGCGGCGGACAAGATCGACCAGGCGAAGCAGCTTGTCTATGACGGGCAGTATTCTCAGGCGGATTCCTTCGTCTCATCCAATATCATCGGGGGAGGCGAAGCGAAATATCAGTCTGTCGGGACACTGGAACTTCAGTTCGGGCATGATGCGGTGTCTGATTATTCGAGACAGCTGGATATGAATACCGGGGTTGTTTCCAGTCAGTATACTTATGACGGGAAACAGTATCTCAGGGAATCCTTTGTCAGCTATCCGGACGAGATCATGGTTACCAGGATCACCTGCGATACGCCGGGATCGGTTTCCTTTACGGCAAAATACAGCTCATCGCTCACCGGGCAGTACGAAGTCTCCACAGACGGCGATGACACACTGGTAATGGACGGACATGCGGATGACGGGGCAGGCGTCAGCTATGCGCTGTGGTACCAGACCCGGACAAAAGTCATGAACGAAAACGGCGAAGTGTCAGCGGACGGGACAGATGTGACTGTGACAAACGCGGATTCCGCAGTGCTTCTTACTTCGATCCGTACAAACTTTGTAGATTACCAGACTGTGACAGCGGATCAGAAAGCGCTCGCAGCGGAGGATATCGAGAGAGCTTCGCAGAAGACTTATGAGGAACTGTACGAAGCTTTTGAGGCGGATTATACGGAGCTTTTTGACCGGGTGGACCTGCAGCTTGGAGGAGACAGCGGAGAGAATAAGACACCCATGCGGACCAGGATCCAGCAGTTCAGTGAAAACGAGGATCCGGACCTGGTGGAGATCCTTTTCCAGTATGGCAGATACCTGATGATCTGCGGATCCAGGGATTCCCAGCCTCTGAACCTGCAGGGACTCTGGAATAAATTCCGCAATCCGGCATGGGATTCCAAATATACGACAAACATCAACTATGAGATGAATTACTGGCCGGCTCTTACCACCAATCTGGAAGAGTGCTTCCAGCCATTTGTGGAAAAGGCGATCGCCCTTTCTGAGGCGGGCAATTATACGGCGAGAAATACGTTCGGCATCGAAGACGGATGGGTAGTGAACCACAACACGGACCTCTGGAACCGCACCGGCCCTATTGACGGGGCATGGGGGCTCTGGCCCGTGGGAGGCGGCTGGATCTCGAACCAGCTGTATGACGCGTACAACTTTAACCAGGATGCAGATTACCTCAGCAAGATCTATCCGGTAGTCAGTGGCAGCGCAGATTTCCTCCAGCAGCTGATGGACAGGATCGAGATCAACGGGCAGGAATACGAAGTGATCGCTCCCAGCAACTCCCCGGAGCTTTCCTTCCGGTATGACGGAGGGACCGCTTATCTGTCCGCATCCGTAACGATGGATAACGGGATCAGCAGGGAGCTCTTCCAGAATGTGATCGAAGCGTCAGAGACACTGCGTGTGGACGAAGAACTGCGCGGTACACTGGAGGAGAAGATTTCCCTGATCCGTCCGGACCAGATCGGAGCAGACGGAACTCTGATGGAGTGGGCGTATGACTGGCAGAATACAGAGAGACAGCACAGGCATATCTCTCATCTGTACAACCTGTTCCCGGGAAATATGATCGATAAGACAAATACCCCGCTCCTGGCGGAAGCAGTGCAGAATACGCTGAACGTACGCGGAGATGAGGGAACCGGATGGTCAGAAGGATGGAAGCTGAATACATGGGCCCGCCTGGAAGACGGCAACCATGCGTACAATCTCGTGAAACTGCTGATCTCACCGGTGGACAACAACGGACGTCTCTACGACAATCTCTGGGATGCGCATCCGCCGTTCCAGATCGACGGGAACTTCGGATTCACATCCGGTATCGCTGAGATGCTCCTCCAGAGTGATAATGACCAGATCAAGCTGCTTCCGGCGCTTCCGGATGCGTGGAGCGACGGACATGTCAGCGGACTGAGGGCGAGAGGGAACTTTGAGATTTCCGAATACTGGGAGTCCGGAGAACTGACAGAAGTAACGATCGTATCCAATTCAGGAAATATCTGTAATGTCAGCTGCGGGGATAAATATGTATCCTTCCCGACAGTGGCAGGCCAGACTTATACCCTGAACGGAGACCTGGAATTTGCTCAGGATACAAAGACCTATACAAATCTCGCGCTGGACAAAGCGGCCACCGCTTCCAACGATACATCCGAGAGCGCAGCGGCGGCAGTGGACGGCAGTGCAGATACAGTATGGGAAGATACTACAGACAACAGCATGGGCGGACAGTGGATCGCTGTGGATCTTGGCGCAGCCTGTGATATCAGCCATTGGAAAGTGAGCGCGCCGGGTACAGAGGATATCAATTATGTGCCCAGGGCGTTTATCCTCCAGAAGAGCGATGACGGAGAAACATGGGAGGATGTGGACGCGGTATACGGCAATCAGATGGATGTCAATACGCGCAACGTACCGCGCGCTATGTACGCCTGTATATTGAGACAGCGACCCAGGATGATTCCGGCGGCGCAAGGATCAGTGAATTTGAAGTCTGGGGAACAGATGAGTCCGTGCCCGTGACAGAGATCATGCTGGATCAGACGGAACTTACGATCGGAGACGGGAACAGCGTATCACTGACAGCACAGACAGCTCCGGCAGACGCAAGCAATAAGACGGTTATCTGGACATCCGGGGATCCCGCGATCGCTGAAGTCAGCGATACAGGTATCGTGACCGGTATTGCGCCCGGGGAGACAGAGATTACGGCAGCATCCTATGACGGCAGTGTCACAGCGGTATGTAAAGTGACAGTCACGCCGGTATCCGTAGAGTCTGTACAGCTGAACAAAGACTCTGTAGATATGGAGATCGGCGGGACAGAGCAGCTGGAAGCGCAGATCACCCCGTCCAATGCATCCAACCAGAAGGTGACATGGGAGTCCTCAGACCCGGAAGTTGTATCCGTGGATGAGAGCGGCCTTGTGACAGCTCTTGCAGAGGGATCGGCACAGGTAACCGTGACGACGGAAGACGGGCAGCTGAGTGATGTCTGTGAGTTTACAGTAGTAAAAGTGCTCCCGAGAAACGTGGCGCTGAACGCGGATGCTTCGGCGGAAGGCCATAATCCGAACGAGGAACCGGGCAAGGCAGTGGACGGCAGCACCTCTACGAAGTGGTGCCTTGACGGAAAGGGCAATACGCTGACCCTTGACCTTGGAGCAAAATATACGATCGACCGGTGGGTGCTCGTGAGCGCGGGGATTGCGGAGAGCACGGATTTCAATACAAGAGGATGTACGCTCCAGATGAGTGAGAACGGCGAAGAGTGGACTGACGTGGATGTGGTGACAGACAACACAGCTACGACAATGGAGCGTACAGTAGAGCCGTTTACCACAAGATATGTAAGGCTCGTGGTTGACGAACCGGTACAGCCGAACGCAGCTTCCTGGGCGGTCGCGGCAAGGATCCACGAGCTGGAGCTGTGGGGCGTTCCGGCGCCGGTGCCGGTAGAGAGTGTAACTCTGGACTTTGAGGAGCTGGAGCTGACAGAAGGAGACACCGCTCAGCTTATAGCTGTAATAGAACCGGCAGACGCTGAGAACCAGAATATCACATGGACAAGCGATGACGAGACCGTCGCTTATGTGGACGCTCAGGGGCTTGTGACAGCAGTCAGCGCCGGCCGGGCAGTGATCACAGTTACAACAGAGGACGGCAGTTTTACTGCAGAGTGCCTTGTGAAAGTGAAGGCTGAGAAACCGGTCAGCAAGAATACGCTGGAGTATTTCCTCAATGAGGCAAAGACACACTGGGATAACGGCGACGCGGACGACTGTGTACAGTCGGTACAGGACCTCTTCAAAGAAGCGATCGCCGAAGGCGAGGCAGTCATGGCGGATGAGTATGTCACAAGAGAAGAGGTACAGAGCGCGGCACTGAAGCTGATGAAGGCAGTCCAGGCGCTCAATATGAAGGCTGCTGACAAGATGGACCTGGAGATGGCTGTAGAATTGGCAGAGATGATCGATCTGGATCATTACGTATCAGTCGGGCAGCAGGCGTTTACGGAGGCACTGGCAGCTGCGAAAGAAGTACTGGATGATGGGGATGCAATGCAGCCGGAAGCTGATTCCGCATGGAATGCACTGGTAAATGCAATGTCTGAACTGAGGCTGAAAGCGGACAAGACGGTTCTCGAGACGATTCTCAACGAGGCGGCGGACCTGGACCTGACTCTGTACACAGAAGAGACGGCGGCTGTATACAATATGGCACTGGCATCAGCGATGGCAGTATACGCAGACCCGGAGATCTCTGTGGAAGATCAGCAGATCGTGGATGACGCTGTGACAGCGCTCAGAAGTGCGGCGGACGGCCTTGTGCTGAAGCCGGATGACGGAGATGCAGGGAACACCGGAAGCGGTGATACACAGGAGCCGGACGACGAAGATGCAGGGAACACCGGAAGCGGTGACACGCAGGAGCCGGACGACGGAGATGCAGGAAACGCCGGAAGCAGTGACACGCAGGAGCCGGACGACGGAGATTCAGGAAACGCCGGAAGCGGTGACACGCAGAAGCCGGACGACGGAAATACCGGAAATGCCGGGAACCAGGGCAGCAGTACGCAGACGCCGGCTAACGGAAATGCAGGAAACAACCACAGCTCTTCCGGAGGCGTATCCGCAGATAAGGCCGCTAAGACCGGAGATGCGGCTCCGCTGGCAGGAATGCTGGCTCTGATCATGGTATCAGGAGCGGCAGTGGCAGTTACCCTGAGGAAACGTTCCAGATAAGGGGCGGGAAATGGCAGTCAGCTGAAAAGACGGATCGGTCTGACGAAATAACCCGGGCAGTACGGCCGTATGATACGGAAGCAGTATCATGCGGCTGCCTGCCCGGGTGTTTTTTGCCCTGCTTTTCTGCCGGTCTGTTTTTCTGCCGGCTTGTACGGATCTGGGCGGATCTGGTTTTGCGCTCATCTGTTTTTGTGCTTTTCTTGACAGACAGCAGGCGGTATAGTACCATTAAATGAGACTAAGGGAAACGTTTTCGTTTCCTGGGTGTTTGTGGATCCGGACAGGCAATATATAAGGAAAAGGCGGAAAGAATATGGGCGCGACAATGAAAGACATCGCCAGGCTTACAGGACTGGGACTTGCAACGATTTCTTCCTATTTTAATGGGGGGAATGTCAGGGAAAAAAACCGCATTAAGATCGAAGAAGCGGTAAAGGAGCTGAATTTTGAAGTCAACGAGGTGGCGAGGGGCTTAAAGACGAATCGGACAAAGATGATCGGGATCATTATCCCGGAGATGAATAATACGTTTTTCGCGGAGATCATCACAGAGGCGGAGGATATCCTGCGCAGCCACGGATACGCAACGATGATCTGCGACTGCCGCTCAGACGCGCAGCGGGAGAAGGAGGCAGTGGACTTTATGTTCCACCGACGTGTGGACGGCGTGATCATTATGCCTACGGATCCGGAAGGGACCAGCCTGGAGCGCTTTGTGAAGGCGGAAAGGCCGATCGTTATGATCGACCGGAAGATCGAAGGGATCCCGGGCGACTGTATCCTTGTGGACAATGACGGAGCCGCTTTTGACGCAGTTGACCGTCTGATCCGCGACGGGCACAGAAGGATCGGCATGATCGCAGGCCCGGATGACGTATATACGGCGAAGGAAAGAGAGAGGGGGTACAGGAGAGCCCTGGAGACCCGGGGGATCGCTCCGGAGGAACAGCTTGTCAGGAATGGAAACTATACGATAGCCGGAGGCGCGGCCGCTATGCGCGGGCTGAGGGAGATGAACCCGGATATGACGGCTGTGTTTGTGTCAAATTATGAGATGACGGTGGGGGCAATGATGGAGATCAATGACCTGGGGATATCCGTACCGGAAGAATTATCTGTGATAGGATTTGACAATATTGATTTCGCCAGGGCCTCTATCCCAAGGCTCAGCATCGTTACGCAGCCCACAAAGGAGATCGCGAGGGAAGCGGCGGGAGTCCTGCTGGAGCGCCTGAATGAAGGAGCGGGCGCAAAACCGGCGCACGAAGGCCGCGGCAGCGCAGAGGAAGAGACAGAGGACAGGATGCCGGGAAATCTTCCGGACAGCCAGAATAGAAAAAAGGGGAAAACAATCAAGCTGAAAACAAAATTCATGGAAGGGAAATCTGTGAAAAAAATAGAAGGAAAATAGAGCGCAATCTGTTTTTGCCCTTGACAAATGCGCCCTCTGAGGTTACCATATTAGCGTTAGCATTTTAGTTAGGAGGAAGTTATTATGAAAATGTTAAAGAAGGCAGCAAGCCTTGCACTGGCATCAGCCCTCGTATTTTCGCTGGCTGCATGCGGAAGTGAAGGCGGCAAGAGCGACGGCGGCTCATCGGATTCGGACGTATTCATGATTGGCGGCATCGGACCTACGACAGGAGACAACGCGATCTACGGGACAGCCGTAAAGAATGGGATCCAGCTGGCGGTTGATGAGATCAACGCAGACGGCGGTATCAACGGCTATCAGATCGAGTATTCATTCGAGGACGACCAGTCTGATTCCGAGAAGTCAGTCAACGCGTACAATACGCTGAAGGACTGGGGCATGCAGATGCTGGTAGGTACGGTTACTTCCACACCGTGTACAGCGGTTGTAGAGGAGACGCATGCTGACAATATGTTCCAGCTCACACCGTCCGCTACGGCTGTAGAGAGTATCCAGTATGACAATGCATTCCGTATGTG
>ERZ1643246.2641-NODE-2641-length-16654-cov-4.062715_pt1 | contig 16654 bp, 11 predicted proteins | sample MGYA00579265_ERZ1643246 | MGnify/ENA primary metagenome ERZ1643246 (study PRJEB29033, sample SAMEA4952261) | chicken gut metagenome | biome: Broiler Chicken; feature: Gastrointestinal Tract; material: Caecum | place: Ireland | collected 2018 | study: Broiler... | reverse complement strand
GTGACAAGACCCTCAGGCCGGAAACAAAGCCACGGGAGGGGACAAGCAAGGGAATTCCCGTCGCGGCCTGAGCGACAAATGAAAAGAGGTTTGAGCGGCAAAAGCCAACAGGAAAAGGCGAAAGATAAAAGATAAGAGAAAAACGCGCGTGCAACCAACGCAGAACAGGCAAACAGACAGCCAAAACAAGACGGAACTGCGCACGCAAAGCGCATGGCGGGCAGACTCCGCCAGCCCGGGCCTGCGCCTCACGGACATTTCCCTGCTCGTCGGCTATGCGGACCAGAGCTATTTCACGAAGATGTTCAAGCGCGTCACGGGCGAGCTCCCGCGCGACTACCGCGCCCGTCTGCTGCGCGGCGAGGAGCCGGAATAGCGGCGCGGCTCTTGCCCTGCCCCGCCCTTGTGTGATACAATAAAAAGATAGAGCAAACGGCACGGCAGCCCTGGGCGCGCCCCGGGCCGGCCGGTTAGGAGGATCTTGCGAATTGAGCTATCCAAAAGATAAAATCAGGAACTTCTGCATCATCGCGCACATCGACCACGGCAAGAGCACGCTGGCCGACCGCATTCTGGAGCAGACGAAGTCTGTTCCCCTGCGCGACATGGAGGATCAGCTGCTCGACAACATGGATCTCGAGCGCGAGCGCGGCATCACCATCAAGGCCCACGCCGTCACGCTTGTGTACCATGCGCAGGACGGGCAGGATTACATGTTCAACCTGATCGACACGCCCGGCCACGTCGATTTCAATTATGAGGTTTCGCGCAGTCTGGCGGCGTGCGAGGGGGCCGTGCTCGTGGTGGACGCCTCGCAGGGCATCGAGGCGCAGACGCTGGCGAACACGTATCTCGCGGTGGACGCCGGGCTTGAGATCGTGCCCGTGATCAACAAGATCGACCTGCCCAGCGCCGATCCGGAGCGCGTGCGCAAGGAGATCGAGGACGTCATCGGCATTCCGGCGGACGACGCCCCGGCCATCTCCGCGAAGCAGGGGATCAACATTGGCGCCGTCATGGAGCAGATTGTGAAGCTTGTGCCGCCGCCGAAGGGCAACGACGAAGCCCCGCTGCGCGCGCTGATCTTTGATTCTTATTATGATCCCTATCGCGGCGTTGTGGCGCACATCCGTCTCATGGAGGGCACCGTCCATCCGGGCGACACGATCCGCATGATGAGCAACGGCAGCGAGTTCACGGTGGTGGAATGCGGCCACATGCGCGCCACGAGCTTTGAACCGTCGCGCGAGCTGGCTTCCGGCGAGGTGGGCTATCTCACAGCTTCCATCAAGGCGGTGAAGGATGCCCGCGTGGGCGACACCATCACCCGGGCGGACAACCCCGCCTCCGATCCGCTGCCGGGCTACCGCGCGGTGCAGCCCATGGTATACTGCGGCATTTATCCTGCGGACGGTGCAAAGTACCCGGATCTGCGCGACGCTCTCGAGAAGCTCCAGCTCAACGACGCCGCCCTCTCCTTTGAGCCGGAGACGTCCGTGGCGCTGGGCTTCGGTTTCCGCTGCGGGTTCCTGGGGCTTCTGCACATGGAGATCATCCAGGAGCGGCTCGAGCGCGAATACAATCTCGATCTCGTCACGACGGCGCCGAGCGTTGTGTACCGCATCACAAAGACGGACGGCAGCGTCGTGTTCATCGATAATCCGACAAATTATCCCGACCCGTCGCTCATCGCGCAGGCGGAGGAGCCGATGGTGAACGCGCACATTTATTCCCCCACGGATTATGTGGGCAACATCATGGATCTCTGTCAGGATCGCCGCGGCACCTTCCGCGACATGACGTATATTGACTCCGACCGCGTCGACATTCACTATGAGCTTCCTCTCAACGAGATTATCTATGATTTCTTCGACGCGCTCAAGTCCCGCACGCGCGGCTACGCGAGCTTTGACTATGAGCTGTGCGGCTATCAGAAGAGCCGTCTCGTGAAGCTCGACATCATGCTCAACGGCGAGATTGTGGACGCCCTTTCCTTCATCATTCACGAGGACAAGGCGTATCCCCGCGCCCGCAAGATGGTGGAAAAGCTCCGCGACAAGATCCCGCGCCAGCTCTTCGAGGTGCCGATCCAGGCGTGCATCGGCGGGCGCATCATTGCCCGCGAAACGGTCAAGGCCATGCGCAAAGATGTGCTCGCCAAGTGCTACGGCGGCGACATCACCCGCAAGAAGAAGCTGCTCGAAAAGCAGAAGGAGGGCAAAAAGCGCATGCGCCAGCTCGGCACCGTCGAGGTCCCCCAGGAAGCCTTCCTCTCCGTCCTCAAGCTCGACGAATAACCAGGCTGAGCCTGGACGCAAGTCGCGGGGCGCAGCCTCCGGCTGCTCATCATGCCGAGATCCATCCGTCCGCCTCACGCGAGCCCAGGCTGAGCCTGGACGCACGTCGCGGAGTCGCAGCCTCCGGCTGCTCACCGGGCGAAGATCCATCCACCCGCATCACGCGAGCCCCAGACTAAGTCTGGACGTAAGCCGCGGAGTCGCAGCCTCCGGCTACTCGCCGGGCCGAGATCCATCCGCCCCGCCTCACGCGAGCCCCAGGCTGAGCCTGGACGCAAGTCGCGAAGTCGCAGCCTCCGGCTGCTCCACCGGGCCGAGATCCGTTTGCGCGCATCACGCGAGCCCCAGGCTGAGCCTGGACGCACGTCGCAGGGTCGCAGCCTCCGGCTGCTCACCGGGCCGAGATCCGTTTGCGCGCATCACGCGGGGTTGAGAAAGCTCCCGCCGGGGCTGAAACGATGCTGAAACGATACCGTGTCGAAACGATAGAAATTCGTAAGAATTTCATCAGGAAAAAGAAAAGCAGAGCGCGTTCCCGTCTGATAGAATGAAACCATCAGGCGGGAACGCGCTTTTTCCCGCCCGTTTCCAGGGAGGGATGTCGCATGAAACAGGGAAAGAGACGCAGCCGGGCGCGGCTGTATCTGCGCCGCGCCGTGCTGGTGGTCGCCGCGGCCGTCGTGCTGGCCGCCGCCGGGGCCGCCGCGTGGGGTGTGGCCGTGGAGGCAGGGGCGCAGCTCCCGCCGCTTTCCGCCGTCATGACGCGCATCGGCTCCGCGCTCAACGCGCAGAGCAGCCAGGGTTCAGCGCCCGCCGCCCCGGAGAGCGACGCCGCCGCCTCTCTGCGCGCGCAGATTCCCCAGGAACCGCGCCTGCAGGAGATCGTGGACAACTGCTCGCAGTACCCGGAAGCCCTGCTCACCCAGCTCGCCAAAAATCTGGACATGACGGACTTCGTGCTCGGCTACCCGGAAAAGAAAGGCCAGGTGTTCGCCGACACCATCGAGGAGCTGACGCCCGGCGAGGTGCCGCTCCTGCTGCAGTACGATCCCCGCTGGGGCTACGTTTCCTACGGGGACAACTGCCTCGCCGTCACCGGCTGCGGGCCGACCTGCCTTTCCATGGTGGCCTCCGCCCTCACGGGCGACGCTTCGCTCACCCCCGCCGCCGTCGCCGCCGCGGCCGATTCCAGCGGCTATTACGTCCTCGGTTCCGGCACAAGCTGGGATCTCTTCTCGCAAGGGTGCACGGCCTTCGGCGTCACAAGCCGCGAGCTGCCGCTTGATCAGGGCACAATGGAGAACGCCCTCGCCGCGGGCGAACCGATCGTCTGCAGCATGGGCCCCGGCGATTTCACCACAGCCGGCCATTTCATCGTGGTCACGGGCGTGCAGGAGGACGACTTCACCGTGTGCGATCCGAACAGCCGCACGCGCAGCGGTCAGCTCTGGAGCTACGACCGCCTCGCCCCGCAGATCCGCAACCTCTGGGCCTTCTCAAAGGCCTGAGAGAAAGAATCGTCACAGAGGAAATCCCCGGCGCAGGAAACACGCTGCGCCGGGGGATTTTTATCGCCGGAAAATATCGCCGGACTTTATCGCCGGGTTTTAATCAAGCTGAAATTTGATCGTGCGGATCTCGAAGGGCCGCAGCTCGAGCGCGATCGTCTTTTCGCGGTGCGCCTCGCCCTCGTGCCGTTCGAGCAGGTTACAGAAGCGCCACGTGCGGAAGGGGAAGGCAGCCGGCAGGTTCACGTGCGCGTGGCGGCCTTCCTTTTCGTGCAGCCGCACAATGAGCGCGTTCCCCTCCTCGGCGGGCTTCACGGCGTCGATCGTCACGCCGGGAAGATTCGCCGGGAAGAGCGCCGGCAGCTCTGCCTCGCCGGCAAAGACGAGCGGGGCGTCGTTGAGCTCCCAGCTCTCGCGGTCCACGCCTGCCTCATACCATTCCCCTTCGTGCAGGAACAGGGAATAGGTGAAGTCCTGCGGCCCGGCGTCGGCCGTGTAGTCCGGGTGGTTCGCGCTCTTGAGCAGCGTGAGCCGCAGCGTGCCGCCGTGCACGTCATAGCCGTATTTGCTGTCGTTCAGCAGTGCCGCGCCGTAGCCCGATTCGGAGAGATCGGCCCACTTGTGGCCCACCGTCTCGAACTTGGCAAACTCCCAGCTTGTGTTCTTCGTCGTGGGCCGCTCGAGGCTGCCGAACTGGATGTCGAAGCGGGCGCGGGAGGCGTGGATCACCGTCGGGAAGGCGACCTTCATCACCGTCTCGCGCTCGTTCCACTCCACGTGCGTCACAAAGTCGATGCGTGTCTTGCCCGGGTACACGATGAGCCGCTGCGTGAGCGAGGATTTGCGGAACTGCCAGCGGAACAGCACCACCGCGCGCACGGAGCTGTTTTCCACAATCTCCACGCGCTTCGGGGCAGGCAGGTTCCAGCCCTTGCGCTGGTGCGAGTATTCCAGCTCCCACGCGTCGTAGGCGCGCGGTCTGTCCTCGTAAAGCGTCACCACGTTCGCTTCCTCGCCCTCGGGGATCAGCTCGCGCTTCGCCTTCTTGTCGAACACGCTCACGAGCCGCCCATCGCGGTTCCACAGCACGCGCAGTGCGTTCGTCTCCAGTCCGTGTGCCAGCACGGCGGCGCAGCCGGGCGCCTCGGGGGCGGGGCCGTCCTTCACAAGCAGGCGGAGCGCGCCGTCCGCGGGCAGCCGCAGCACGGCGGTGTGCCCGGCCTGCGGCGGCACCGCGCCGTCCTCCGTCTCCACATGGCAGCCCTCCGGCAGTGCGGGCAGCTCCACGGCCGTTTCCCGCTTCCAGTTCGCGTTGTTCCAAACCGTCAGCACATTGGCCGCGCCGTCTGCCTTTGCGGATTCCTCCAGCACGCTGCGCGCCAGCTCCTCCGCCTTGCCGTAAAGCACGTGGCAGTCTTCATACACCTCGCGGATCGACGATCCGGGAATGATATCGTGGAACTGCAGGCAGAGCACGATCTTCCACGCCTCCGCCAGCTTTTCACGCCGCGCTTCGATGTCCTCGCCGCGCAGCATTGCGCGGGAAAGCGCCGCCTCCGCGCTGCGCAGCAGGAATTCCATGCGCCGGTTCGTCTTTTTGTTGTACGCCTGGGAGGTGTAGGTGCCGCGGTGGAATTCCAGGTAAAGCTCGCCCTCCCACTGCGGCACATAGGCGAAGCGGCGGTTCTCCCTCACCGTGCGGTGCAGGTTTTCACAGAACGTGTCCACGCGGCACGGCTTCACGGCCGGCATCCCGGGGATCCGCCCCATGCGGCGGTTCTGCTCGATCATGTCGCGGTTCGGCCCGCCGCCGCCGTCGCCGTAACCGTAGCAGAGCAGGAGCTCCGTGTTCAGCTCCTTGTTGCGGTAGTTGTTCCACACGCCCTTGATGCTGGAGGCGTCAGTGAGGCCGTTGTAGGTGTACTTCGTTTCGCCCTTGCTCGTCGTCGTGATGAAATGCGTGAGCACGGAGCTGCCGTCGATGCCGCGCCACTCGAACGTGTCATACGGCAGCGTGTTCTGGTCGTTCCAGCTGATCTTCGTCGTGATGAACGTGTCAATCTCGCTCTGGCGCAGGATCTGCGGCAGGGCGGCGGAGTAGCCGAACACATCCGGCAGCCAGAGATAGCTGCTGTGGTTGCCGAACTGGCTCTCGAAGAACCGCGTGCCGTAGAGCAGCTGCCGCACGATCGATTCGCCGGAGGGCAGGTTGCAGTCGCACTCCACCCACATGCCGCCGGCCGGCTCCCAGCGCCCTTCCGCGGCGCGGCGGCGGATCTGCTCGAAGATGTCCGGGTAATCCCGGCGGATGAAATCATACTGCTGCGCCTGCGTGTGCAGGAAAATGTATTCCGGATATTCCTCCATGAGCCGGTTCACGGTGGAAAACGACCGCGCACACTTTTCGCGCGTGTGGCGCAGCCGCCACAGCCAGGCCGTGTCGATGTGCGTGTGGCCCACCACGTCCACGGTGATCTTCTTCTCCTCCGGCGGCAGCTCCTGCTCGAGGAACGACACGGCGCGCGCGCAGGAATCAAAGAACGCGGGGGAAGCCGGGTCCGCCGTCTCCACGAGATCCCACGCCTTCGCGGCCAGGTTCAGCAGCCGCTTCTTCTCCGGGTCGTTCTCGTCCAGAATGTCATAGGCGCCCAGCAGGCACGTCAGCCAGTAGCAGAGGCTGTCCGCCCCCTCGTCGAGCACGGCCAGCTCCGCCATGCGGAACTTGCAGTCGTTCGGGTGCGGGCGGCCGCCGCCCACAAGGCCGGACCAGAGCCGCAGCTGCAGCCGCAGCGTTTCCCCGGCCCGCGCGTGCAGCGGCGCCTCCTGGTGGTTCGTGTCCACGGCCTGCCAGGGCTTGCCGTTCACAAACAGCAGGCTTTCAAAGCCGCTGTTTCCGCCGCCTCCCGTGCGGCCGAAGTCAAAGCGTCCCCACACGGGGCCGTCAAAGTCCTGCGGCACCTCCGCCTCGGCGTCCAGCCAAAGATAGCGGTCATAGCCGCTCCAGATCTCCCCGGTGTGCAGCAGCTCCGTGCCCGGCTCCCGGGGCGGGCGCGCGCCCACCGTGCCGTCGTCCTCCGTCACGGCAAAGGCTTCAATCGGGGCATGGCAGCGCCAGCGCTCTTCCCGCAGGCGGGCAGCCGCGCGGCTCAATCGTTCGTAGTCATAGGTGTAAAACGGCATCTTCGTTCCTCCTGTTCCTGCCCGTTGCAAACGGCCCGTCGCCGCGGCGCGGCCGTGCGTTTCGTAAACTCTCCCTTCATTATACGTGATTTTCACAAGATTTCAATGAAAACCGCACAAAAATCATGACTTGTTCCCGGGATTTCCCGTCACAGGGCGGGAGAGCACCTCGCGGATGTCCTCCTCCGCGCGCAGCACCTCGTGCTCCAGCTCGGAGGCAGGCATGCGTTCCGCGCCGCGCCCCAGGATAATGAGCTGTTCCAGGCCGTCGGAGGTGGCCCCGCGCACGCGGTTGTTCCGCCCCAGCTCATACGTTGTCTTTTCAATATACATATCGGCCGTCTCGGCTTCCTTCGTGTAGACCACCCACAGGCCGCCCTTCTGCTCCACGGAGCCGACGCCGCCCTTCACCTTGTAGGCGTCGAACACCACAATCACGCGGCATTTCTTCCAGCCCTGGAAATTGGCGAGCCGGTGGATCAGCCGCTCGCGCGCCGCGTCCATGCTTTTCGCAGCCAGCTCCCGCAAATCCTTCCACGCGTGGATGATGTTGTAGCCGTCCACGAGAAGATAGTCGTCGCCGATGGGCCGCCTCGGCCGGAATCCGCGCCACGGCCGCTCCGATCGCACAGGCCGCGGCGGCGGCTGGATGGCCCTGGGCTTGATCGGCCCGTACGTCTGCTCGAAGATGGCCTGCAGTTCCTTGTCGAGCGCCGCCTGGGAGGCAAAACTTTCGGAGGAGACGGGCGCGGCGGCGCGCTGTTCCGCCTCCTCCTGCTTAGGGCGGCCGTCGTCCCCGATCTGAATGTGCATGTGCGCCTCGGCCTCCTGCCACGGCACGTAATACCCCGCGCCGTGCGAGCAGAACACCGAGCCGGCCGGGTTCGCCGTGTCACTCTCCGGGTCGTAGCCGCTCGCGGCGATCACTTCCTCCGCGTTGTGGCAGGGCCGGTAGCCGCAGAAGCGCACCGCCACATTGCCCCGACCGCGCGTGAACGCCGTGAGCTCCCGCTGGTAGTTCAGGAAGGTGGAGACAGGCGCCTCCCCCTCCACGACGGCCGTCTCGCCCTCGCGCCGCGGCGCGCCGCACGTGCCGCAAAGGCGCTGCACGTCCGTCATCACGCGGCCGGCGTATTCCTGCGGCGTCACGGCGGTGAACGAGCACCACGGCTCGAGCAGCAGGCTCTGCGCCCTCATGAGCCCCTCGCGGATCGCGCGGTACACGGCCTCGCGGAAGTCGCCGCCCTCCGTGTGCTTGAGGTGGGCGCGCCCGGCCACGAGCGTGACGACCACGTCTGTGAGCGGCGCGCCGGTGAGCACGCCGCGGTGCTGCTTTTCCAGCACGTGCGTGCGGATCAGGTTCTGCCAGTTGCGCGCCAGCCGGTCGAGCGGGCACTTGCTCTCAAACACAATCCCGCTGCCCCTCTCCCCGGGGGAGAGCAGCAGGTGCACCTCCGCGTAATGCCGCAGCGGCTCGAAGTGGCCGCAGGCGTGCACCGTGTTCTCGATCGTCTCGCGGTAGAGCACCTCGCAGTCGGTGAACCCGACCTCCAGGTGGAACCGCTCCTGCAGCAGCTCGCGCAGAATCTCGAGCTGCACCTCGCCCATCACGTGCACGCGCAGCTCCCGCAGCGCCTCGTTCCACTCCACCGAGAGCGCCGGTTCCTCGTCCTCCAGCGCGCGGAACGCTGCCAGCACCTCGCGCAGGTCATACGCCGGGTCCCATACGGCGCGCGAAAGCAGAACCGGCGTCAGCTCCCGCGGCCGCGCAGGCGCCTGATCCCCCACGCCGTCCCCGGCGCGCACAGCGGTCAGCCCCGCTGCGCAACACAGCTCGCCCGCCTTCGCCTCCTGGATCGGAAACAGCCGCCCGCCGCGGCAGCGGAAGAGCTCCGTCACCTTTTCCTTCACGAGCGAGCCGTCCGCCGCGCGGCAGCTCACCTCGTCGCGGCAGCGCAGCCGCCCCGCCGTCACCTTCAGCCACACAATGCGGCTCTGGCCGCGCCTCACCTGATAGGCCAGCGCCGCGAAGGGCTCGCTCTCGCGCGATTCCCAGTCCGTCTGCGTCAGCAGCTCCATGCCGTTGAGGAATTCCCGCACGCCCTCGCCGCGCAGCGCAACGCCGGAAAAGCAGGGGAAAATCTTGCGCTCCTTCACAAGGCGGCGCAGCTCAATAAGCCACTCCTCCTGCGGGATCTCCCCCTCCAGGTAGCGCGCGAGCAGCTCGTCGTCGAGCGCGGCGGCCTCCTCGGCCAGCTCATCGCCCACCTCGCCCGAAAAGCCGTCGAACAGCACGGCAGCCGGGCTGCAGCGGCTGTGCAGCTCGTCCATGGTGCGCTGCAGGTCGGCTCCCGGCCGGTCAAGCTTGTTGAGGAAGAGGAACACCGGCACACCGTAATTGCGCAGCAGCCGCCACAGCGTTTCCGTGTGGCCCTGCACGCCCTCCGCGCAGCTCACCACGAGCACGGCGTAGTCGAGCGCCGGCAGCACACGCTCCGTCTCCGCGGCGAAATCGGTGTGGCCCGGCGTGTCCAGCAGGTAATACACCGTGTCCCCCCACGTGAAGTCCGCCTGCCCGGAAAACACCGTGATGCCGCGCTCGCGCTCCACCGGCTCCGTGTCCAGAAAGGCGTCGCCGTGGTCCACGCGGCCGCGCTCGCGCACCGCGCCGCCCAGATAAAGCAGCTGCTCCGAGAGCGTCGTCTTTCCCGCGTCCACGTGGGCCATCACGCCGATGCACACCCTCCTCTTCGGTTGTTCCTGTTTCCGCTCTCCCAACGAACAAGCCTCCCTGAAACGATTTTGATACTGTCCCAGTATAGCATAACTTCCCCCGTTCGTCGAGCAGGCCCAATGCAGCTTTTCATTTTTTGAAATGTTGGAGTGCCCGCAAAAGAAAACTGTCATCGTTCTCCCCCCTCTTCTATCCTGTCGCAAATTCGGGGAATAGTACAGCTGCAGGGACTATTTCTTTTTGTCTCAACCCTATAATAGCGGTAAAAATCAGGGGGAAGGAGCGGGGAGAAATCGTGAAATTGAACCAGGCGGTCAGTGTGCGTCTGCAGGAGCTGCTGCACGAATGCGGGATGACGCAGTATCAGCTGTATCTGAAAAGCGGCGTTCCCAAATCCACCATCGGAAATCTGCTTCACTGCTCTTATGATTCCGTCAAGCTGCGGGTTCTTCATGAGCTGTGCCAGGGCCTGGGGCTTTCCCTTTCCGCCTTCTTTTCCTCTCCCCTGTTCGAAGAGGACAACCTGGAGCCGTAACCCCATCCCGCAAAAAACAGGGCGCCCCTTCCGCGTTTGCGGAAAGGGGCGCCCTGCGCCGTTTCTGTCTTGTTTTCTCACAGCCCGCGTTGGAGCAGCGCGCGCCCGGCCTCCACGCCCTGCCGGTAGAGCGCCAGGAGCTTTTCGCGGTCACGCTCCACGCGGCGGATCTGCGGCGCCTCGGGCGGGGCCAGCACCACGGCCGTGCCGCCGCACTCAAGCCCGGCCACAAAATCGAGCGTTTCGTTGTAGAGCGTGTGGCGCGTGTCGAGCAGCTTCACAACGGCCGGGTAGCGGCGCAGGCCCGCGTGGTACGCCGCGCGGAACGACTGCGGCTGCTTCCGGTAGCCGCGCTCGCGGGTGAGCACCACAATCACGCGGTCGCAGCCGTCGGCAAGCGCGCGCCGCACGGGGATCGGGTCGCCGGTGCCGCCGTCGAGCAGCAGGCGGCCCTCATACTCCACGGGTCTGGCGAGCATCGGCAGCGAGGAGGTGGCCCGCAGCACGGCAAGTCCCCGCCTGATGTCCTGTTTCCCGTAATACACCGTTTCCCCGGTGCGCGCGTCCAGCGCGCCGGTCACAAACTCGCACGGGTTCCGCTCGAACGCGTCATAGTCGAAGGGGTCAAGGTGCTCCGGGATCTCTCCGAAAATGAAATCCATGCCGAACAGCGAGCCGTGCAGCAGCAGGCTGCGCAGCCCCATGTAGCGCGGCTCGTGCAGATACTCGATGTTCGTGCGCAGGCCGCGCCCCTTCTGCCCCGACACATAGGATACGCCGTTGGCCGCTCCGGCCGAGACGCCGATCACGTAATCGGCGTGAAAGTCTCCCTCCAGAAAGGCGTCCAGCACGCCCACGGTAAACACGCCGCGCAGGCCGCCGCCCTCGAGCACAAGTCCCGTTTTCACCGGAAGTTCCCCCTTTTTCGTCTTTTCTCCCTATTGTAAAACCGGAGCGGCCGCCTTGTCAAACAAAACTCCCCGTTGCATTTGCAGCGGCGAAACGGTATCATAGTAGCAGACAGGGCGGAGCCGGCCGGCCCCGCCCGATTTCGGAAAGGGGATTTTTTGCCATGACAGGGATCATCGGGGCCATGCCCGTGGAAGTGGACCGCCTCATCGAGGCGATGGAGAACAAGACGCCGGAGACGATCAGCCGCATGACGTTCTGGCGGGGCGAGCTGAACGGCGCGCCCTGCGTCGTCGCGTGCTGCGGCGCGGGCAAGGTGAATTCCGCCGTCTGCGCGCAGACGATGATCCTCCGCTACGGCGTCTCGCTCGTCATCAACACGGGCGTGGCCGGCGGCGTGGGCAGCCGCGAGGTGCACATCGGCGATCTCGTCGTGGCCACGGGCGTCGTGCAGCACGATTACGACACGACGCCGATCGACGGTCCGGAGGGCGGCCGCCGCCTGCCCCTGCTGGGCGAGGAGCTTCTGTCCACCGATGCACACGCCTCCGCCGTGCTCGCGCAGGAGGCGGAAGCGCTCTCCCCCGGCCGCGTCCACCGCGGCGTCATCGCCACCGGCGACCAGTTCATGAGCGACGTGAACCGCCTGCACGCGATCGCCGCCCGCACCGGCGCGCTCGCCTGCGAGATGGAGGGCGGCAGCATCGGCCAGGCGTGCGCCCTTGCCGGCGTGCCCTTTACCGTGCTGCGCGCCATCTCCGACAATGCGGACGGCAACGCCGTCGAAGATTTCCCGAAATTTGCGCGCGAGTCGGCGGAAAAGAGCATCGCGCTGCTGCTGCGCGCCCTGCCCCGCCTGTGAAAGTTCCCATTCTGCCGTGAGGAGGCGTATGTATGACCATCATCGACATTTCCCGCGAGCTCTTTTCCTCGCCCGTCTATCCCGGCGACCCCGTGCCCTCGTTTGAGCGCCTGCGCCGCATCAGCCACGGGGACAACTGCAACCTCTCCCAGTTCACGTCCGGCAGCCACAGCGCCACCCACCTCGACGCCCCGCTGCATTTTGTGGACGGCGGCGCCACCATCGACGCCATCCCGCTCGACCGCTTTTACGGCCCCTGCACGGTGGTGGAGGCCCAGGGCCTCGTGACGGGCGCCGACATTGACAGCATCGCCCCGCGCTGCCGCAGGATGCTGCTGCTCAAGGGGAACGGCGAAGCCTTCCTCACGCAGAGCGCCGCCTTTGCCATGGCGCAGGCCGGCTTCACGCTCGTGGGCACGGACGCGCAGAGCATCGCCGCCTACGGCGACGAGGTTGCCCCGCACCAGGAACTGCTCAGCGCGGGCCTCGTCATCCTGGAAGGGCTCGACCTCTCCCGCGTGGAGCCGGGCGACTATACGCTGGCCGCCTTCCCGCTCTATGTGCGCGGGCTGGAAGCCGCCCTCACGCGCGCCGTTCTGCTCAAGGACTGAAAAAGCGGGAAACTTCAGCAAAAAAGTTTCGGTTTCCCCTTGATTTTTCCGTTTGGTTTGTGCTATAATCCTAAACGCCGGCAAAAAACCGGCGTTGTTTGCCTCTGTAGCTCAGTTGGTAGAGCAGGGGACTGAAAATCCCCGTGTCGGTGGTTCGATTCCGCCCGGAGGCACCAGGCTGGGCCTGGGCGCGTTTCTCGCGCCCTGTGCCCGGCCTTTTCTTTTGTTCTGTCCGCGCCCCTGCGCGTCCGCCGCCCGTGCGCATCACCGCCCGGACTTTTTTGGTTCCGTGCGGTATCTTGTAGTAAAATTTTGCTTAAAAGCTTGAAATTCTCACAAAAATTGCGTATACTTTACGCAAGAACGAGAGAAAAGGCTGGTGGGGAGAATGGCAACCCTGAAGGATATTGCGGCTGCAACCGGGATTTCGACGTCCACCATATCCCGCGTCCTGAACCGCGACAAGACGATCAGCGTCTCGGCGCAGACGCAGCAGCGCATCTTCGACGTGGCGCGCGAGCTCGGCTATGTGCCGGTGCGCAGCCGCGGCCGCGCGGGGACGCAGCACACGCCGGGGGCGCTGAAGATGGGCATTGCGCAGATGTTTGAGCCCAATCAGGTCCTGCAGGACCCCTATTATCTGTATATGAAAAACGAGCTGGAAAAGGAGTGCTTTGCGAACGGCGTGGAGACCACCACGCTCTTCCGCGGCGCAGACGGCGATTTCATTGCCCCCGGGGCCGCGAAGCTTGACGGCATCTTCGCGATCGGCAGCTTCACGCTGCAGGAGATCCGCAGCTTTGAGCGCTGCTCGCGCTATGTCGTGTTCCTCGACTCCACGCCGGACGACGAGCGCTACTTCGCCGTGGTGCCGAATTTCCACCTGGGCCTGCGCCAGGCGCTCTCCCGCCTGCTCGAGACGGGCCACAGGCGCATTGCGTTCCTGGGCAGCCGCTACACGCTGCAGAAGACGCGCGATCTCCTGCTCGACGGGCGGCTCTATTATTTCCGCAACATCCTGCGCGAAAAAGGGCTTTACGACGAATCGCTCGTGCTCGACTGCGGCATGACGTCGCCGGAAGCATACCGCGTCCTCTCCGGCGCTCTGCCGAAGTGGATGGAGCGCCCGGACGCGCTGTTTCTCTCCTCGGACGCCATGGTGCAGGGCGCCATGCGCGCGCTCGACGAGGCGGGCGTACGCGTCCCGGCGGACATGAGCGTCATCGCCTTCAACGATACGCCGCTCTCGCAGAACGCGACGCCTCCGCTCTCGGCGGTGCGCGTGCTGCAGCATGAGCTGGCCGTGGCGGCCGTCGTCTCCATGCGGCTGTGCCGCGCCAACCAGGAACACCCCTTCAAAACCGTGGTGCCCTGTGCCTACATCGAGCGCGGCAGCGTCGCCGCGCGCGGCTGACCACACAAAAAACATAAGAAGCGCAAAGCGGGGAAGACTGCAAAGGCAGTCTTCCCCGCTTTTTTTGATGCCGTGTGTTCGCTGTCGAACAGGGGCGCAGCGGCCCGGTTTTCCACAGAAAAACCCGGTTTCAGTAAAAATATACAAGTTGGATAAAGTAAAGTTTAGTTAAAATTTTAAGTAAAGTGTTATTGAATTTTAGGTAAAACGGTGATGCGATAAAGATACCAAATCAGGAAGCCCGAAATCTCAAACCGAGAGGAGTCAAGAAGATGCAAAACAAACTGACATGGCGCTCGAAGCTCAGCTTTGGCATGGGCGGCTTCGGCAAGGATCTCGTGTATGCCATCGTGAGCACGTACTTCATGAAGTACCTCACGGACGTGCGCCTCGTGGACCCGATGTTCGTCGCGGTGCTCTTCGTGGTGGCGCGCATCTGGGACGCGTTCAACGATCCGTTCATGGGCATGATCGTGGACAACACGCGCTCCCGCTGGGGCAAATTCCGCCCCTGGATTCTCATCGGCACGCTGCTCAACGCCGTCGTGCTCGTCCTGCTCTATCTGGACGTTGACCTCCCCGCCTCGCAGTACGCCGTCTACGTCGGCATCATGTACCTGCTCTGGGGCATGACGTACACCGTCATGGACATCCCCTACTGGAGCATGGTGCCCGCCCTCACCGACAACGAGAACGAGCGCAGCCAGGTGAGCGCCATCCCGCGCTTCTTCGCGAGCATGGCGTGGCTCGTGGTGGGCACCGGCGGCCTCTACATCGTGAAATACCTCGGCAGCGGCGACGACGTGTTCGGCTATTCCCGCTTCGCCATCGCGATCTCGATCGTCTTCGTCGTCACCATCCTGCTCACCGTCACGCAGACGAAGGAGCGCGTCGTCGCCAAGAGCGGCACGGGCGAAAAGACGAGCGTAAAGGGCATGATCCGCGTCCTCGCGAAGAATGACCAGGTGCTCGTCGTGCTCGGCATCGCGCTGTTCTTCAACATGGCCTACCAGCTCTCCAACTCCTTCGCCCTCTACTATTTTGAATACGTCTGCGGCGTCAAGGAAGCGCTCTACGCCACCTACACCGGCGTGGCCGGCATCGCTCAGATGGGCGCCCTGGCCGTGTTCCCGACGCTCGCCAAATACGTCAACAAGCGCATCGTGTTCCTGCTCTCCACCGTGATCTCCCCCGTCGGCTTTGTCGCGCTGCTGGTCGTGGGCTATCTCGCGCCCGCGAACATCATCCTGGTCGGCGTGTGCAGCGCCATCGTGAACATCGGCATCGGCTTCATGCTTGTGCTCGTCACCGTCATCCACTCCGAGGCCGTTGACTACGGCGAGTTCAAGCTCGGCACCCGCAACGAGAGCATTGTGTTCTCCACCCAGACCTTCGTCGTGAAGTTTGCGGGCGCGTTCAGCGGCTTCATGTCCGCCGCCGGCCTGAAGATCATCGGCTTCGTGCCGAACGAGGTGCAGAGTGCCGGCACCGTGATGGGCATGCGCGTCATCATGATTGTGCTCCCGGCCATCCTCTCGCTGCTGTGCCTGCTCGTCTACAAGCGCGGCTACCGGCTCAACGACAGATGGCCTTCGCCGGCCTCACGGAGACCCGCCTGCCGGAAGGCGTGGAGCTCGTCACGCGCCAAAGTGAGGCGCGCACCGTGCGCTTCCTGCTCAACCACAACGAGTGCTGGGCATTTCGCTCGCCCCGTTTGAGGTGAAGGCGCTCGAAGAGGAATGAGCCGCCTCCCAAACCTGTGTGATTTTTTTGCAGAAGGATTGCGATTTTGCATCCGGTGTGCTATAAAAAAGGGAGCGTCCCGCAGGGGGCGCTCCCACTTTTTTTCGGAGGAGCTGTTTCATGAAACTCACCTACCGCCACACCATCTCCGCCTGCTTCATCGGTTACATCGTGCAGGCCATCCTCAACAATTTCGCCCCCCTGCTCTTTCTCACCTTCCAGAGCAGCTACCGCATCCCTCTCACGCAGATCACGATGCTCGTCACCGTCAATTTCGGCGTGCAGCTGCTCGTCGATCTGCTCTCCGCCGGGTTTGTGGACAAAATCGGCTACCGCGCTTCGATGGGCATCGCCCACCTCACCTCGGCTCTCGGCCTCGTGCTGCTCGCCTTCCTGCCGGAGCTTCTGCCCGCGCCGTTCTTCGGCCTGCTGATCGCCGTCATTGTCTACGCCATTGGCGGCGGCCTGCTGGAGGTCCTCGTCAGCCCCATCGTGGAATCCTGCCCCACGGACAACAAGGCGAAGGCCATGAGCCTGCTGCACTCGTTCTATTGCTGGGGGCACGTGGGCGTTGTGCTGATCTTCACCGCCTTCTTCGCCGTCTTCGGCATCGGAAACTGGAAAATCCTGGCCGTTCTCTGGGCCGTCGTCCCCTTCCTGAACTTCTTCCTGTTCCTGCGCGTGCCAATCGCGCCGCTCGTGCCGGAGGGAGAAAAGGGGCTGCGGCTGGGCGAGCTCGTGCGCATGCGCCTGTTCTGGATTCTCTTCCTCATGATGATGGGCGCGGGCGCCAGCGAGCAGGCGGTGAGCCAGTGGGCCTCCACCTTCGCGGAGCAGGGCCTCGGCGTGAGCAAGACGGTG
>ERZ1643246.2638-NODE-2638-length-16664-cov-7.092841_pt1 | contig 16664 bp, 14 predicted proteins | sample MGYA00579265_ERZ1643246 | MGnify/ENA primary metagenome ERZ1643246 (study PRJEB29033, sample SAMEA4952261) | chicken gut metagenome | biome: Broiler Chicken; feature: Gastrointestinal Tract; material: Caecum | place: Ireland | collected 2018 | study: Broiler... | reverse complement strand
GTTTTCTTTAGTTCAGATGGCGATCGAATTTCCCACGTTAGCTGCGCTTTTGAACGGTCCGCAGGGCGGATCAGTAGACTGCGCCGTAGATCGTACGTTACACATACCGAGTGCCCGCGCGTTTTTTGCGTGGGAAACAGGGTGGTACCGCGGGTGATACAGCCTCGTCCCTATTTTCAGGGACGGGGCTTTTTCTATGTCGGGAAAGCTGTGCAGGCAGCCGTGCCGAGGAGCGCAAGTGCCCGGCGGCGGAAGTGCTCAGCAGCGGAAATACCCGGCGGCGGAAGTGCTTAGCAGCGGAAATGCCCGCAGCGCCTGTTCGGTCCGGAAGCGTGCAGAGAGTGTGCAGAGTAGCAGATGTGTATGTACAGACAGATGGGAGTTATACGGGAAAGGAGTAAAAGGTAAGATGAAAGAAAAACTGGAACAGATCAAGGCGGAGGCAGTCGCCCAGATACAGGCGGCAGACGCTCCGGAGAAGCTCAATGACGTCCGCGTCAGATACCTTGGGAAAAAGGGTGAGCTGACGGCAGTGTTAAAAGGGATGAAGGATGTGGCTCCGGAAGACAGGCCGAAAGTAGGCCAGATGGTCAATGACACGAGGGCTGCTATCGAGGCGCTCCTGGAAGAGTCAAAGACAAAGATGGAACGGGCGATCCGGGAGCAGAAGATGAAGGAGGAAGTCATTGACGTGACTCTCCCGTCAAAGAAGAATATCATGGGGCACAGGCACCCGAACACCATCGCTCTTGAAGAGGTGGAGCGGATCTTCGTGGGCATGGGCTACGAGGTGGTTGAAGGGCCGGAAGTGGAATACGATGAGTACAACTTCGAGAAGCTGAACATCCCGGCGGACCACCCGGCAAAGGATGAGCAGGATACATTCTATATTAACAAAGATATCGTGCTGCGCACCCAGACTTCTCCGGTGCAGGCCCGTGTGATGGAGCAGGGCAAACTGCCGATCCGTATGATCGCTCCGGGGCGTGTGTTCCGTTCGGACGAAGTGGATGCCACACACTCCCCGTCCTTCCACCAGATCGAGGGGCTCGTCATTGACAAGAATATTTCCTTCGCTGACCTGAAGGGGACACTGGAGGTATTCGCAAAAGAGCTGTTCGGGCCAGAGACAAAGACCAAGTTCCGCCCCCATCATTTCCCGTTCACAGAGCCAAGCGCAGAGGTGGACGTAAGCTGCTTCAAGTGCGGCGGCAAGGGATGCCGGTTCTGCAAAGGTTCCGGCTGGATCGAGATCCTGGGCTGCGGCATGGTCCACCCGCATGTGCTGGAGATGTGCGGCATCGATCCCGAGGAATACGGCGGATTCGCATTCGGCGTGGGGCTGGAGCGTATCGCACTGCTGAAATATGAGATCGATGATATGAGACTCCTGTATGAGAATGATATACGGTTCCTGAAACAGTTTTAAGCGGAAGACTCGGGAAACGATTTTGGAAATAGAAGGAAGGATAGGTTAGAGAGATGAATACTTCATTATCATGGATAAAGGCATATGTTCCGGACCTTGATGTGACTGCGCAGGAATATACAGACGCGATGACACTGTCCGGTACAAAGGTTGAGGGATATGAGAGGCTGGATGCGGATCTGGACAAGATCGTGATCGGACAGATCGACAAGATCGAGAAGCATCCGGATGCGGACAAGCTGATCATCTGCCAGGTGAATATCGGGACAGAGACGATCCAGATCGTGACCGGCGCCCCGAATGTGAAAGAGGGGGACAAAGTCCCGGTCGTTCTGGACGGAGGACGCGTGGCCGGCGGACATGAGCCGGGCCAGAAGGTCGAAGGCGGCATTAAGATCAAAAAGGGCAAACTCCGCGGAGTGGAGAGCGCAGGCATGATGTGCTCCATCGAAGAGCTGGGCTCCAGCCGTGAGATGTACCCGGAAGCGCCGGAGTACGGCATCTATATTTTCCCGGAAGACGCGGTCGTGGGAGAGAGCGCGGTAAAGGCTCTGGGCCTGGACGATGCGATCTTTGAGTATGAGATCACATCCAACCGCGTGGACTGCTTCAGCGTGGTCGGCATTGCCAGAGAGGCGGCGGCTACATTCCGCAAGGAGTTCCATCCGCCGGTGGTGACCCCGACAGGGAACGATGAGGATGTCAATGACTACATTAAGGTGTCAGTGGAAAATACAGACCTCTGCCCGCGCTACTGTGCGAGAGTGGTGAAAAATATCAAGATCGGTCCATCCCCGAAATGGATGCAGAGAAGGCTTGCGTCCGTGGGCATCCGCCCGATCAACAACCTGGTGGATATCACAAACTATGTGATGGAAGAGTACGGACAGCCGATGCATGCCTATGACCTGGATACCATTGCCGGCAGGCAGATCGTTGTAAAGACGGCGAAGAACGGAGACAAATTCACTACACTCGACGGCCAGGAGAGGACCATGGATGAGGATGTGCTGATGATCTGCGACGGCGAGAAAGAGATCGGCATCGCGGGGATCATGGGCGGAGAGAACTCCATGATCACAGATGACGTAAAGACCATGCTGTTCGAGGCGGCATGTTTTGACGGAGTGAACATCCGCAAGTCCAGCAAGAGGATCGGCCTGAGGACAGACGCCTCCGCGAAGTTTGAGAAAGGGCTTGACCCGAACAATGCGCAGGCAGCCATCGACCGCGCGTGCCAGCTCGTGGAAGAGATGGGCGCCGGAGAAGTGGTCGGCGGCATGGTGGATGTGTACGGGAAGAAGAAAGAGCCTGTCAGGGTGCCGTTCGACGCGGATAAGGTCAATGAGCTGCTGGGCACGGATATCTCTGAGGAGGAAATGCTCGGATACTTTAAGATGCTTGACCTGGAGTATGACGCAGAGACAAAGGAAGTGATCGCGCCGACTTTCCGCCACGATCTGTTCCGTCTGGCGGACCTTGCGGAAGAGGTGGCGAGATTCTACGGATATGACAATATCCCGACCACGCTTCCCGCAGGAGAATCCACTACAGGAAAGCTCTCCTTCAAACTCAGGATCGAGCAGGTGGCGAGAGATATCGCGGAGTTCTGTGGGTTCAGCCAAGGAATGACTTACTCCTTCGAGAGCCCGAAAGTATTTGACAAGCTGCTCATCCCGGCAGAATCCCCGCTGCGCAAGGTGGTGGAGATCATGAACCCGCTGGGAGAGGATTACAGCATCATGAGGACCACATCCTTAAACGGGATGCTCACATCCCTTGCTACGAATTATAACCGGAGAAACAAAGATGTGCGCCTGTATGAGCTGGGGAATATCTATCTTCCGAAAGCGCTGCCGCTGACAGAACTGCCGGAGGAGAGGATGCAGTTTACACTCGGAATGTACGGCGACGGAGATTTCTTCACCATGAAAGGCGTGGTGGAAGAATTCTTCGAGAAGATCGGTATGAAAGACAGGGAGAAATATGACCCCAATGCAGGCAAGCCGTATCTCCATCCGGGACGCCAGGCAAATATCATCTACGACGGAAAAGTTGTCGGATATCTGGGCGAAGTTCACCCGGAAGTTGCTGACACTTACGGCATCGGAGAGCGCGCTTACATCGCGGTGATCGATATGCCGGAAATCCTGCCGTATGCGACATTTGACAGGAAATATACAGGCATCGCGAAATACCCGTCTGTTACAAGAGATATCAGCATGGTCGTTCCAAAAGATATCCTTGTGGGACAGATCGAGGAAGTGATCGAGCGGAAAGGCGGCGCTCACCTGGAGAGCTTCCGTCTGTTCGACCTGTACGAGGGAGCGCAGATCAAAGAAGGATATAAGTCCGTGGCTTACTCCATCGTATTCCGCGCGAAAGACAGAACGCTGGAAGAGGCGGATGTGGCTTCAGCGATGAAGAAGATCCTTGGCGGCCTGGAAGAGCTGGGGATTGAGCTGAGACAGTAAAATGTGAAAAATGTGTGAACGGGGTCAGACCCCTTTTCAAAGGGGTCTGACCCCGTTTGGCAGAATTGTCAGACAGAAAGGGTAATTTGTGTGAAAACAAGTGATTTTTATTATGATCTGCCGGAAGAACTGATCGCCCAGGATCCTCTTGAGGACCGTTCTTCTTCCAGGCTTCTTGTCCTGGACAAAAAGACAGGGGAGACGGAGCACCATGTATTCCGGGAGATCGTGGACTATCTGGATCCCGGGGACTGTCTTGTCATCAATGACACGAAGGTGATCCCGGCGCGCCTGATCGGGGCGAAGGAGGAGACCGGTGCCAAGATCGAAGTGCTCCTCTTAAAGCGGGGCGCGGACGATGTGTGGGAGACTCTGGTGAAACCGGGGCGCAAGGCAAAGCCGGGAACAAGAATCAGCTTTGGGGACGGACTCCTCACGGGCGAGGTCGTGGATATCGTGGATGAGGGGAACCGTCTGATCCGTTTTGAGTATGAGGGGATCTTCGAGGAGATCCTTGATCAGCTCGGGCAGATGCCTCTCCCGCCTTATATCACACACCAGTTGAAAGACAAGGACAGGTACAACACAGTGTACGCGGAGCATCCGGGATCCGCGGCGGCCCCCACGGCGGGGCTTCACTTTACGCCGGAGCTTCTGGAGAAGATCAAAAATAAAGGCGTGGATATCGCCCATGTGACGCTCCATGTAGGGCTGGGCACATTCCGCCCGGTCAAGGTGGATGATGTGGAGAACCATCACATGCATTCGGAGTTTTATATGATCGATGAGACAGCGGCAGAGAAGATCAACCGCGCGAAAGAGAAAGGGAAGCGCGTGATCTGCGTGGGCACGACGAGCTGCCGGACCATCGAATCCGCAGCTGACGAAAACGGAAGGCTTAAGGCGTGCAGCGGGTGGACGGATATCTTTATCTATCCGGGGTATCAGTTTAAGATCCTGGACGCCCTGATCACGAATTTCCACCTGCCGGAGTCTACCCTGGTCATGCTCGTGTCCGCGCTGGCAGGCAGGGAGCATGTGCTTGCGGCGTATGAGGAAGCAGTAAAAGAGAGATACCGGTTCTTCAGCTTCGGGGACGCGATGTTTATCAGATAGCTTATCCGAGACGTGCTCATCCGTCCGGTATGACGCACTTTTCTGCAGGAGTCAGGATCACCTGTGAGGGTGTCATATTCTTCTGTGCCCGTGCATATGCTTTCTGCACGGGGGTGACTTTTTTGATCTATGTGGTAAAGAATGGCGATACGCTGGAAGGGATCTCGCGGCAGACGGGTATCCCCGTGTGGAAGATCGTATATGATAACCAGCTTTCCGACAGAAATGTCCTTGTGCCGGGGCAGGCGCTCCTTCTCCTTGGGCAGGGAGAGACGGGAGAAGTTTCCGGGGGCCGGGCTGCGGGCGGGTATGCGTACCCGTTTATAGAGCCTGAGATCCTCGGGCAGGCGTTCCCGCCGCTGAGGGAGCTGCTTGTATTTTCTTACGGCTTTACTTTTGAAGGAAATCTCATCCCGCCGCCGCAGGATGACCTGTGGATGGTGGAGACAGCCTGGAATAACGGAGCCGAGCCTTTCATGGTCCTGACTCCGTTTTCCGGCGGCGCGTTTAACAACCAGCTCGTAAAAGTGCTGGTGGGACATGAAGAGATCCAGGAAAACCTGATCAGGCAGATGCTGGCGGCAGTGCAGGACAGGGGATATGCGGGCGTGGACATTGATTTTGAATATGTCCTTCCCCAGGACCGGGCCGGATACGCGGGATTTGTGGGGAAAGTCCGGCGCGCGATGAATGAGCACGGATATCGTGTCTCTGTGGCTGTGGCGCCGAAGGTATCGGATTCCCAGAGGGGACTCCTCGTCGAGGGGATCGATTATGCCGCCCTGGGAGAAAATGCGGATACCGTGTTCCTGATGACCTATGAATGGGGGTACACCTATGGCCCGCCCATGGCTGTCGCGCCGCTGGACAAAGTCCGGCAGGTCGTGGAATACGCGGTGGCCAGGATCCCGCCGGAAAAACTGGTCCTGGGCATCCCCAACTACGGGTATGACTGGGCGCTTCCCTATGAGAGAGGGATCACCCGGGCGAGAACGGTCGGAAATGTGGAGGCAGTGGAGATTGCGGCGCAGTATGGTGCTGTCATCGAATATGCCCCCATCGCTCAGAGCCCCTGGTATACTTACCGGCAGAATGGCATGGAGCATGTAGTATGGTTTGAGGATGTGAGGAGTATTGAGGCAAAATGGGGGCTGGTAAAAGAGTTTCGCCTTTCCGGGGCATGGTACTGGAACCTGATGCGCCCGTTCCGGGCTAACTGGCTGCTGCTTTCGTAAATTTGCCCGCACAGGAGCACTTTTATAAAATCATAAGACTTTATTTACAGAGCGGAAACATTTCCGTGATATACTGAATGATCAGCGGGATAACTGCCGGGGGACGGAGAGAGCATCAGCTCCGGGATCCGGTATCCGGCCGGAAGACGAAAGACAGCGGGGCGTTAAGATGAATTCGTACAGTGGGAACAAAAGAAAAAAGCAGAGGCAGAGGCCGGCGCAGACGAAAAAGAAAAGCAGGCGGAAGAACAGGAGTAAGAGCCCTCAGCGGAGAAAAATGTACGCGGCAGCAGCCATCATGCTCCTTGTGATCCTGACCGCAGCGGCTGGCATATATTCCTGCGTGTCGCGAAATGGCCGCTATGTGGATGTGGATGCCTCTGAGCCTGCTCTGGACGTACAGCTTTTGGATGTGAATCCGTATTCCAGGCCGGGGATCCAGAGCGACGGCATTAACGGGATCGTTATCCACTACACGGCGAATCCGGGAAGTACAGCCCAGGAGAACAGAGATTATTTTAACGGGCTTCAGTATTCGCAGGAGACGGAGGCGAGCAGCAATTTTATCGTAGGACTGGAAGGCGAGATCATCCAGTGCGTCCCGACATGGGAGGTGGCGTATGCTTCTAATGAGAGAAACTCGGATACTGTGTCTATCGAGGTGTGCCACCCGGATGAAACCGGGAAATTTACGGATGAGACTTACCGGTCTCTTGTACAGCTGACGGCATGGCTCTGTGTGAAATTTGACCTGACCACGGATGACGTGATCCGCCATTATGATGTTACAGGGAAGATCTGTCCGAAATATTTCGTCGAGAACGAAGGCGCGTGGGAGAGCTTTAAAGAAAATGTAGGAGATGCGATCCGAAAATCGCAGGAAGGAGAGAAATGAACGATCTGGAAATGTACCGCGAGCAGCTCGCGCTGTGTGATGATAAGATCATTGACGCGCTCGTGGAGAGGAACGCCATCATCGAGAAGATCATGGCATATAAAGAAAAGTACGGGATGCCGATCCTGCAGCCTGCGCAGGAGGCGAAGCAGCAGAGGCGGCTGGATGAAAAACTGAAGGATAATAAGTATCAGGAAGAGATCCAGGATGTGTTTAAGCGGATCTTAAGGAACAGTAAGCGGATCCAGGCGAGGAAGCTTTTTTCCTATAACATCGTACTGATCGGTTTTATGGGATCCGGGAAGTCTACGGTGTCAGATTATCTGAGCACCATGTTTGACATGCGTCTGGTAGAGATGGACCAGGAGATCTCCGAGAGAGAGGAGATGAGTATCCCGGATATTTTTGCTACATACGGAGAAGAATATTTCAGGAATCTTGAGACAAGCCTGTTAAAAGAACTCCAGACCGGGAGCAACTGTATCATTTCCTGCGGGGGCGGGGTGGCCCTCAGGGAAGAAAATGTCAGGGAAATGAAGAAAAACGGAAGGGTGGTCCTGCTGACTGCAAGCCCTGAGACGATCTATGAGAGGGTCAAAGACAGCAACGACAGGCCGCTCCTCAATGGAAACAATAATGTGGAATATATTGCGGAACTGATGGAAAAACGCAGGGAGAAATATGAGGCTGCCGCGGACATCGTTATACAGACGGACGGGAAGACGGTCTTACAGATCTCCGAGGAACTGCTTACAAAACTTGCGGAGTTGGATAAGAAATAATGTTTGAAAAATTTTTTCCGGATGAGTATGTGGCGTCCACATATGTCATCCCATTTGAAAAACTGTATGAAAAAGGTTACAGGGGCGTTATATTTGATATTGACAATACATTAGTGCCCCATGGGGCGCCCGCGGACGACAGGGCGGTGAAACTGTTTCAAAGGCTTTCGGGTATTGGCTTTGCATCCTGCCTTATCTCAAATAACCAGGAGGCAAGAGTGAAAATGTTTAATAAAGATATCGGGACACATTATATCTATAATGCCCACAAGCCTTCCACGAAAAATTATATCCGTGCGATGGAGATCATGGGTACGGACAGGACAAATACTCTTTTTGTAGGGGACCAGCTCTTTACTGACGTATGGGGGGCAAAAAGGGCGGGGATACACAATATCCTCGTAAAGCCCATCCATCCGAAAGAGGAGATCCAGATCGTCCTGAAAAGGCGCCTGGAGAAGATTGTCCTCTATTTCTATAAAAAAAGATTGAAAAATAGCAGAAATTAGTATAAAATCTTAAGATAGAGCGTCTGCTCAGATGCACGATTGAAGGAGGAAGACAAATGGTCGCAGCAGGAGATTTTAAGAACGGCATTACCGTAGAGATTGACGGAAATATTTATCAGATTTTGGAATTCCAGCATGTAAAACCGGGAAAAGGTGCAGCTTTCGTAAGGACTAAATTAAAAAACATCATCAGCGGTGGTGTGGTAGAGAAGACATTCCGTCCGACTGAGAAGTTTGAAAACGCGCATATCGACAGGAAAGAGATGCAGTATCTCTATCAGGACGGGGATCTTTACAACTTCATGGATGTGGAGACTTACGACCAGATTGCATTAAATTCAGATGTGGTAGGAGATGCGCTGAAATTTGTGAAAGAGAACGAGACAGTGAAGATCTGCTCCCACAAGGGAAATGTATTCTCTGTTGAGCCGCCGCTGTTCGTTGAACTGGCGATCACGGAGACAGAGCCGGGATTCAAGGGAGATACAGCTCAGGGAGCTACAAAGCCGGCAACTGTCGAGACAGGGGCAACGGTTATGGTGCCGCTGTTCTGCGAGACAGGCGATGTGCTGAAGATCGATACGCGTACAGGAGAGTACCTGTCCAGAGTATAATGATCTGATGCGGGCAAAAAAGCCTGAAAAAAGTATACAAAAATTTGCAATAAAAGGATGTGCTGTTTTGTGCGGTACATCCTTTTTTCAGTATGCAAGTAAAAATGAGAGGAAAAACTGTAAGAAATTGCAGAGGGATATTTCGTGAATTCTGCCTCATTGTTTTTTGCCGTAAGCTCGTCTATAATCAGACTCACATAATATAGTTCAGATCAAATTGTTAGTATCCAGATCAATGCATCTAATCAAAAGGTATATTTCATACCGAATCTCTCATTTAATCTGTGATGGTTCCCGTTAAGGAAGGAGAAGAATGGATTACAGGGAATTTACAGGAGCAGTAGAGGATCAGATGAACCGCAGGCTGAAAGGAGGTGTGCAGGCGAGCCTTTATACGGCAGTAAAAAATAATGGAAAAGAACGTACCGGAGTTTTGATCGAGTCTCCGGGGATCAATATTTCTCCTACGATCTACCTGGAAGAATATTTTGAAGATTACCAGAAGGGAAAATGTCTCGGGATGATCGTGGATGAGATCCTGGGCTTTTACGACAGCATAAAAAGGGAAGGTCCATGGGACTGTGAAATGCTGAAAAACTATGATGGAGTGAAAGACAGGATCGTCTTCAAACTGGTAAATACACTGAAAAACCGGAAGTTTCTGAGTACGGTCCCCCACCGCTCTTATCTCGATCTTTCAGTCGTGTTTTATGTGCTGCTCGAGGTGACGGCGGATGGCACGGCGGCTATGACAGTTTCTGAAAGCCATATGGAACAGTGGAAGGTCACCACGGATATCCTCTGGTCAGACGCGCTGAGAAATGTGAAGAGGCTTCTCCCGGCAGAATTTGTCACAATGAACCATGCGCTGAAGGAAATGCTGAGGGGAAGGGAAGAAAGCGAAGTCAGCGGGAATGACAGTGGAAATGACAGCGGAAACCTGCTTCTCGGGAAAGGCACGGAAAGGGACGGTATGTATATCCTTTCGAACAGCCTCCGGAGTTACGGGGCGGCATGCATTGCTTATCCGCATATCCTGGAGATGATCGGGGAGATCCTGCGGCGGGATTATTATGTCCTCCCGAGCAGTGTCCATGAAGTGATCATCGTCCCCTGGTCTCCCGGGCTGGATATCCGGGAACTGGACGAGATGGTCAGGGAGATCAATGTGACTCAGGTCGCTGAAGAGGAAGTGCTGAGCAGCCATGCCTACCTGTACCGGAGAAGTACGGGCACGCTATGCGGCGGAAATGCACGGCAGAATGGGAGGGCGGCAGGATGAAAAAGATGAGAAAATGGAAACTGTCTGCTGCGGCCATCCTGTTTCTTATATCTTCCATGTGCATGCAGTGGGGAAACCGGACAGAGACTGCCGCGGCAGGAGAGACTGTGGCTCTTACTGTGGGGCGGGAGATCTATTACGGGACATACAGTACCAATTATTTCGACGCAGACGGAAAAACAGCATACTGTCTGGAACCCCTGAAAGACACGCCGGATCCCGGACAGTATGCCGTGGTACCGCTGGATGGCGGAGCGGTGAGAAAGGGACTTTACTATGTGTATGGCGGTCCGGGCTATGCAGTTTATCAGGAAAGATTCGGCAGTATCGGGATAGGGGGCAGGTACAGCGAGGATGACCAGTATTGTATGAGCCATTGTATCCTGTCATATCTTTACTCGGGAAATGAGACTGCATTTACCGGGCTGGACAGCAGTGCGGTCGCAGAACTCAGGACAGCGGCGGAACGCATTGCGGGGCTGCCGGACCCGCCGGAGGCATTTTACGCATTTCTCTTTAATACAGGCGGCGACGGGCAGGTCATGGGCGGCAGCGGCAGCGACCGGACTGGCGGGATAGAGATCCGTAAGAGATCGGATCATCCGGAGTGGACAGAAGGAAATCCTTCCTATTCTCTGGGAGGAGCAGTGTTCGGGATATACCGGCCGGGAGAGGAACAGCCTTCCTGGGAGGTGACGACCGATGAAAACGGATATGCCAGTCTGTCAGATATCCCCATCGGTTCCTATGAGATCGCGGAGATCAAAAGCCCGCCCGGCTTTTCAGGGGAAGGCGGCAGAAGAGAGATCCACGTGGATGAGAACTCTGTATATACTTATGAGTGTGTTAACACAGCCGCATATTATCCGGCAGGCATCCTTCTGAAAAAGACAGATGCAGAAACAGGAGAAAATACTCCGCAGGGCGCCGGCTCTCTGGAGGGGGCTGAGTTTGAAGTGAAATACTATCACGGGTATTACGATTCCGATCCGGGGGAGATGTCTCTGCTCCCGGAACGGACCTGGACCTTCCGGACGAATGCGGACGGGGAGCTTTGCTTTACTGAAGAGAGCAAAACAGGAGGAGACGGATTTTATACAAACGGCGCGGGAGAAAATGTGCTTCCCCTGGGCACTGTTACGATCCGGGAAGTGAAAGCGCCGGAAGGATATCTGCTCAATGAAAATATATATGTGGAAAAGATCCGGCAGGAAGGAAGCGGTCCGGCAGACACGGTATACCATGCGCCGGAAGTGCCGGAACAGATCATCCGGGGAGATCTTCAGCTTGTAAAATTCCGCGAGGACGAAGATGAAAACCAGGATCAGAAAACTTCTCTTGAAGGGATCGTTTTTACTGTTGCATCAAAGACGACAGGGGAAGAGATACAGATCATAACGGACGAGAACGGATATGCATCTACAAAGGGTGAAGGCGGAAAAGGTGGGCTTGTGTATGATACTTATGTGGTGAGAGAAGAGAATCCGCCTGACGGACTCCTTCCGGTCGGTGATTTTGAGATCACAGTCACTGAAGAAGGGAAGACGCTTTATTATATACTGGAAGATAAGAGGATCTTTTCCCCGGTCCGTCTTGTAAAGAAAGATGCGGACAGCGGAGAGACTGTACCGATCGCGGGGGCGGAGTTTCAGCTCCTGGATGAAAACAGGGAGCCGGTTGTCATGACCGTGCATTATCCACAGGAAACTGCGCACAGTACTTTTACAACAGATGAGACAGGCAGTTTTGTCCTGCCGGAAAGACTGAGCGCAGGGATCTATTATTTCCGCGAACTGAATGCCCCTGCGGGATATCTGCTCAATAAGGAACCTGTAAAGTTTGAGGTCAGGGAAGACCATGAATGGGGAGATCCGTTTGTGGTTGAATTCTCAGACAGACCGGCCATGGGAAAGATCCATATAAAAAAGACAGATGAGGATACGGGAAAAGCTGTTTCCGGGGCAAAATTTGAGATTACCGCAAAGGAAGATATACTGACTCCTGCGGGAAGCGTGAGGATCCCTGCGGGAAGTACGGTGGGTACCATAGTTACAGGCGAGAATGGTGAGGGGCAGTCGGACAGTCTCTATCTGGGCAGGTATGAGATCCGGGAGACAGAGCAGCCTCAGGGGTATGTGCTCCCCGAAAAGATATATGAGGTGGGATTAGAGTATAACGGACAGGAGACAGAACTTGTGAGTGCAGAGGCGGAGATCACAAATAAGCCGACAAAGATAACCCTGAAAAAGAAGGAGGAAGGCACGGAGACCGGCCTGAAAGGAGTAAAATTCGCTGTCTGGCCCAAAGAGACGCCGGAGAAGGAAAAGCTCTATATCACGGATGAGGAAGGCCGGATCGAGATAAAATATCTGGCTCCGGGGACATATTGTGTCCAGGAGAGAGAAAGTATTCCCGGATATCTCAGGGATGATGCGGTCTGGGAATTTACGGTTGACAGTACGGGAAGGATCGAAGGGCAGGAGTGTATGGAGTATGAGGTCGAGAATAAGAAGACAAAGATCAGAGATACCGAGGCGTTCTGGAAGGAGACCGGAGAAAAGGAAATCTATGGCGGAGAGGAGCATGTGATCGTAGATACGGTCATCTTTCAGGATCTCGAACCAGGGCAGGTGTATACGCTGAAAGGAGCTCTGGCAGACCCTGAGACAGGCGAGATACTGACAGAGAACGGACAGCCCATTGCTGCTGTGAACACATTTACAGCAGAAAAACCGTCACAGGAAATACAGATGGAATTCCCGGTGGATACTGTGCGGACCGAGGAGAGGAAGATCGTAGTGTTTGAATCCCTCTATATCGGGGATATACTGATCGCTACCCACGCGGATCCCGGCGACAAAGGGCAGACGGTCACAATCCTGAAAAAACCGGAGGCGTCCGCCGCTACGGGAGACAGTACAGTGGGGAGTCTGCAGACAGCTGCTCTGCTCGCAGCCATACTGCTTCCGCCGGTATATACTGCAGTGTATTTCATGAGAAAAAAGAAGATGTAAAAAGCTTTACTTTTGGCTTGATTTATGCTAGGATAATTAAGGCTGTTCAAGAAAGGAACATACTTTCTTGAACAGACCGGAATGCGTCTGTAGCTCAGTGGATAGAGCAATGCCCTCCGGAGGCATGTGCGACGGTTCGACTCCGTTCAGACGCTTAAAAAAACGGCGTCCGCCAAACAGTATTGTTGGCCGGACGCCGTTTTTTCGGTCAGAAATATAAAACGGGATTTCTTTTCCGGGCATATTTTGAGCGGTTTCCCCGGATACAGGACTCCCTATATCAGATTGATCTTTTTATTCATGATATAGTGTACTGCCGCGTACTGCGCAATGCAGAGTAACAGAGCAAAAATAGTATTCGGCACCAGAAGGGAGAACATCTCGTCAGCCAGGGTATCTGTCCCTGTCCCGTAATCTAACATCCCGAGAGCCGCCATGATCACAAGCACGGCGATCTGTATCACAAAGCTGGTGATAAAATATGCAGCGATCGCACATAATACTCTATGTGCGGGAAAAAGCTGTCCCACGCAGATGCTGAAGTAGATCAGAAGGACAGAACTGATGCCTCCGATCACACAGAAGATAAAAACGCACAGTCCAAAAGAGGACAGAGGCATTCCGATCGCTTCCGCCATCTCCGGGGCAACAGGCTGGTAAGCAGCTGTGACATTCCTGCCGGTCACAAGAAGAAGGATCCCTGCGTATATGATGATCATATCGAGTGCTGCGAGTAGGTAGCCTGAAATGATCTTTGCCCACAGGTGGGTAGTCCCTGATACAGGGAGTGTCCAGCTTAAATACCCTTCCCTGCTGAAAAGATTCCGGTAGAACCGGAAAGTGATCAGCAGGCTTGTGCAGAGTGAAAGTGCTGAGATCAGGAATGTCCCCAGTACTAACATAACTGTGATGGGAGCGATAAGCGTTTCCGCAGGCGCGTGAAAGTCCAGGCGGTCCATGACCAGCAAACGGGCTGCAGCGCATACGAGCAGGAAAGCCGCATGGAGCAGGATGAATATTTTGGCTGATGCCCTCAAATCATATTTGATGAGTTTTCCTAACATTTGAATACCTCCCTGAATAAAACATCCACAGATTTTCCGTACTGTGTCCTGATCTCATCTACAGACGCGTTGAGCGCGAGCTGTCCGCTTTTCAGGAAAATGACTCTGTCAAGTACATTTTCGATGTCAGAGATAAGATGTGTGGAGATCAGGATAGAAGCATTCTCGTCATAATTCGTCAGGATAGTGCGGAGAATGTAGTCTCTCGCAGCCGGGTCAACGCCTCCGATCGGCTCATCCAGTATATAAAGGTCTGCGACCCGGCTCATGACAAGCGCGAGCTGGACCTTTTCCTTTGTCCCTTTAGAGAGAGACTGGAGCTGCATATGCCGGTCGATCTCAAGTGAATCCAGCATTTTACAGGCGCGTTCTGTGCTGAAATTTTCATAAAAATCCTCATAAAAGGAAAGAAGTTCCCTGACCCTCATATGCTCGTTCAGGAAGTTCCTGTCCGGCAGATAAGATACGATCTTTTTCGTATCAGTGCAGGGAGCCAGGCCATTGATCATGATATGGCCGTCTGTGGGCACGAGAAGACCGGCGGCAAGTTTGATCAGCGTGGTCTTGCCACTCCCGTTCGGTCCCAGGAGCCCCACGATCTGTCCACGGTCAAGGGAAAAGGTCAGGTCAGAAAGGGCATAAAAGTTCCCGTATTTTTTTGTGAGTCTCTGACATTCAAGAATTGGTCTCATTGTCTCCCCCCTCCTAAAGTCTGTTTTATCATTTCCAGTGTCTCGCTCCCGCTGATCCCCAGGTGGCTCATCTGTTCCAAAAAGCTGCTGATATATTCCTGCGCCAGGTCTGTTTTGATTTTTTTCAGCAGTGTGCTGTCGTCAGTGATAAAGCGGCCGCTTGTCCGGTGGGAATATACCAGACCGCTGCGTTCCAGTTCGGATAAAGCTTTTTGCATTGTGTTTGGGTTGACGGCGGCGTCCAGGGCAAGGTCACGGACTGAGGGAAGCTTATCCCCGGGCTGATAGACACCGGAGATGATGTCGTGCTGGATCCGCTCCATGAGCTGAAGGTAAATGGGGCGGCTGTCGTCTAAATTCCACGGCATTGGATCATCTCACTTTCTTTTAAAGGGACCGCCTCAGGCGGTCCCTTACAGGGCGCGGGATATCCCGCGCCCTGTAACTGTATTATCTAGATAATACAATAATATGTTGATTAAAGAAAAAAGTCAAGCGGAAGCGTCGATTTTGCGTGCTTTTGTTACTGTTCGCTGTCTTTTAAGATCTTTTCTTTGAGGTCAGGATCAAATATTCCCCTTCTGAGCATCTCTATCTCATATTTGTAGGGTGCGTAAGATTTCTTTGGATTTATCTGAGATGGGATATATGGTGTCTCCAGTATTTTCGGTACATTTTCGAAATCCGGGTGCCGTACGATATAATTGATCGCGTCAAAACCAATGTGTCCGAAACCGATGTTCTCATGACGGTCCTTGGCAGCACCTGGCGGATTCTTGCTGTCATTGATATGGAAGACCGCGATCTGATCCTTTCCGATGATGCGGTCAAATCTTTCCATCACATCGTCAAAATGGTGGATGATATCGTATCCGCTGTCGCTTGTATGGCAGGTGTCAAAACATACCCTTAATTTCTCGCTGTGGGTGACCCCGTCATAGATCCTGGCAAGTTCCTCAAAGGAGCGCCCGATCTCCGAACCTTTTCCTGCCATGGTCTCAAGTGCGATGCAGCAGTCTGTATCCGCGCTGAGCACTTCGTTGAGCCCTTTGATGATCTGGGAAGTTCCGATCTCTGTGCCTTCCCCCACGTGCGCTCCGGGATGGAGGATCAGTGTGTGGCTGCGGCAGCTTACTGTGCGCTCGATCTCTTTTGCGAGAAACTCCACGGCCAGGGAAAAGGTCTCGGGCTTGACCGCGTTCCCCAGATTGATGATATAGGGCGCGTGGACAATGATCCCGCTGATCCCGTGGGCTTCCATATATTCCCATGCCGGGCCGATATTCAGCTCGCTGATGTCCTTCCTTCTTGTATTCTGGGGCGCCCCCGTATAGAACATAAACGTATCCGCCCCGTAGGATACCGCTTCCTTTGCGGAGCCGAGCAGCATGTTCTTCCCGCTCATGCCTACATGTGAACCTAAGATCATGATAAAACTCCTTTGCAAAATAATACCCATTATATCAGAGAAACCAATAAAAACAAGAGAAAATCTGTATTTGTGGGGGAGCTGCTGTCAGAGTAAAACGTCCGAAAACAGTGAAGCGCGGTTATAGAA
>ERZ1643246.2636-NODE-2636-length-16667-cov-10.418673_pt1 | contig 16667 bp, 13 predicted proteins | sample MGYA00579265_ERZ1643246 | MGnify/ENA primary metagenome ERZ1643246 (study PRJEB29033, sample SAMEA4952261) | chicken gut metagenome | biome: Broiler Chicken; feature: Gastrointestinal Tract; material: Caecum | place: Ireland | collected 2018 | study: Broiler... | reverse complement strand
ATCATCCCCCCAGCAGCGCGCGCATGTATGCGCTTGCTGCTCCCCCCAGAAAGGGGAGAAACTCCGGGCAGCATGCAGAAGCCAAACCCACCTGCCTCGCCACGGATTGACAGTAGGGGGTGCGACCCCCGGTGTAGCTTGGGGAGAAATAAAGACCGGTTGGCCCACAAGCTCAAAGTGGCAAATCGGGCTGGGTTCGTAGCAGAGGGTAGCCCAGCGCGATGCGCAGCGAGCGCGAAAAGGGCGGTAAGGGATGGTTATAGCTTTCAGTTCAATGGGTTTTGCGTTCCATCCCTCGAACCTGACTTCGTCAGGTTCCCAAAGTTTTGCTGAAACCCAGGGGGATTCCAAAGGGCGCAGCCCTTGGCGCGCCTTTGGTGACTTTCCCCGCGACGGGAAAGTCACCCGGGGTGGAGGGGCGGAGCGCCCTCCTGGTGGGTGCAGGGACTACTGTCCCGCAAAGGCCCCCGGGGTGGAGGGGCGGAGCGCCCATACATGGGGAAGGAGCGCAGAGGATGGGGCGCAGCCCCTCCTCGCATTGGGGAAGGCCCCCGGGTCCTGAAGTTATTATATCCCTCCCGGAGGGAAAAAACAACCGCCTTCGGTCGGCGGTGGGCTGTTGAAAAAGAAACGGCCGCGGCGGTGAAGAAAAAAGAACAGAAAAAAAGAGCAGCTTCTCGATACAGGAAAAAATCGAAAAAACGCTCCAAAAACAATGTTGATAGCCTTATTATACCAGCCCTGCCGCCAAAAATCAAGCCTTTTTTCCAAATTTTTCCATCTTTTCTCCCCGATGCGCCAAAATCCCCTCTGTGGAAATCCTGGGGAAACAGGCGGGGAATTTCTGTGAAAAACAAAAAGAAGGACTAGGCATTTTTTAGAAAAGATGGTATAATGGGGGCAGCATCCGCATCGATCATCTGAAAAAAGGAGCGTGCCTTTTATGGTCAATCTTGTTGGTTTCTGGACCGGTTCCCTTGTGGGGCTGATCGACCTGGCAGTTTATTTGATTACCGCCTTTGCCTTCTACCGCCTTGCCAAGCTGCGCTGCGTCAATAATCCGTGGCTGGCGTTCATCCCCTTTTTCAGCCTCTACATCCAGGGCTATATCGGCGACACCTTAAAGTACAACTGCCCGCCGTTCAACCGCTATCTCTACGACCTGCCGCTGCAGTACGCGCTGCCGCTGCTGTCCATCTTTTCCTCGGTGGCCTACATGGTGCCGCTGCTGGGCGGGCTGATCAGCCTGGTGCTGCAGCTGGCGGTGTATGTCGGGCAGCTGCTGATTTACCTGTTTATCTTCCAGTACTACGAGCCGGAGAAGAAGTATCTGTTCACCATCCTGTCGATCATCCCGGTGGTTGGGCCGTTGCTGGTGCTCTACTGCACCCGGCGGTACCGGTATTGATGGGAGGGGCGCTGCCCCTCTGCGCTCCCCGATATGCGAGGAGGGCTGGGGCCCTCCTCTGCGTTCCACCCTTGTATGGGCGCTCCGCCCCATGCCCCGGCCTACTTTCTCGCGTAGAAGAAAGTAGCAGCATAAATGCTGCGAAAGATACGCCAGGGACCTCCTGGTCCTAGACTTCGAAGAAGTCTTGACCCCCGGCGAAGGGGGCGTAGCCCCCTTTGATCCCCCGGCCTTCTGCCCTAGCGGTATTGGTTGCGGTGGCTTAAGCCCTCAAGCATCCTCGGGGCATCCCTGCCGTGCCACGGATTGAAAATGGAAAGTGTGACCCCCGGTATAGCTTGGGGAGAAAAAAGACCGATTTGCCCACCAACCCAAAGTGGCAAATCGGTCTATTTTTGTGTCTGAAACCCTTTCTGGGGGGAGCGGCAACGCCGCGCAGCGTCGTGCCGCTGGGGGGATGATAATGCCTCCCAAGGGGAGTACCCAGAGGGGGTGTCCCCCTCTGGGAGATTCTTTGGTGACTTTCTCATCGGGGAGAAAGTCACCCGGGGTCCGGGGCTGGAAGCCCCGCCATGGGGAGGAGTGCAGAGGACGGGGCGCTAGCCCCTCCTCGCAAGGGGGCTAGGGTGCCCCCACCCACCCCTCGGTAGAGAGAGAAGCAGGGAGTGCAGAGGGGCGCACCGGAGGTGCTGCCCCCTCGCATCGGTTAAGGCAGACGCCTTAGTCCAAAAAGTCCTTGAGCCTCTTGCTGCGGCTGGGGTGACGCAGCTTGCGCAGAGCCTTCGCCTCGATCTGGCGAATCCGCTCGCGGGTGACGTTGAACTCCTTGCCAACCTCCTCCAGCGTGCGGTTGCGGCCGTCCTCCAGGCCAAAGCGGAGCTCCAGCACCTTCTTCTCGCGCGGGGTGAGGGTGGAGAGCACGTCCTCCAGCTGCTCCTTGAGCAGGGTGTGGGAGGCGGCGTCCGCCGGGGCCGGCGCGTCGGAATCCTCGATGAAGTCGCCCAGGTGGCTGTCCTCCTCCTCACCGATTGGGGTTTCCAGCGAGACCGGCTCCTGCGCTACCCGCATGATCTCGCGCACCTTGTCGATCGGCATGTCCAGCTCCTCGGCAATCTCCTCCGCTGACGGGTCGTGCCCGTTTTTGTGCAGCAGCTGGCTGGATACCTTCTTGACCTTGTTGATGGTCTCCACCATGTGCACCGGGATGCGGATGGTTCTGGCCTGGTCGGCGATGGCGCGGGTGATGGCCTGGCGAATCCACCAGGTGGCGTAGGTGGAGAACTTGAAGCCCTTGGTGTGGTCAAACTTTTCGACCGCTTTGATAAGCCCCAGGTTGCCCTCCTGAATCAGGTCCAGAAACTGCATGCCGCGTCCGACATACCGCTTGGCGATGCTGACCACCAGCCGCAGGTTTGCCTCGGACAGGCGCTTTCTGGCCGCGGGGTCGCCCTTGGCCATCCGCTCGGCCAGCTCCACCTCCTCCTCGGGGGTGAGCAGCGGCACCCGGCCGATCTCCTTTAAATAGACCTTGACCGGGTCGTCGATGTTGATGCCGTCCACCGAGAGCAGGCTCTCGTCGTCCTCATCGTGCTCGCTGTCAAAATCCTTTCCCTCCAGATCGGACAGGTCGATGTCGTCCACGATGTCGATGTTCAGCGATTCCAGCGTGTCATAGAGCTTGTCCACCTTCTCCACGTCGAAGTCCAGCTGCTCGAGCGCGTCGTTGATCTCGCTGGTTGTCAGCTTTCCGTTGGCCTTTCCGTTTTCGATCAGGCTGCGGATGACCGATTTTTTATCCTTTGCTGCCAAAGCAAATTCCTCCTATTTCCTTTTCTTCTTTTCCGCCAGCTGGCGAACATACTCGCCGAGAGCCTGTTCGTCCATCTGAGCGACTTCCTTTTCTGTCTTTTCACTTCTGTGTTCCAAAAGCCGGTTGATATAATCTTCCAGCGCCGCCTCGTCGCACCGCTGGGTGGGGGCGCTGGCCAGAATGGCCGACACCCTGCCCATCGCCTCGGGCGAAAGGCTGGAGGACAGATCGAACATCTCGATGGGCTGCCCCTGTTCCAGCCGCTCGGCTAAGGCCTGATAGAGCGCGCGGTTCTGGTCGGTGACAAAGTCCTGCGGCCCGATTTTCTGCGCAATCTGCCGGTAAAAGTCGGGGTTTTTGAGCAGGCAGTACAAAATCCCCTCCTCGGCCATGGCGTAGCGCAGGTGGGTGCGCCGCTGCAGGTCGTCCTTGGCGGCGGCCATGTTGCCGATGTAGAGGTTCATGTCCTTGCGCTGCCGGCTGCGGTCGCGGTAGTAGTCCTGCTTGTCCAGGTTTTGGATCTGCGCCTTGATGGCCTGCGGGGCAATCTGCAGCTCGTTTGCCGTCTGGGTGATGTAGACCTCCCGCTCCACCGGATTGCGCACCCCCGCAAACAGCCTGCACGCCTCCTTGAGAAAGCCGACCTTGCCCTCCGGCGTGCCGGTGTCAAACTGGGCGCGCAGCTTGCTCAGCTCAAAGTCCAGAGCTCCCCTGCTGCCGTCCAGCAGCATCGAGAAGCGCTCGGCGCCAAACTTCTGGATAAACTCGTCCGGGTCCTTGGCGCCGGTCATCGAAAGGACGCTGACCTTGACCCCCACCTCGTCGAAGATGTTGATGGCCCGCTTGGTGGCGGCCTGTCCCGGCCCGTCCGAGTCGTAGGCCAGCACCACCTTGTCGGCGTACTGGGAGATCAGCCGCGCCTGCTCATCGGTCAGCGAGGTACCTAAGGTGGCCACGGCGTTGTCAAACCCCGCCTGATGCAGCGCGATGACGTCCATGTAGCCCTCGGCCAGAATCAGCCCCGGGCGCTTGGAGACTTTGGCAAAGTTGAGCGCAAACAGGTTGCGGCTCTTTTTAAAGGCGATGGTGTCGCTGGAGTTGAGGTACTTTGCCCCGTCGTCCCCCTCCAGCGCGCGCCCGCCAAAGGCGATGACGTTGCCCCGCAGGTCGATGATGGGGAACATCACCCGGTTGCGAAAGCGGTCAAACGGCTTGCCCCGCCGGCCGCGCATCGCCACGTTTGCCTCCAGCATCTCCTCCTCGGAGAAGCCTTTGGATTTTAAGTGGCGGATCAGCTCGTCCCACCCTTTGGGAGAGTACCCCAGGCCGAAGTGCCGGATGGTTTTGCGGTCCCGCCCGCGGCGAATGAGGTAGTTGTACGCCTCCTTGCCCTGCGGGGACATCAGCGCGTCAAAGTAAAAGCGCGCGGTCTCGCGGTTTATTTCCAGCACCCGCTTTTTGATCTGGGAGCGGTGGTCGTTTTCGGCGTCGTCGGGAACCTGCAGCCCGCACCGTTCGGCCAGCAGCCGCACCGCCTCCATGTATTCCAGGTTCTCGATGCGGCGGATGAAGGTGATGACATCCCCGCCCGCCCCGCAGCCAAAGCAGTAGAAGGACTGGGTCTGCGGATAGACGAAAAAGGAAGGGGTCTTTTCCGAATGAAACGGGCACAGACCGGTCAGATACCGCCCCTTTTTCTTGAGCGGGACATAGCTGGAAACGATCTGCTCGATGTCGCTGTATTGTTTGAGCTGTTGGATGAATAGTTCAGAGGGCATCGCTTCCACCTCCTGTCAAAAGCCCCTTGTTTCCCGTATGTTTTTTTTCAGAGGGCCCTTACCCTACAGGCAGGGGCTCTTTTTCCCCTTCCATATACTATATACCGAAAAAACAGCAATTTTCCTCCACGAAATTTAAAATTTCAAAAAAAATTTGCTTTTCCTCCCGCCGCGCAAAAGCACAGGCGTTGACACCCTGTTCTAAGAGGGCTATACTGAAAGGGCACAGAGAAATTTGTTAGGAACCCAAAGTCCGAAACAACCAAAAAGGAGCGCGATACTATGGCTATTCTTGTCACCGGCGGCACCGGATTCATCGGCAGCCACACCGTTGTGGAGCTGATTCAGGCAGGGAAGGAGGTTGTCATCGTCGACAACTTTTCCAACTCCAAGCCGGAGGTATTAAACCGCATCGAAAAAATCACCGGCACCCGTCCAACCTTTTATGAGGCTGACCTGCTGGATAAGCCGGCCATTGACCAAATTTTCGACGAGCAGAAGATTGACGCGGTCATCCACTTCGCGGGCTTAAAAGCGGTGGGCGAGTCGGTCCACAAGCCGCTGGAATATTACCACAACAATATCACCGGCACCCTGATGCTCTGCCAGAGCATGCGGGAGCACGGCTGCAAGCGGATTGTCTTTTCCTCCTCCGCCACCGTCTACGGCATGAACAATCCGGTTCCCTTTAAAGAGGGGATGCCCACCTCCGCCACCAACCCCTACGGCTACACCAAGGTGATGATCGAGCAGATTCTCAGCGACCTGCACACCGCCGACCCGGAGTGGAGCGTGGTGCTGCTGCGCTACTTTAACCCCATCGGCGCGCACGAGAGCGGACTGATCGGTGAGGACCCCAACGGCATCCCGAACAACCTGCTGCCCTATGTTTCCCAGGTTGCCATCGGCAAGCTGCCGCAGCTTCAGGTCTACGGCGATGACTACGACACACCGGACGGCACCGGGGTGCGCGACTACATCCATGTGGTCGACCTGGCGCTGGGGCACCTCAAGGCCATCGACTACAGTATGGCCCACACCGGGGTGGAGGCCATCAATCTCGGCACCGGCCGGGGCACCAGCGTGCTGGAGATTGTCCACGCCTTCGAGAAGGCCTGCGGCCACGAAATTCCCTACCAGATTGTGGGCCGCCGCGCAGGCGACATCGCCACCTGCTACGCCGACGCCAGCAAGGCCAAAGAGCTGCTGGGTTGGGAGGCCACCCGCGGCATCGAAGAGATGTGCCGGAGCAGCTGGAACTTTATCCAGAAAAATCCAAACGGATTGCAGTAAGCAGAAAAACATGGAGGGCGGCCCTGGAGCAAAATTCCGGGCTGCCCGCTTTTTTAAGGAGAAAACGGCCCGCCCTTCCCGCCGCGCTGGCAGGGGAGGACGGGCCGTTTTTTTCTTGCCGTGCTGGGTTAGATGATGGCCAGCAGGACAAAGTTGATGACAAACAGGATGGTCGCAACCCAGAGGATCGGGTGGATCTGTTTGGCCTGCTTTTTGCAGATCTTGGTGATGCAGTAGAAGATGAATCCCGCCGCAATACCGTAGGAAATGCTGTAGCAGATGGCCATGAAGACGCCGGCAAAGTAGGCCGGAACCGCCTCGTCGAAGTCGTCCCACTGGATTTCCCTGAAGGCGGACATCATCATGATGCCGACCACAACCAGCGCCGGAGCGGTGGCCGCAAACGGGATGGCGCTGACAAAGGTTGCCAGAAAGGCGCTGACGGCAAAGCAGAGCGAAACAACCACGCTGGTCAAACCGGTGCGGCCGCCCGCGCCGATGCCTGCGGCGCTCTCGACGTAGGTGGTGGTGTTGGAGGTGCCAAGGATCGCGCCGATCGAGGTGGCAATCGAGTCGGCGAACAGCGCCCTGTCCATCTTGGAGTGGAAGCCGGCGGTGGTCTCCATCGAGCGCTCGTCCTCCTCGCTGAAGATGCCGGTGCGGCGTCCGGTGCCGATGAAGGTGCCGATGGTGTCAAAGGTGTCGGAGAGGCTGAACGAGAAGATGGTGACCAGCACCAGCGGCAGCTTGGAGACATCCGAGAACAGCGACGGCAGGCCCTCGCTGGTGAAGATGGCGCCGAAGGTGGTGGGCAGCTGGCTGCAGGCCTCGGTGAAGCTGACCGTCTCGGTGGTGACGGTGACGCCCATCGGGATGCCAAGCAATGCGGTGGCCACGATGCCGATGAGGATGGCGCCCTTGACCTTGCAGACCAGCAGGACGATGGTCAGGGCAAGGCCGATCAAAAACAGCCAGAAGGCAGGCTGATTGAGGGTGGCCAGCGCCGGCACGCCGGAATCAAAGCTGATGATGCCGACATTTAAAAGGCCGATGTAGGCCACAAAGATGCCGATACCGCCGCCGATGGCGTTCTGCAGGCTGCGCGGAATGGCCTTGATGATGTATTTACGGATTTTGGTGACGGTGATGATGATGTTCAGCACGCCGCAGATGAACACCATCGACAGCGCCTGCTGCCAGGTAAAGCCCAGGGTTGCACAAACGGTGTAGACAAAAAAGGCGTTGAGTCCCATGCCGGGCGCCAGCGCGTAGGGGACGTTGGCCACCAGGCCCATAATCAGGGTACCGATAACCGAGGCGATGATGGTCGCCAGAAAGACCGCGCCCCACTCCATGCCGGACTGGCTTAAGAGCGTCGGGTTGACCGCGATGATGTAGGCCATCGCGAAGAAGGTTGTTAAACCTGCGACGACTTCCTTGCCCACGGTCGTGTTGTTTTCCTTGAGCTGAAAGAATTTTTCCACAATGCTCACCTTCCTTAAAAGAATGAAAGAATAATCAAAGCAGTTTTTCCCGCCGCGGGAAAAACCAACGCCTCCTATTATAAACAACAATCCTTTTTCTGGCAAGCCTTTTCCTTTTTCGACAAAGGGGAACTGTCAGCCCCGGAAAGAAAACCAAACATTCGCGGCAAAACTTGTTTAAAATGCTCAAAGCCGCCGGCTACTCCTCCGGCGTCCAGTCGCGGTTGTTTTCGCCCCAGGTGCACAGCTGATCCAGCACCTTCATCAGCGATTTTCCGCGTGCGGTCAAGGAATACTCCACCTTGGGCGGAATCTGCGGGTAGATGGTCTTGTGGATCAGGCCGTCCTGCTCGAGCTCCCTGAGGTTTTGGCTCAAGGTCTTGTCCGAGACCTTTTTGAGGTAGCGGCGCAGGGCGTTAAAACGCACCGGCTCAAACTCCATCAGGCAGTAGAGAATGACCATCTTGTACTTGCCGGAGATCAGCGACAGGGTGTAGCTGAAGCCGGTGTCCTCAAAGTTTGCCTGCTCGATGTACCTGGAAATCATAACAACACCTCAAACTTTCTTTTAAGTAAGTATCTAACAAAAATATCAGTACTTGTTTTTCTCTTTGGTTTATATTATCATAAAGACAACGGAGCTGTCCAGAGGCAGCGCGCAAATTTTTGAAGTTGTTTGGAGGAATTTGTCATGAAAAAAGATCTCGGTGTCAAACCCTACACCTTCCCGATGCCCGTTTTGATGATCGCCACCTACGGCAAGGACGATAAGGTCGATGTGATGAACATGGCCTGGGGCGGCGTCTGCGCCAGCAACATGGTCGCGCTGAACATCGACGAGGACCACAAGACCACCCAGAACATCAAGGAGCGCATGGCCTTCACCTTAAGCGTTGCGGATATCGATCACCTGGAGGAGTCCGACTTTTTCGGCATCGCCAGCGGCAACAAGATGGAGGACAAATTTGAGCGCACCGGCATGCACGCGGTCAAGAGCGACAAGGTGGACGCGCCGGTCATCGAGGAGTACCCGCTGACCCTGGAGTGCAAGGTGGTCGCGCTGGAGAGCACCGTCTACGGCTTCCGCGTCCTGGGCGAGATTGTCAACGTCCTGGCCGACGAGAAGGTGCTGGACGAGAAGGGCAGGGTCGACCCGACCAGGCTCAACGCCTTTATCTTTGACCAGTGCCAGAGCGGCTACTACAAGGTTGGCGAAAAGGTCGGCCAGGCCTGGAAGAGCGGAACCAGGTTCATGAAATAGGATATTCCCTTGCAGCAAAAAGCGGGAAGCGCGCGGACAGTTTGCGCGCCCCGCTTTTTTGCTGCCTTCAAAAGAAGGACGGGTGATTTTCAATTGCTTTTTTGAACAAAGTTTTCGCGCAATTTATGGAGGGAACGGCGATTGATTTTTACAACCAGGGGTGTATAATAATACATATAAGTTGCGTCAACAACTTTTGCATATGTCAACTTTTGCTGACGCAACTAATTTTGCGCAATCAACGAGAGGGAGGGAGAAGATGAACGGAATCATGAAGTACATCAACCGCATTGCCCGCAGCAACGAGGTGGTGTACGCCAACCGGCTGCGCGGCTATGGCATCACCCAGAGCCAGCACCCTTACATCCTCCTGATCTGCAGGGAGCCGGGCATCCCGCAGGAGAAAATTTCCAGGGAAATCTGCGTCAACAAAAGCAGCGTCACCCGCCAGATCACCATTCTGGAGGAGAAGGGCCTGATTGTCCGCAAGCAGGACCAGACCGACCGCCGGGTGTGGCGGGTCTATCCGACCCAGCGGATGCAGGAGCTGCTGCCCCATGTGCGTCAGGTGATGAAGGAATGGAACGAGTATCTTCTGGAAGAATTTGACGAGGAGCAGCGCGAGCATCTGATTGCGGCGCTCGAGCAGCTTGCCCGCCGCGCGCAGGACGCGGCAAAAGAAAATCTCAAAGGGAGGGAGCGCCAGCCATGAGAGGAATATTCCCATACTTACGACCCTATGTTCCCAGGATGACGGTGGGGGTCATCAGCAAATTTTTGGGCACCATCACTGAGCTTCTGATCCCGTGGATGCTTTCCTACATTCTGGACAATATCGTCCCGCTCAAGGACACCCGCCGGGTGCTGATCTGGGGCGTCTACATGACCATCTGCGCCATCCTGGCGCTGGTGATGAACATCTACGCCAACCGCGTGGCCTCCTCGGTGGCAAGGGACACCACCCGCGCGCTGCGGCACGATCTGTTTAAAAAGATTTCGTATTTGTCCTGCCGGCAGATCGACTACTTCACCATCCCGTCGCTGGAGTCCCGCCTGACCACCGACACCTACAACGTCAACCAGGTCATCGGCATGATGCAGCGCATGGGTATCCGCGCACCGATTCTGCTGATCGGCGGCATCTGCATCACCATGACGATGGAGCCGGTGCTGACTTTGGTGATGATGTCGGTGCTGCCGTTCATCGCGCTGGTGGTGTGGCTGGTCTCCCGCAAGGGCATCCCGATGTACGGCGATCTGCAGAAGGCCATCGACGCCATGGTGCGCACCGTGCGCGAGGACATCTCCGGCATCCGCGTCATCAAGGCCCTCTCCAAAATCGAGCAGGAGAAGGAGCACTTTGCCAAGGTCAACCGAGAGGTGGTCCGCCGCGACACCAGGGCCTCGCTGACCATTGCGGTCACCAACCCCATGATGAACCTGCTGCTCAACGCGGGGCTGACGCTGGTCATCTTTGTCGGCGCCTTTCGCGTCAACGGCGGCCAGACCCAGCCGGGCGTCATCATCGCTTTTCTGTCCTATTTCACCATCATCCTCAACGCGATGCTCTCGATCACCCGCATCTTTGTCATGTACTCCAAGGCCAGCGCTTCGGCCAGCCGCATCCATGAGGTACTCAACACCTCCGAGGACATGAACCTGACCCACGAGCCTGCCAAAGAGGAGGAGGAACACATCGTCTTTGAGCACGTCAGCTTTTCCTATAAAAACAAGAAGGTCAAGAATGTCAACGACATCTCCTTTAAGCTCAAAAAGGGCGAGACCTTAGGCATCATCGGCGCCACCGGCGCGGGCAAAACCACCATCATCAACCTCCTCATGCGCCTGTACGAAAAGGACAGCGGCAGCATCCGCATCGGCGGACGGGAGGTTTCCTCCATCCCGGCGGCCGAGCTGCACACAAAGTTCGGTGTGGTTTTCCAAAACGACGTGCTCTTTGCTGACACGGTTCGAGAGAACATCGACTTTGGCCGCAAGCTGCCTGAGGGGCGCATCCTGCAGGCGGCACGGAGCGCGCAGGCCATAGAGTTTATCGACGGCCTGCCCGAAAAGTTTGAACACATGGTCACCGCCCGCGGCACAAACCTAAGCGGCGGCCAGAAGCAGAGGGTGCTGCTCTCCCGCGCCCTGGCGGGCAACTCCGAGATTTTGATTCTGGACGACTCCTCCAGCGCGCTGGACTATAAGACCGACTCGATGCTGCGGCAGGCGCTGCGGGAAAACTATGCCGGCGTCACCACCATCGTCATCGCCCAGCGCGTCAGCTCGATCTTGCACGCCGACCACATCCTGGTGCTGGACGAGGGCAGGGAGATCGGCTACGGCACCCACGAGCAGCTGATGGAGAGCTGCCAAATCTACCGCGAAATCAGCGAGTCTCAGATGGGAGGGGATTTTGGATGATACCAAACAATACTGTTTCGCCAAAACCGCGCAGCAAAAAGCATGTCATCCTGCGCCTGGCGCGCTACATCTTTGCGCATAAGTGGATGGTGCTGGGCGCAGTCTCGCTGACCATTGCCAGCAACCTGCTGGCGCTGCTGGGCCCGGCGCTTTCCGGCTACGCCATCGACGCCATCGGCACCGAGGCGGGGATGGCGAAATTTAACCAGGTTTATTTCTACTGCTTTTTGATGCTTGTCTTCTATGTCGTCTCGTCGGCGCTGACCTATGTGCTTTCCATCCTGATGACCAAGCTCAGCCAGCGCATCTCCTACCAGATGCGAAAGGATTTGGTCGACAAGCTCCTGGAACTGCCGGTCCGCTTTTTTGACGGGCACCAGACCGGCGACATCATCAGCCGCCTTTCCTACGACATCGACACCATCACCGCTTCGCTGTCCAACGACCTTTTGCAGATTGCGGCCAGCGCCATCACCGTTTTTGGTTCCTTCTTTATGATGCTGGCCATCTCGCCGGTGCTGATTCTGGTCTTTGCCTTCACCATCCCGGCTTCGGTGCTGTTCATCATCTACCGCACCAAGAAGGTCCGCCCGCTGTTCCGCAAGCGTTCGGCAAAGCTGGGCGAGCTCAACGGCTTTGTCGAGGAGATCATCTCCGGCCAGAAAACCACCAAGGCCTACCACCAGGAGGAGACGATGGTGGGGCGCTTCGACGTCAAAAACAACGAGGCGGTCGACGCCTACTACATGGCCGACTACTACGGCAGCACGGTAGGCCCGTCGGTCAACTTTATCAACAACATCTCGCTGACCTTAATCAGCATCTTCGGCTCGCTTCTGTATCTGGTGGGCAGCGTCTCGCTGGGCAACCTCTCGTCCTTCGTGCTGTATTCCCGCCGGTTCTCCGGCCCGATCAACGAGATGGCCAACATCATCAGCGAACTGCAGTCGGCGGCTTCGGCGGCCGAGCGTGTCTTCCGCCTGATCGACGAGCAGCCCGAGTCGGCCGATCTGCCGCAGGCAACCGCCCTTGCCGACGTCAAGGGCGACGTGCAGATGCAGGGCATCCAGTTTGGATATGACCCGGAAAAGATCATCATTCACGACCTCAACCTGCACGCCAGGCCCGGCAGTCTGGTGGCCATCGTCGGCCCGACCGGCGCGGGCAAGACCACCATCATTAACCTGCTGATGCGCTTTTATGACCCGCAGAAGGGCCACATCCTGATGGAGGGGCGCGACAGCATGGACATCACCCGCAGGAGCCTGCGCGCGGCCTACACGATGGTGCTGCAGGACACCTGGCTGTTCTATGGCACCATCTATGACAACATCGCCTTCAGCCGCCCGGGCGCGACCCGCGAGGAGGTCATCGCCGCGGCCAAGGCAGCCAAGATCCACAACTTCATTATGGGCCTGCCGGACGGCTACGACACCATCGTCAGCGACGACGGACTGAACATCTCGCAGGGACAAAAGCAGATGCTGACTATCGCGCGCGCCATGCTCTCCGACGCCAAGATGCTGATTCTCGACGAGGCGACCTCCAACGTCGACACCCGCACCGAGCAGCAGATTCAGGAGGCGATGCGCGCCCTGATGAAGGACAGAACCTGCTTTGTCATCGCCCACCGGCTCTCCACCGTGCAGAACGCGGACACCATCCTGGTGGTCCAGCACGGCGACATCATCGAGCAGGGCAGCCACGACGAACTGATGCAGAAGGGCGGCGTCTATGCCGGCCTGTACACCTCGCAGTTTAACTAAACAGAACAGCTCTCATTGAACGATTTAGGATTGAAGTGCCTCAAGGGGAAAAGGAGAGGTAGCATGGTTGAAAGATGCCACCGCACAGCCTCCGGGACGATTCATTATTGGGTCTCGGGGAAGCGTGTGGGGACGTGCCCGCACGTCCCCACGCTGGTGTTTCTGCCGGGCCTGACGGCGGACCACCGGCTGTTTGAAAAACAGACTGCGTACTTTGAAGGCAGATATCCTCTTCTGGTCTGGGACGCGCCGGGGCATGCCGCCTCCTGGCCCTTCCGGCTCAATTTTACCCTGTGGGACAAGGCCGGATGGCTGGACGAGATTTTGCAAAAAGAGGGATTTTCCCGCCCGGTCATCATCGGACAGTCGATGGGCGGCTATGTGGGGCAGACCTATGCTGAACGCTTTCCGGGGAAGATGCAGGGCTTTGTTTCGATCGACTCTGCCCCTCTGCAAAGGCGGTATACCACCGGTCTGGAAATCTGGCTTTTAAAGCGGATGGAGCCGGTGTACCGGCATTTCCCCTGGAAGCCGCTGCTCAAATGGGGGAGCGAAGGGGTCTCCACCACGGCGTATGGCCGCAGGCTGATGCGGGAGATGATGGAGGTCTACAGCTCGGATCAAAGGCGCTATGCGGCCCTTTCCGGGCATGGCTTTCGGATGCTAGCACAGGCCTACGAGGCGGATCTGCCCTATCGGCTGGGGTGTCCGGCGCTGCTGATATGCGGCGGGCGGGACCATGCGGGTTCCTGCATTCGCTACAACAGGGCTTGGCACAAAAACACCGGCCTGCGGCTTGTGTGGCTCGAAAATGCGGGCCATAACGCCAACACCGACGACCCGGAGCGGGTCAACGCCCTGATTGAGGCATTTGTCCAAAGCCTGAAAGGAGGGGAGACGCCGCCTTTGCAAGGTGGCTCTCCGGACAAAGAACAGGGATGAGAAGGAAAAAGCGTCCGTCCGGGACGCTTTTTTTTCGCCGCTTTCTTGTTTTCTTGTGCCTGGTACGCTATACTGTTATAGGAAATTTTGGGAGGAAGTGGAGTCAATGGAGAAAGCAAAGCAGTTTTTTAAAAAGGAGCCGGTCTTTGTCATCGCGGCCGTCTGCGCGGTGGCGTCGATGTTTGCGGTGCCGCCCAGCGCGGAGTATCTGGGCTACATCGATCTGCGGGTGCTGGAGCTGCTGTTCTGCCTGATGGCGGCGGTGGCGGGCATGCAGGTCGAGGGCAGCTTTTTGGTGCTGTCCCAGCGGCTGCTGACCGGCAAAAAGAGCATGCGCCTCTTGACCATGACGCTGGTGATGCTGCCGTTTTTCTCGTCGATGCTGATTACCAACGACGTCTCGCTCATCACCTTTGTGCCCTTTGCGGTGCTGGTGCTGGAGTTGACCGGCCAGAGCCACCGGCTGGCGTGGGTGGTCACCCTGCAGAGCATCGCCGCCAACATCGGCAGCATGCTGACCCCGGTGGGCAACCCGCAGAACCTGTACCTGAGCAGCTATTATCAGATCCCGACCGGCAGCTTTTTTGCCGTCACCGTGCCGGTGGTGGCTTTGAGCTTTGTGCTGCTGGCCGCCTGCTGCATGGCCGAGAAAAAGCAGGTCATCGAGGTGCACTTTGACCGCCGGGAGAAGATTCACAGCAAGGCGCGGCTGACGCTGTTTGCGGTGCTGTTTCTGGTAAGCCTGTTGGCGGTGCTGCACGTCATCAGCAGCCACACCGCGCTGAGCATCACCGTGGTGCTGATGCTGCTGTGCGCGCGGGACGTGCTGAAGAAGGTCGACTACTGGCTGCTGGCCACCTTTGTCTGCTTCTTTATCTTTGCGGGCAACATCGGGGAGATCGGGGCAGTCAAGAGCTTTCTGGAGGGCGCGCTGCAGCAGAACACCATGCTGGGGGCGGTGCTGTCCAGCCAGATCATCAGCAACGTGCCGGCAGCGGTGCTGCTCTCCAACTTCACCACCGACGCCAAAGGGATGCTGCTGGGCACCAACATCGGCGGGCTGGGGACGCTGGTGGCGTCGCTGGCAAGTTTGATTTCCTTTAAGCAGTACATCCGCACGCCGGGCGCAAAGCCGCTGCGATACCTGGGGCTCTTCACCGCGGCTAACGTGGTAATGCTGGTTGTTTTGTATATTTTCGCGGCAATCTGTTTATAAAAAAGATAATCATAAAAAAGGAGACTGAAGATGGAAAGAAGCAAAGTTTGGGAAGCGGCACAGAGACACAAGGACGGTTACAACTGCTGCCAGGCGGTGGTCTGCACCTACTGCGACCGGCTGGGGATGGACGAGCAGACCGCTTTCCGCGCCTCGGAGGCGTATGGATTGGGGATTGCGGGGATGTTCCAGACCTGCGGCAGCGTCTGCGCGATGATGATGCTGGCGGGGTTAAAGAATTCGGACGGCAACATGGAGAGCCCGGCCTCCAAGTTCGCGACCTTTGAGCTGGGTCAGGAGATGGCAAAGCGCTTTGAGCAGAAGAACACCAGCATGATCTGCAGTGTCCTGCGCGGAACGGACGGCAAGACCGACCGTCTGCGCTCCTGCCGCGGCTGCGTAATGGACTGCGCGCAGATTGTGGAGGAGGTCCTGTTCCCAGGCGAGTTTGAGCCGTACGACGGACCGAGCGAGCTGTAGCAGGCTGAGCCTGCACGCAAATCACGTATCGGTTTAGCACGAGGTCACACTTTCTACCTCGCGGCACCGGGCTTGCAAAATAAAAGTTTTCGCCAGCCTTTTTCAAAAGGCTGTGGTTTCCAAAGGCAAAGCCTTTGGTCGAGCTCCGCAGAGCTCGAAACGCCTTTATCGTCAGGCGCCTTTTGAAGGGAAAAGCCGCAAGACAGTTTGTCTTGCGGCTTGGGGAACTTTTTGTAAGAGAAAAAGTTCCCAGCTAACTACCGATTCGCACAATCCAGAAAAACCTCCCGGTGGGAGGTTTTTCTGCTGTAGAACCATAAAGCCCAGTGAGCGGAAAATAGCGCAGCGCCTTTTCCGCGGTCCGCCCGGGGAACAGCGAAGCGCCTCTCCTGCCCCCACAGGGAACAGCGAAGCGTCTTCCCCGGCGGCATGATGCCGCGCCCAATCCGTGTATCGGTTGTGTACAAAACACAATTTCCTACCTCGCGACACCACGCTTGCGAAATAACGTTTTCACCCACCTGTTCCCAGGCGAGTTTGAGCTGTACGACGGGCGAGCGAGCCGTGAAACCGAACAGAAAAAGAGCCCTCTACGAAAAGTAGAGGGCACTTCTATGCGCCGGGGATGGAAATGCGGCCGCTTTTTTGTTAGACTGAAAGTGAAAAGGAAAGGAGGGGAGCGAATGGATCAGCTCAAAATCGGACGATTCATCGCCGCCGAGCGGAAACGGCAGGGACTGACCCAGCGGCAGCTGGCGGAGCAGCTTTCGGTCAGCGACAAGACCATCTCCAAGTGGGAGTGTGG
>ERZ1643246.2635-NODE-2635-length-16668-cov-6.652802_pt1 | contig 16668 bp, 18 predicted proteins | sample MGYA00579265_ERZ1643246 | MGnify/ENA primary metagenome ERZ1643246 (study PRJEB29033, sample SAMEA4952261) | chicken gut metagenome | biome: Broiler Chicken; feature: Gastrointestinal Tract; material: Caecum | place: Ireland | collected 2018 | study: Broiler... | reverse complement strand
TTGAATTTTTCTTCTTTCTCACTCGTGCCCTGAAAACTCCTTGGTGGACGGGGTTGGTTTTGTGCGCCCTTTTTCGGGCCTGCTCGGATTATTTCTTTCACACTAATACCTCCTCAAATCCCACCTCATCTTTCACATAATATACCATCTTTTTTAAAAAAAGTCCACTGTTTCCCTGCGATTCACACTTTTTCTCTCATTTATCCTTTTTTACGTTGCATTTTCCCCGTGTTTCCTGTAATATAAAAACAGTCCCGTGTGTACCATGGAATGGGCCCTTTCCTGTTCCCGTGGTCACAGGGGGGAGGAACATTTATTTTTAGCTTGGAGGGATTTTCCATGATTTGCCCTAAATGCGGAAGAACTGTCCCCGATGGAGCCCCGTGCCCCTGCGGCGCGCCGGTGCTCTCGTCCAACCCCGCGGTGAACCTGATGAAGACCTTGGGTTCCTCGCCGAAGTTCTTGACGGCTGCCATCCTCTACTCGGTGACGGTGCTGTTCAATCTCCTGGCCTCCTTTGGCGCCAGCGATGTGATTTCCACTCTGTATTACTACGGCGCCAACTACGGCTTTGACCCCGACGTCTTCTATCCCATGATGAGCGCCTTGGAGGGCAGCACGGTGGTAAGCGCTGTCATCGGCGCCATCCCCTCCATTTTGATGGCGGTGGGCATGTGGCTGTTTTACACCACCTGCCGCAACACCCAAAGCGGCAATGTCTCCACCGTGGGCCTGACCATCTGCAAAGTTATCACTGTCATCAACCTGGTGCTTCTGTGCTGCGTGGTACTGTTTTTGGTGGCTATGGTGATGATTTTCATCATCGCTTTTGCCGGCATGGGTGAAATAAACTACTACTCCTACAGCGACGGCTACTACGGCGCCACTTCCGCCGCGTTCGTTATCACCCTGCTGGTCATTGTTTCCTTGATTGTTGCGGCCGTGTTGGCGCTGGTCATCGCCTACCAGGTCAGCATCCTCCGGGCTATCAACCGCATCAAGGGCTCCGCCCTCAACGGCGCCCCGGATAACCGCATCTCCCGGTTCCTCACCGGCTTTATGATGGTGATAGGCGTGCTCACCTGCCTGGGCGGCCTGTTCTCCCTTATCGCCAGCCCCGTGGCGGGCATCGCCTCCTTGGCCAGCGGCGTGTGCTGCGTTTTGATGTCCCTGCTCCTTGGCGAGTACCGCGCCAAGATGACCATGCTTCTGTATCCTCCGGTGCAGCCCATGTACAGCAATATGCCTCCCTATACCAACGTGCCGCCCCAGCAGCCCGGCGGCTCCCAAGGCCCCAACCCGTAAACGCGCATCGTCGCAAAGAAGGAAGTCCCCCAGGGGCTTTCTTTTTTGCTCAAAAATGGGGAGCCCCTCTTGTTTGTGAGAGGGGCTCCCCGTGCTTTCGCATCTTGTATTCTGCTGTACGTGCCTTTACTGGATGACCCGCACCTTCACAATGGGCTCCAGTCCCCGCAGCGCTTCCACGGCGGCGGGGGAGAGCTCCCCGGAGACGTCCAAAATGGTGTAGGCGTACTCCCCCCGGGACTTGCTCTGCATGTTTTCAATGTTGATGCCGGCGTCGCCGCAGGTGGCAGCGAACATGGCAATGGTGTTGGGCACATTCCTGTGGATGACGCAGATGCGCCGGGTGCCAGGCTCCCGTGCCATGGAGATGGAGGGCAGGTTCACCGCGTTTAAGATGTTGCCGTTTTCCAGGTAGTCCTTCATCTGGTCCACCGCCATTACAGCGCAGTTGTCCTCGCTCTCCGGGGTGGAGGCGCCCAGGTGGGGGAGGGCCACCACGCCCTCCACGCCCAGCATGGCGTCCGCCGGGAAGTCCGTGGCATAAGCCGCCACCTTCCCCTGGCCCAAGGCCTCCAGCAGGGCGTCCGTGTCCACCAAAGCGCCCCGGGCGAAGTTCAAAATCCGCACACCGTCCTTCATCTTCTGGAGGGACTCGCCGTTTACCATGCCCTTGGTGTCCTTGGTCTGGGGCAGGTGCAGCGTGATGTAATCGCACTTCTGATACACCTCGTCCAGAGAGGGGGAGAGGTGCACCGCGCTGGACAGTCGCCAGGCGTGCTCCACCGAGAGGTAGGGGTCGTAGCCGTAGACCTCCATGCCCAGCTGGCTGGCGGCGTTGGCCACCAAAATGCCGATGGCGCCCAGGCCCACCACGCCCAAGGCCTTGCCCTGGATTTCCGGCCCGGCGAACTGCCCCTTGCCCTTCTCAATGAGCTTCTCCACCTGGTCCCCCTGGCCCTTTAGGGTCTTCACCCAGTCCAGGGCCGGGGCAATCTTCCGGGAGGTGAGGAACAGCGCGCACAGCACCAGCTCCTTCACGGCGTTGGCGTTGGCGCCGGGGGTGTTGAACACCACAATGCCCTTTTCCGTGCAGTCGTCCACCGGGATGTTGTTCACCCCGGCCCCAGCCCGGGCGATGGCCAGCAGGTTTTCCCCCAGCTCCATGTCGTGCATGGAGGCAGAGCGCACCAAGATGCCCTGGGGGTTCTCCATCTCCGGGGAGAAGGTGTAGGCCTCGCCGAACCGCTTCGTCCCCACGGGGCTGATTTTATTTAAGCACAAAACCTTGTACATGGAATCTTCCTTTCTCACTTGTTTTCCAGCTCAAACTTCTTCATAAACTCCACCAGCTTCACAATGCCCTCCTCCGGCATGGCGTTGTAGATGGAGGCCCGCATGCCGCCCACGCTGCGGTGGCCCTTCAGGTTCACAAAGCCCGCGGCGGTGCTCTCCTTGACAAACTTGGCGTCCAAATCCTTGTCGCCGGTGACAAAGGTCACATTCATAATGGAGCGGTCCGCCTTATCGGCGCAGCCTGTAAACAGGGAGGAATTGTCCAGGAAATCGTAGAGCAGTTGGGCCTTGCGCACGTTGCGCTCCTCCATTTTCTCCAGGCCGCCAATGTCCTTTTTTATCCACTCCAGCACCAGCTTGGAGATGTAGATGGGCCAGCAGGGCGGCGTGTTGTACATGGAGTCGTTCTCCGCCATCACCTTGTAGTTGAACATGGTGGGGGTAAACTCCATGGGCTCGCCCAGCAGGTCCTCCCGCACAATGACAATGGTCAGCCCCGCGGGGGCCACGTTTTTCTGGGCGCCGGCGTACAGCAGGCCGAAGCGGCTCACGTCAATGGGCTTGGAGAGGATGCAGGAGGAAATATCCGCCACCAAAGGCACGTTGCCGGTGTCGGGCAGCTGGTGCCACACCGTGCCGTAAATGGTGTTGTTCATGCAGATGTGGAAGTAGTCGGCGTCGGACCGGAACTCCTGGGAATCCAGCGCCGGGATGTGGGAGAAATTGTCCTCCTTGGAGGAGGCCACTGCCTTCACGTCCCCGTAGCGGGCGGCCTCCTTGTAGGCCTTGGTGGAGAACTGGCCGGAGAGCACGTAGTCCGCCTTGCCGGATTTCGTCATCAAATTCATGGGCACCGCGGCGAACTGGGAGGACGCCCCGCCCTGGAGGAACAGCACCTTGTAGGTATCCGGGATGCCCATCACGTCCCGCCACAGGGCCTGGGCCTCTTGATAGATGCCGTCGAACACCTTAGAGCGGTGGGACATCTCCATCACAGATTGGCCGCTGCCCTGGTAATCCATCATTTCCGCTGCGGCCTTTTGCAGAACAGGCTCAGGCAGCATGGAGGGACCGGCGGAGAAATTGTACACGCGAGACATAGAACGACCTCCTCATTAGCAGTGTGATGTAGTATCTTGGTAAATTGATAAAGTTTTTACCATTATAACGGCTCCTCCCAGTAAATGCAAGGAAAAAATCCGCTTTTTTCAAAAAAACTGCCGCTTGCCACCAGGGGAGCACACATGGCGCAAAGTGTCTTTTGTGTGTGTACATTCTTCTGCTTTGAACGGACACTTCTCTGGGAACGCTAGTCTTCTCCCCACAAAAGGTGCCGGAGGCTGGCAGCGTTGCCGGAGATCTTTTTGGGAAAATCTCTAAAAAATATTTGTAACGAGGAAATAAACATGATATAATACCGGCAGAAAACCTGCGCTGCGAGCCCCGTTTGTTCCCGGGCCTGGGTGCAGTGTGCATCCGCAGCGCTTCCCCCTTGCCACGGAAATGGCATGGGAAGCTGGGCTGCAAGACCAAAGGGCATGTGGGGGCACACCCCGGGCCCGCCTTTGAATCTATACGGAAATCGCACAGGAGGAAAGCTTATGAAGGTAAAGGACATTGTGGATATCCTGAAGTGCCAGGTCCTCAACGAAGGTGACATGGAGGAAGAGGTCAAAACCGCCTGCGGCAGCGACATGATGAGCGACGTGCTGGCCTTTGTCAAGGACCAGTCCGTGCTGCTCACCGGCCTGATGAACCCCCAGGTGGTGCGCACCGCCGAGATGATGGACATGCACTGCATCGTCTTTGTGCGCGGGAAGAAGATAGACCCCAATGTGGTGGCGCTGGCCCGGCAGAAGGAAATCACCGTGCTGGCATCCCCCTACCGGATGTTTACGGCCTGTGGGCTGCTTTATTCCAACGGGCTGCGGGGAGGTTGCGAGATTCAATGAGCATGCTGCATTTGACCTACCAGGTGCCCGGGGACGACTTCACCCGGGCGGGCGAGGCCTCCGGCGATGTAAAGCACAAGCTGAAAAAGTTGGGCTACGAGCCGGACGCCGTGCGCCGGGTGTCCATCGCCATGTACGAGGGGGAGATCAACATGGTCATCCACGCCAATGGCGGCGAGGCCACCGTGGACATCGACCCCGACCGGGTGGACATCATCTTAAAGGACCAGGGCCCCGGCATCGCCGACGTGGACCAGGCCATGCAGGCCGGGTGGTCCACCGCCCCGGACAACGTCCGCGCCCTGGGCTTTGGGGCGGGCATGGGCCTGCCCAACATGAAAAAGTATTCCGATGAAATGTCCATCGATTCCGTGGTGGGGGAGGGCACCACCGTGTACATGACGGTGTTCCCCGGAAGGAAAGAGGAAGGAAGATAGCGCTTTGCCCTCTGGCGCTGTCTAGGGAGGTACGCGAACGTGGCTGAATTTTACCATTCCGTCACACTGAACGAGGAAAAGTGCGTGGGCTGCACCAACTGCATCAAGCGCTGCCCCACCGAGGCCATCCGGGTGCGGGGCGGCAAGGCGGTCATCGCCAGCGAGCGCTGCATCGACTGCGGGGAGTGCATCCGCATCTGTCCCCACCACGCCAAGCGGGCCCGGCACAGCCACCTTTCCCAGCTCAGTGATTTTACTTATACCATCGCGCTGCCCGCGCCGTCCCTGTACGGGCAGTTCAACAATTTAGACGACATCGATTACGTCCTCACCGGCCTTAAGGAGATGGGCTTCGACGACGTGTTCGAGGTCTCCCGGGCCGCGGAGCTGGTCAGCGAGGCCACCCGCAAGCTCATGGACGCCGGCGCCTTAAAGCGGCCGGTTATCAGTTCCGCCTGCCCTGCCGTGGTGCGGCTTATCCGGGTGCGCTTCCCCGATTTGTGCGACCACGTGCTGCCCCTCAAGTCCCCCATGGAGACAGCCGCCGCCATGGCCAAGCGGGACGCCGTGAAGAAGACCGGCCTTCCCCCCCAGCAGATAGGCTGCTTTTTCCTCACCCCCTGCCCGGCCAAGGTGACGGACATCGAAATGCCCCTGGGCATTGAGAAGTCCCAGGTGGATGGGGCCATCGCCATCAGCGAGGTGTTCCCCGAGCTCTCCCACAAGATGGACCACCTGGAGAAGGTGGAGCCCCTGGCGAATTCCGGCGTCATCGGCGTGGGCTGGTCCACCAGCGGGGGCGAGGCCGCCGCGCTGCTCAACGAGAAGTACCTGGCCGCCGATGGCATTGAGAACGTCATCCGGGTGCTGGAGGAAATCGAGGACGAGCGCATCGGCGACTTGGACTTTATCGAGCTCAACGCCTGCTCCGGCGGGTGCGTGGGTGGGGTGCTCTGCGTGGAGAACCCCTACGTGGCCAAGGCCCGCATCCAGCGGCTGCGGAAATACCTGCCCGTGTCCCAGAACCACTTAAAGGGCGGCCCCATCCCCAACGTCATGGAGTGGGAGGAGCCCCTGGAGTTCTCCGACGTGCTCACCCTCTCCAGCAACTTGAAGGAAGCCATGGAGATGATGCTTCAAATCGACGAGATAGAGAAGGAGTTCCCCGGCCTGGACTGCGGCGCCTGCGGCGCGCCCACCTGCCGCGCCTTTGCCGAGGACGTGGTCAAGGGCATCTGCAAGGATACGGAGTGCATCTTTGTCTACCGCAACCGGATGAAGAAAGTGGCCAGCACCCTTTCCGAGCTGGAGGAGAGCATGGGCCGCTTCTCCCGGGAGGAGGCCAAGGAAGAGAAGGAGGAGAAGAAATGACTGTAAAGGAAATGGCCGCCGCCTGCGGCTGGACCCTGCTGGCCGGCGGGGAAGGGGAGGACAACCAGATAGACGGCTGCTACATTGGGGACCTGCTCAGCTGGGTGATGGCAAGGGCCCAGTCCGGCAACGTGTGGATTACAGTGATGGGCAACGTCAACGCCATTGCCGTGGCCACCTTGACCGACGTCAGCTGCATCGTCCTCACGGAGAACGCCGCCCTGGACGCCGACGCCGCCAGCAAAGCGGAGATGCAGGGCATCCCTGTGTACGGCTGCGGGGCCAACAGCTACCAGACTGCCGTCCAGGTCTACAAGCTGCTGCAATGAACACCTACCACTACGATTTGCACATCCACTCCTGCCTTTCCCCTTGCGGCGACAACGACATGACCCCCAACAACCTGGTGCAGATGGCCTTGCTCTCCGGCTGCGACGTCATCGCCCTGACAGACCACAACACCTGCCGCAACGCCCCCGCCGCCATGGAGGCCGGGGCGCGCAACGGCCTGCTGGTCATCCCCGGCATGGAGCTGTGCACCGCCGAGGAGGCCCACGTGGTCTGCCTGTTCGAAACCCTGGAGGGCGCCCTGGAGTTCGACCACTATATCTATGAGAATATGCCCCACGTCAAGAACCGCCCGGAGATTTTCGGGGAGCAGCGCCTCCTGGACGGGGAGGATGCGCCGGTGGGGGAGGAGGAGAACCTGCTGCTGGTGTCCTCCTTTGTAGGCGTGGACCAGGTTGTGGGCTTGGCCGCCCAGTACGGCGGCGTGGCCTTCCCCGCCCATGTGGACAGGGATTCCTTCAGCGTCATCGCCTCCTTGGGCGCCATCCCGGCAGAGGCGGGCTTCACCGCCGCGGAAGTCACCCGGGACTGCGACTTGGCGTCCTTCACCCAGCTCCACCCAGAGCTTGGGGGACTGCCCATCTTCCGGGATTCCGATTCCCACTACCTGGAGACCTTGGCCGGGGACCCCTGGGAGCTGCCCCTGCCGGAGCTCTCCATCCAGGCGGTGCTGGACGCGGTGCGGGGGAGGAATTGATACCGATATATCGATATTTTAGTAATCGTTGCCGAATATTGATAAATTTTTAGCGAGAATTTGTTGCATCGTCCCTCTTTTTTCTAAAATAGAATTATAAGGCCCGCCGGTTTTGCTATAGTTAATACGATGCTTTTCCGGCGGGCTTTTGTGTTCCGCCATAGGGCAACTCACTAAATCCTACAATATATTGGGAGGAAAAACCATGCAAAAGCGTATCAGTAATTTGCCGTTTCATGATACTCCCGAGCAGGCGCAAAAGCTTGACGCTGTCATAGAGAGCCTGAAGGGCACCCAGGGCGCTGTTATGCCCGCCCTCCACCAGGCCCAGGATATCTATGGCTACCTGCCCATCGAGGTGCAGGAGAAAATCGCCAAGGGCTTAGGCGTCTCTTTGGAAGAGGTCTACGGCGTGTCCACCTTCTATTCCCAGTTCGCCCTCACCCCCAAGGGCCGCAACCACATCTCCGTGTGCCTGGGCACCGCCTGCTATGTGAAGGGCGCTGACAAGGTGCTGGAGCGCATCACCCAGAAGCTGGGCATCCAGCCCGAGGAATGTACCGAGGACGGCGCCTTCTCCCTGACGGCCTGCCGCTGCATCGGCGCCTGCGGCCTGGCCCCTGTCATGACCGTGAACGACGAGGTTTACGGCCGCCTTGTCCCCGAGGACGTGGACTCCATCCTGGCGCAGTACATGGTCTAACCCACGGCCATGCGCGAGCTCTCTCTGAATGTGATGGACATTGCCCAGAACTCCATTTCCGCCGGGGCCTCCCTCATCACCATCCGGGTGGAGGAGGACAGGCCCGCGGACACCCTCTCCATCTCGGTGGAGGACAATGGCAAGGGCATGTCCCCCGAAACCGTCCAAAAGGTCATCGACCCCTTTTACACCACCCGCACCACCCGCAGCGTGGGCTTGGGGGTGCCCCTGTTTAAAATGGAGGCGGAGATGACTGGCGGCAGTTTCCAAATAGATTCCCAGCTTGGGGTGGGGACCACCCTCACCGCCGTGTTCAAGCCCTCCAGTGTGGATATGATTCCCCTGGGGGACATCAACGGCACGGTGCAGCTGCTCATCTCCTGCAACCCCACGCTGGATTTCATCTTCCACCGGTCCCTTCGCACCGGGGAGGGGGAGAGGCGGGAGTTTTCCCTACAGACCGCCGAGCTCCGGGAGGTGCTGGGGGAGGACGTCCCCTTGGACACCCCGGACGTGGTGCTCTGGATAAAGGACTACCTGGCAGAGCAGACGGCGGCCCTTCTCCAAGGCTCAACCTAAAGAAATCTAACCGCCGCATTCCGCGGCGTTCAATCCCATTGGAAAGGAATGGTCAGTAGCATGAAATCGTTAGCGGAACTCAAAGCTATCCGTGATAAGACCCGGGCTTCTGTTACCCTGCGTGAAAACGCCGAGGCTGGCACCCGTGTGATGGTGGGCATGGCCACCTGCGGCATCGCCGCCGGGGCGCGCCCTGTGCTCAACGCCTTTGTAGAGGAGGTCGCCAAGCGGAACCTCCAGGACGTGATGGTCACCCAGACGGGCTGCATCGGCATCTGCCAGTATGAGCCCGTGGTAGAAGTAGTCACCCCCGGCCACGAGAAGGTCACCTATGTGAAGATGACCCCCGAGAAGGCTTTGCGCGTTGTGAACGACCACCTTGTGAACGGCAATGTGGTAACGGAGTACACCATTGGGGCCAATGCCATCGGAGCCAAATAAGAGGGAGGGAAAACAATGTTTCGTTCAAACGTGCTGGTCTGCGGAGGTACAGGCTGTACTTCCTCCAACAGCGAGCAGATTATTGAAAAGCTGCAAGAAGAAATCAAGGCCCAGGGCCTTGAGAAGGAAGTAAACGTCATCCGCACCGGCTGCTTTGGCCTGTGCGCGCTGGGCCCCATTATGGTGGTCTATCCCGAGGGCGCCTTCTACAGCCGCGTCACCGTGGAGGACGTGCCGGAAATCGTCTCCGAGCACCTGCTCAAGGGCCGTATTGTCAAGCGCCTGCTGTACCAGGAGACTGTGGTGGACGACAACACCACCAAGTCCCTCAATGAGACCACCTTCTACGCCAAGCAGATGCGTATCGCCCTGCGCAACTGCGGCGTCATCAACCCCGAGAACATCGACGAGTACATTGCCCAGGATGGCTATGCCGCCCTTGGCAAGGTCCTCACCGAGATGACCCCCCAGGAAGTCATCGACCTGGTGCTGGCTTCCGGCCTGCGCGGCCGCGGCGGCGCCGGCTTCCCCACGGGCCGCAAGTGGCAGTTCGCCGCCAACTCCAAGGCCGAGCAGAAGTACGCCTGCTGCAACGCTGACGAGGGCGACCCCGGCGCCTTCATGGACCGCTCCGTGCTGGAGGGCGACCCCCACAGCGTGCTGGAGGCCATGGCCATCGCCGGCTACGCCATCGGCGCCAACCAGGGCTACATCTACATCCGCGCCGAGTACCCCATCGCCGTCAAGCGCCTGCAGATTGCCATCGAGCAGGCCCGCGAGTACGGCCTGCTGGGCAAGAACATCTTCGACTCCGGCTTTGACTTTGACATCGACATCCGCCTGGGCGCCGGCGCCTTTGTCTGCGGCGAGGAAACCGCTCTGATGACCTCCATCGAGGGCAAGCGCGGCGAGCCCCGTGTCCGTCCTCCCTTCCCCGCTGTCAAGGGCCTGTTCGGCGTGCCCACCGTGCTGAACAACGTGGAGACCTACGCCAACATTCCCCAGATTATCCTCAAGGGCGCTGACTGGTTCCGCTCCATCGGCACCGAGAAGTCCCCCGGCACCAAGGTGTTCGCCCTGGGCGGCAAGATCACCAACACCGGCCTGGTGGAAGTCCCCATGGGCACCACCCTGCGGGAAGTGGTGGAGGAGATCGGCGGCGGCGTGCCTGGCGGCCACACCTTCAAGGCTGCCCAGACCGGCGGCCCCTCCGGCGGCTGCATCCCCGCTAAGTTGATCGATACCCCCATCGACTATGACAACCTTATCGCCATCGGCTCCATGATGGGCTCCGGCGGCCTGATTGTCATGGACGAGACCACCTGTATGGTGGACATCGCCAAGTTCTTCCTGGAGTTCACCGTGGACGAGTCCTGCGGCAAATGTACACCCTGCCGCGTGGGCACCAAGCGCCTGCTGGAGATCCTGAACAAGATCACCTCCGGCAACGGCACTTTGGAGGACATCGACAAGATGGAAGAGCTGTGCTACTACATCAAGGAGAACTCCCTGTGCGGCCTGGGCCAGACCGCGCCCAACCCCGTGCTTTCCACACTCAAGTACTACCGGGATGAGTATGAGGCCCACGTGGTGGAGCACCGCTGCCCCGCCGGGGCCTGCAAGGCTCTCACCAACTACTCCATCATCGCGGACAAGTGCAAGGGCTGCACCCTGTGCGCCCGGAACTGCCCTGTGGGCGCTATTTCCGGCTCTGTCAAGCAGCCCCACGTCATCGACACCACCAAGTGCATCAAGTGCGGCGTCTGCATGGAGAAGTGTAAGTTCGGCGCTGTGGTGAGAAAATAAGAAAGGAGTGTGCGAACATGGAACAGGTCAATGTAAAGATCAACGGCGTTTCCTACGAAGTGCCCGCGGATTCCACCATCCTGGAAGCCGCCCGCTACGCCGGTATCGATATCCCCACCCTTTGCTACCTGAAGGACGTCAACCAAATCGGCGCCTGCCGTATGTGCATGGTAGAGGTGAAGGGTGCCCGGTCCCTGGTGGCCGCCTGCGTGTACCCCGTCAACGAGGGCATGGAGGTGTTCACCAACACCCCCAAGGTCCAGGAATCCCGCCGGATGACCCTGGAGCTGCTGCTGTCCGTCCACGAGAAGAAATGTCTGTCCTGCGAGCGCAGCGGCAACTGCGAGTTTCAGAAGCTGTGCAACGACATGGGCATTGAGGAGGAGAACCGCTTCGAGGGCGCCGTGCCCGCGGGCAACAAGGATTTCTCCACCCCCTACCTGGAGCGCAACAACGCCAAGTGCATCCTGTGCCGCCGCTGCGTGGCTGCCTGCCAGAGCCAGCACGTCTCTGTCATCGGCGCCAACAACCGCGGCTTCGACACCGAGATTGGCTGCGCCTTTGAGAAGCCCCTGGGCGACGTGGCCTGCGTGGCCTGCGGCCAGTGCATCGTCAGCTGCCCCACCGGCGCTTTGACCGAGAAGGACAACACCCAGGAAGTCCTGGACGCCATCCACGACCCCGACAAGGTGGTCATCGTCCAGACTGCCCCCGCCGTGCGCGCCGCCCTGGGCGAGGAGTTCGGTCTGCCCATCGGCACCAACGTGGAGGGCAAGATGGTGGCCGCCCTGCGCCGCCTGGGCTTTGACAAGGTCTTCGACACCGACTTCGGCGCCGATATGACCATTATGGAGGAGGCCACCGAGTTCATCCACCGTGTGAAGAACGGCGGCACTCTGCCCATGATTACCTCCTGCTCCCCCGGCTGGGTCAAGTTCTGCGAGCACTACTATCCCGACCTGGTGGACAACCTCTCCACCTGCAAGTCCCCCCAGAACATGACCGGCGCCTTGATTAAGACCTGGTATGCCCAGAAAGAGGGCATCGACCCCAACAATATCGTCTCTGTGTCCGTCATGCCCTGCACCGCCAAGAAGTTCGAAATCAAGCGGGACGATGAAGACGCCGCCGGCCTGCCCGACGTGGACATCTCCATCACCACCCGCGAGCTGGCCCGCCTGATTAAGAAGGCCCAGCTGAACTTCAACCGCCTGCCCGAGGAGAAGTTCGACGACGCCATGGGTGTTTCCACCGGCGCTGCCGTCATCTTCGGCGCCACCGGCGGCGTGATGGAGGCCGCCCTGCGCACCGCCGCTGACCTGCTCACCGGCGAGAGCCAGGAGGCCATTGAGTACACCGAAATCCGCGGCACCGAGGGCTTCAAGGAGGCCGTCTACAAGGTGGCCGGCATGGACGTGAAGGTGGCTGTTGTCAGCGGCCTGTCCAACGCCGACGCCCTGCTGCAGAAGGTCCGCGCGGGCGAGGCCGATTACCAGTTTATCGAGGTCATGTGCTGCCCCGGCGGCTGTGTCAACGGCGGCGGCCAGCCTGTGCAGAGCTCTGTGAACCACAGCTTCTACGACATCAAGAAGCTGCGCGCCCAGGCCCTGTACGACCAGGATAAGAGCATGCCCCTGCGCAAGAGCCACCTGAACCCCGTGCTGCAGAAGTGCTACGAGGAGTTCCTGGGAGAGCCCGGCAGCCACAAGGCCCACGAAATTCTCCACACCTCCTACGTCAAGCGCGGCTATTGAGATACCACTGATACGCTCTTTTGATAGAAAAGGCGTGCTGGGAAACCCCCGGCACGTCTTTTTTTGTTGCGCCGCTCCTCTCCCTGGTGTATAATAAGCAGCACAAAGGGATTTTTGGGGATTTATGAAACGCTGGGAAAGGAAATGGAATATGAAGGGTTTTCGAAAGGTTCTTCGGGCCGTTGGCTGTGTCCTTTGCGTGGGGGGCATGGCGTATTTCCTGCTGCCCCTGCTGCGGGGCGGGTTTGGACTGGGGGCTGTGTTCGGGCTGTGCGTCTGCCTGCTGGGGCTGCTGCTTTTGGTGTGTTTCGGCAAGTTCTCCCGCCGGGGTGGCTGGAGGAAGCTCCTGGCCCGGGTGGCCGCGGTGTGTTATTGCCTGGGCCTGTGCTGGGCGGGGTACCTCACAGCGCTGATGCTCTCCGCCACCGCCAACACCCCGCCGGCGGGCACGCCCGTGGTGGTGCTGGGCGCCCGTGTCTACAGCGCCGAACGCATGAGCGTCAGCCTCTCCAACCGGGTGGACAAGGCCTATGAATACCTGGCCGAGAACCCCGGCGCCCTGTGCATTGTCACTGGCGGCCAAGGCAAGGACGAGCCCTGCCCCGAGGCAGTCACGGAGAAAAACGCCTTGGTGGGCATGGGCATCCCGGAGGAGCGCATCTTTGTGGAGGACCAGTCCCACAACACCCGGGAGAACTTACAGTTCGCCCAGGAAATCGCCCAGGAGCAGGGCATGGGGGAGGAGATAGCCGTGGTCACCCAGGGCTTCCACATGTACCGGGCCACCCAGCTTGCAAAGGCCGCCGGCTTTACACCGTACAGCCTGGTGGCGGAGACAGACCCCCTGCTGTTCCCCGAATATTACGGAAGAGAGCTGCTCTCCCTGACCAAGTGGCAGGTGGAGCACTTGCTGTTGGATTAAAGAAAGGAGCACCGCTATGCCCATGTTGATTCAAAACGCCCGGGTCATCGACCCCTCCCAGGGGCTGGATGAGGTGATGGACCTGCTGCTGGAGGACGGCAAGATTGCCCAGCTGGGCAGCAACCTGGCCGCCCCAAACGCCCAGGTGGTAGACGGCACCGGCCTGGTGGCGGCGCCCGGCCTGGTGGATATGCACGTCCATCTCCGGGACCCGGGCCTCACCCACAAGGAGGACGTGTACTCCGGCTGCCGGGCGGCGGCTGCGGGGGGCGTCACCAGCCTGCTGGCCATGCCCAACACCAAGCCCGCCATGGATTCCCCGGAAACCGTCCGGGCGCTGCTGGAGCGCGCCCAAACCGCCGACGCCGCCGTGTACACCTCCGCCTGCGTCACCAAGGACTTGCAGGGGGAGGAGCTGGCGGACCTTGCCGCTTTGAAGGAGGCGGGGGCCATCGCCCTCAGCGACGACGGCAGGCCGGTGGTAAACACCCGCCGCCTGCTGGAGGCCCTGGAGCAGGCGCCCTCTTTGGGGCTGACCGTCACCGCCCACTGCGAGGATTTGTACCTGGCTTCCGGCGGCCTGATGCACGAAGGAGAGGTCTCCCGCAAGCTGGGGGTGCCCGGCATCCCCGCCGCTGCCGAGGACTGCGGCACCGCCCGGGAAATCGCCGCGGCGGCCTCCATCGGCGCGCCCATCCACATCTGCCACGTGAGCACCAAGGGCTCGGTGGCCCTCATCCGGGACGCCAAGGCCCGGGGCGTGCAAGTCACCGCGGAGACCTGCCCCCACTACCTGCTGCTCACCGACAAGGCCCTGGAGTCCCAAGACGCCGATTACCGCATGAACCCGCCCCTGCGGGAGGAGGAGGACAGGCTGGCCCTCATCGAAGGTTTGAAGGATGGCACTCTGGACGCCATCGCCACGGACCACGCCCCCCACACGCCCCAGGAGAAGGCGGACTTTCGCAAGGCGCCCAACGGCTCCATCGGCATGGAGACGTCTTTGGCCGCCACCCTCACCGCCTTGGAAGGCGTGCTGACCTTGCCGCAAATCCTGGAGAAGATGAGCACAGCCCCCGCCCGCATCCTGGGCATCCCCGCGGGGACCTTGCAGGTGGGCGCCAACGCCGACGTGGTCCTCTTTGACCCGCAGCGGGAGTGGGTGGTAGACCCGGAGAAGCTCCACGGCAAGAGCAAAAACACGCCGTTTAAGGGGATGAAGCTCAAGGGCAAGGTGGCCCTGACCATCTTCCGCGGCCGCATTGTCTACGATGGCCGCTGAGTTCACCAACTGACACAAAGGGGAATTCCCCCTGGAAATACGCATAAGGGAGAGAATGATTTATGTCCATGGATAAGCTGATTGAGAAAATTGCGGAGAAACAGAACCCCACCGTGGCCGGCTTGGACCCCAAGCTCAGCTACATCCCGGAGCACATCCGCAGCGCAAGCTACGAGAAGTACGGCAAGACCTTGGAGGGCGCAGCAGACGCGCTGCTCCAGTTCAACAAGGGCCTTATCGACGCCCTGTGCGATATTGTCCCGGCGGTAAAGCCCCAGGCCGCCTATTATGAGATGTACGGCTGGCAGGGCGTGAAGGCCCTCACCGAGACCATCGCCTACGCCCAGAGCAAGGGCATGTTCGTCATCACCGACGGCAAGCGCAACGACATCGGCGCCACCATGACCGCCTACGCCGCCGCCCATCTGGGCTCCACCACCGTGGAGGAGGAGACCTTCGCGCCCTTCGGCGCCGACGCCCTCACCGTCAACGGCTACCTGGGCACCGACGGCATCCAGCCCCTTCTGGAGGTGTGCGGCCAAGAGGACAAGGGCATCTTCGTGCTGGTGAAGACCTCCAACCCCTCCTCCGGCGAGCTCCAGGACAAGCCCCTGGCCGATGGCAACACCGTCTACCGGGCCATGGGCGCCATGTGCGAGGGCTGGGGGGAGAAGCTCCCCGGCAAGTACGGCTACTCCGGCGTGGGCGCTGTGGTGGGCGCCACCTATCCCGCCCAGCTGGAAGAGCTGCGGGCCGCCATGCCCCACACCTTCTTCCTGGTGCCCGGCTACGGCGCCCAGGGCGGCGCTGCCGACGACGTGGCCCCCGGCTTTGACAAGAACGGCCTGGGCGCCATCGTCAACTCCTCCCGGGGCATTATGTGCGCCTGGCAGAAGGAGGGCATCGACGGCCAGGACTACGCCGCCGCCGCCCGCCGGGAGGCCATCCGCATGCGGGATGAAATCGTGGGCCGCATCGGCCGGATTGTCCTGCCCTGAGAGAGGAGAGAAACCATGAAATACGATTCCAAGCCCTGCAAGCTGCTCTCTGCCCGGCAGCTCACCGGGGACGTGTTCGACTTTGTGCTGGAAGCCCCTGCCCTGGCGGCTATGGCCCAGCCCGGCCAGTTCGCCCAGATTCTTGTGCCCGGCCACACCCTGCGCCGGCCTATCTCCATCTGCGGCATTGACAAAACCGCCGGCACCCTGCGGTTCGTGTTCCAAATCCGGGGCCAGGGCACCGCGGAGCTGGCCCAGTTCCAGCCCGGCAGCACCATCGAGATTTTAGCCCCCCTGGGCAACGGCTTCCCCGTGGACAAGAGCAAGCGCACCCTGCTGGTGGGCGGCGGCATCGGCGTGCCGCCCCTGTTGGGTGTGGCTGCCCAGCTGGGGGAGAAGGCCATCGCGGTGCTGGGCTTCCGCAATAAGGGCGCCGTGATTCTGGAGGAGGACTTCCAGGTCGCTGGCGCCAAGACTCTTATTGCCACCGACGACGGCTCCTACGGCCACCACGGCCTTGTCACCGGCTTGTGCCAGGAGCAGGACTTCGACTGCGTCATGGCCTGCGGCCCGGCCCCCATGCTCAAAGCGGTGACAGCCCTGGCGGAGCAGCGGGGCGTGCCCTGCTATGTCTCTTTGGAGGAGCGCATGGCCTGCGGCATCGGCGCCTGCCTGGGCTGCGCCGTGGCCCTCAACAAAGAGGACGGCACCCAGTATTTTGGCCACGTGTGCAAGGACGGCCCGGTGTTTGAATCCCACCGGGTGGCGTGGTAAAGGAGG
>ERZ1643246.2634-NODE-2634-length-16673-cov-5.915273_pt1 | contig 16673 bp, 15 predicted proteins | sample MGYA00579265_ERZ1643246 | MGnify/ENA primary metagenome ERZ1643246 (study PRJEB29033, sample SAMEA4952261) | chicken gut metagenome | biome: Broiler Chicken; feature: Gastrointestinal Tract; material: Caecum | place: Ireland | collected 2018 | study: Broiler... | reverse complement strand
TTCCTTCTTTCTGGATAGCCTGAACAACTTCCATTATAGTCGGAAAGGTGATTTCTTTGTATAACGGTTTTCTTGCTCCACGTGCATAGCACGTGGTTTTTTATTTCGCATCTTCGATGCTCAACTGACTAAAGTCATCTATTCATATTTCTATGAATAGTACAACAAAAAGATCCCCGCACAGGCAGACGGCGTAGTGGCCTTGCATCTGCTGTCGGGGATCTTTTTTATCCGAACATCAAAGTTTTACGAACTGCTCCACATCGACGACAAAGATCGTCGCACCGCCGACCTGTACCTCTACCGGGAACGATGCGTAACGTCCGATATCATAAGAAGCCGTGCTCGGTACGACCTCGGTCCGACGGCGGCTGTACTCACCGATGACTTCGATGGCACGTTCGACCAGATCATCTTCCGTACCGATGATCAGCGTGGTATTGCCCGCACGCAGGAATCCGCCGGTCGTCGCCAGACGGGTCACCTGATAATTTTCCTTCGTCAAAGCACTCGATACAGCCGGACTGTCATCGTTTGACATGATCGCCAAGATCAATTTCATATTATCACTCCAATCAGTTTTCTCTACTTTCATTTTAACACCGGATTTTTGCGTTTACAATCGAATTATGATTTTCACACCATTTCCGTTATTTTCCCTCATTTCCAATTTCAAAGAGTGTGCTATAATATACACGCTTATGGAGGTTGGTCATTATGAAAACCGGTTTAGTACTGGAAGGCGGCGGCATGCGCGGTTCTTACACCTGCGGGGTGCTGGACGCTTTTCTCGATCATCATATTGAATTTAACGGTGTGATCGGCGTATCTGCCGGTGCCTGTCACGGGTGCAGCTATGTATCCGGACAGCGCGGAAGATCGTTTCGCATCACGGAAACTTATCAGCACGATCCGCGCTATATGAGCATGCGCTCCCTGCTGACCACCGGAGATCTGTTCAATGCAAAATTCACCTACCACACGATCCCGGAACAGCTGGATCCGTATGATTTCAAGGCGTTCAATGAAACAAAGACCAAATTATATGCCGTCTGCACCAACGTGGAGAGCGGTGAAGCCGAATATTTCCGCATGATCCGCATGGAACAGGATGTGGAATATGTCCGTGCCAGCGCATCGCTGCCGCTGGTCAGCCGCATCGTGGAGATCGACGGGAAGAAACTGCTCGACGGCGGCATCGCCGACAGCATCCCGATCCGAAAATTTCAGTCGATGGGCTATGACAGAAACATCGTGGTCCTGACGCAGTGCAGAGAATACCGCAAGAAAAAAGATCCTTCGCTGCCGCTCATCCGGACGCGTTATCGTCGTTATCCGGCCTTTGTCCGAAAGATGGAAGACCGTCACACTCGCTACAATGAAACGCTGGAATATCTCAGCGAACAGGAAGCGGCAGGCAATGTGCTCATCCTGCAGCCAAAGGAAAGCGTGGACATCTCACGTATCGAAAAAAATCTGGACAAGCTGCGTGCGCTCTATGAAAAAGGCTATCAGGATGCGGTGGAACGCATCGAGGACATTCGACGCTTTCTCAGCGAGCCCGCACGATCCTGATTTTATTTCAAAAGAAAAGGGGAACTGTCATGATACCAGAACAGCTGTTAAAGCTCAGCTCCCGGGCAGGAAAGCTCCTGCTGGAAAACGGAGCGGAGATACAGCGAACCGAGGATACCATCTGCCGTCTGTGTGAGGCGTACGGTGTGGAAGAAGCCAGCGCTTTTGTCATTCCGACCGGGATGTTCTTATCCTTTTCCTATAACGGAAATACGTATTCCAAGATCATGCGCATTCGCAGCAGCTCTCTGAATCTGGAACGGATCAATCTGGTCAACGAGCTTTCCCGCCGCTGTGAACGACAGGCACCGCCGATCGAGGAAGCCCTGACGGAGCTGGAACGGATCGCAGAGGTACAGGGGTACAGCCGACGGACGCTGCGGTTCGCCGGCGGTATGATCGCCGCATTCTTCACCCTGTATTTCGGCGGCGGGCTCAGCGATGCCTTCTTCACTTTTTTTATCGGCTGTCTGACCCAGTACAGCGTACAGAGCTTTGAGCTGCGCCAGGTGAACTTCATCGTCAAGATCACCTGTACGAGCGTCCTGTTAACGTTTCTGGCGCTGATCTTGCAGCGGCTGCAACTCATCCATCACCTGGACAGTGCGATCATCGGTTCACTGATGCTGCTGGTGCCGGGACTCGCCATCACCAATGCGGTCCGGGATTCCATCGGCGGTGACCTGCTGGCCGGGATCATCCGGGCGATCGAGGCCTGTCTGATTGCCGTTGCCATCGCGCTGGGAGCCGGTGTGACGATGAGCATCTGGCTCACGCTCATGGGAGGTGCTTGAAATGTTCGTCAAAATCATTAGCGCCTTATTGGCAACAGTCTTTATTGCAATCCTTTTTCAAGTTCGAAAAGAACATGTACTTTTGACTGCCATCGGAGGAGGAATCGGCTCATTGATCAATGAACTCATGCTGGCTCTAGGATGCAGTTCCTTTGTTGCTGTTTTTGTTGCCTCGTTAGGTTTGGCTCTTTATAGTGAGATCATGGCGCGGATGCGCAAAACAACCGTCACGACCTTTTTGATCAGTGCCTTATTTCCTTTGGTACCAGGAGCCGGAATGTATTATACAATGCTGGGAATCGTCAACAACGAATTGGATATCGCTTTAGAAACCGGTGTTACGACACTCAGTACAGCCGCTTTGATGGCATTAGGCATCTTATTTGTCACCACCTTATTCAGAGTGATGTTTCATTCACAACAAAAAAAGAATATCTAAAAAGATAGGAAAAGCTTCCTATCTTTTTTGTAATTTATCTTTTAGACGATGCAACATTGTATATTGTCTATAAATCTTTGGTGCACAAACACATTTAAAATCACCTAGTAATTCAATGACATCTGCTCCTAAACGCTGTTTGAATAAGAAGACTCCATAATCTTCACTGTCTTCTGTAAAGGTTCCGCTGATACCATAAAAGTTATACCGTGGAACTTTTGCTTGTAAAGCTGCTTTGATCATCTCCCACTGAATAGCATAACCGCCTCTAAAGTGCTTATAACGATCATCACTTCCACCAAACAGATAAATTATCTCAGATGGATAAGAAACAAACAATCCAGCCGCTAGGGGAATCTCCGCTCCATGTTCTTTGATCAGTTCTTGTGCCTGCGCTACATTTGTTTGCGCTATCTGAATTTCTTTCTGTAACGTTTCCCACTTATGTTTATTCTTATCTGTTAACGGTTGATCTTGTATCCGTTGTTTCAGCATTTCTTCCTTCTTTTGAAGATTTATGAGTTCATTTCGATTGCGATCATAAAAATCCTGAGTATCTAAATATGCATACAATGCTGTTTTATGCTCTTTAAATGCAGTATAGAAGCTTTGATAATAAGCAAGCGTAGGATTTTCGAAATGCTTTCGATCTCCTGTCATATTCACCAACGTATAGAGACGATCCAGTTCATCATAAGCGAGTTCTCTCGTCTTGATTCCATTTCGCTCTACGAATTTGATATTACGACGTGTCTGCCCATGCATCTGTTTTAAAACTGCTGTTTCATCTTTACCTTCCAAAGAAATGACAGACATCCATCGTGGTTCATAATTGTTATCATTTTTTGTACGGAATCCCTGATGTTCAAAACCATACCGCTGGAAGATCTCAATCAGGTGATCATTCTTCCACGCTCCCTCAATTACACCACCATCAGGTGTATGTGGCTGATATTCCACATAAGGATCCATCCGTACAAACAAACACTTATGCGCATAAAGGTACTTCTTCAAATGCTCTAAAAAGAAACATAAGAGATCCTCATCATCGTAATCCATCAAAAAACCTCGCAAGATCATGAAAACGCGATATCCGCGATATACTGCCTGTGAATACAGAGGAGCAGCAGCAACAAGTGACTGATTTTGTTTGACACCTACATAAGCAACTTGCCAATTGTTCTGTTTCCGCATATTGGCCATCTCTATCGATTGCCAAAAATTTGCTTTGGGATGATTGCTGAAATACTGTGCGTATTCCGCTTCTATCAATTCGACAAATTCCATCATATCCTCCTACTGAAGTCAAAAGCGAGATAGCTCTCAATTTCGTAAGTAAATGATAAACTCTTTTAGGTCGAATTGCAATTCTATCTTCACTAAATTTTTACGATATTTCCCTTTTTATCCGCCAGGATCACGCTCATGTGCAGACGCTCTTTCACGCTCTGGGGGATCTCCTGCCACTGACGGCGATAGGCGATCGAATCGTTGAAGGCCATGCTGTAGTCAGCGGAGGCATCCTCCATCTGTGTGAGGATCTCGCTCAGCTTGATCGGCAGCGGCTGTTTGCGGCCCCGCTTGATGCCCTGCACATTGATGATCCAGCGCTTGTCCGCACTGTGTGCATCGATGATGCCTTTCTCTTCGACGTATTCCCAGCCATGTTCCCCCAGCCACGATTTCAGCAGCGAACAGAGGTCCTGTGTGGAGTGCTTCAGCTTGGCCTTTCGCGCCGCGGCCTTCTCCTCTTCGCTCTTTGCCGGACGGCCTCGTTTCTTCTGAGGATGGAGCGGTTCCCGTCCCTCCAGCGTATCCACATAAAAACGGATCGTCAGATGCGAGCCGAATCCGGTCGTTCCCTTCGGCCGCTCGATGATCTCATCGCCGCTGAGCATCTGTTTATACATCGCCTGACAGCAGGTCGGCATCGTTGCGTGGTTTGGCGAGATCTTCTGATGCAGCTGCTTGGAGTTGATCTCGATGCACGTCTTTCCCTGCTGATGCGCCTCTTCCTTACATTTTGTCAATGCGTTCATATAATCCTTAATTCCCGGTCCCTTCATTCATAAACACCTTCCTTTTATGCTTACATTGTAAAGGTTTCTCTTTGTCGAACGGCGTCAGAATGTGCCTGCGATCCCGAAAAATCTGTCATTGTCTTTCATTCCTGTGTATAATGAAGCTGAAGGAAGTGGTTCGATGGAGAAATCATATCTGAAACATGTGCTGACACTGCTGGACAACTATGAGATCCGCGGCATCGATCTGCCGCAGGCGATCGATGATGTCTACGATCAGCTGCGCCGGGAAACACATCACTACCCCACGAAAAAGCAGATCCACGAAGATCTTCTTTGCATCATCGATGCCGGAATGATGCATCACCTCACCCGCGGCTATGACGTCACGCCCAATGCGACGATCTTTGCCCGCTGTGCGGCGCATTCGCTTTTAGAGGATCTCGCTTTGTTCGCCTGCATCTACAGCAGTTCGCTCTCCACGGACAGGCTGAATGCCGTCCTGTTTTCCTCCTCCATCACCAAAGAACAGCTGACCGAGCTGCTGCCGCCGCTGTTGGCGGACATCGCATTGCAGTGTCGGATCTTCGTGCCGCTCTCGGACGGTGCCTTTCGCATCGCACCGCCGCTGGCAGCGAACTGCCGACGCATCGCAAAAGAATACGAGAGCGGACATCCGCCGCTGGTGTCGCCGACGATCCTCTGTTATTATCTGAAAACGATCTATCCTTCCTCTCATACGAACTGGAAAAACACCGACCGGCCGATCATCCATTACCCTTATCTCAATGAGATCCTGCAGCTGCTGCCAAGGCGGGGCATCCCCAACAACCGGGAAGAATCCCGACAGCTGCAGACCTTTTACAAGGATACGCTCTTTCATGAGTTCGATCATCGCTGCCCGATCTGCGACATCCATCTGCCACATATGCTGATCGCCTCTCATATCAAGCCATTCCGTGACTGTGCGCATCTCTATGAACCGATCGACAACAACAACGGCCTGCTGCTGTGCCGCAATCATGATTATCTCTTCGACCAGGGCTATATCAGCTTTCTCGATGACGGTCGGCTGCTGGTGTGCAGCGAGCTGCAAAAAGAGCCCGATCATCGAGAGGTCTATCATCTGCCAAAGGATTTCCATCTGGATGCGTCGCTGATGACACCGGAGCGAAAGCTGTTCCTGGCTTACCACCGCAAAAACATCTTCCGCCGCTGAGCGTTTCCATGGATTCGCTTCCTGTCACAACGACCGATCTTGCATGAGAAAAGGAGCTTAACGCTCCTTTTTTGATCTTATGAATCATCCTGGGTGGTCGGCAGCTTGAATACCTGCTCGCCATCCTTTGTCACCAGGTACTTGCCCCGTACCATGTACTTCAGATATTCCGGATCCTGCAGCTTTTCCTTCTGTTCCTGCAGGGTCGTCTGTTCATCCTCCAGCTCGGAGATCTGCGACTTGTTCTGTGCGATCTGCTCTTTCAGCTGAAAGGTCGTCAGCACATCCAGCGCACAGTGATATAAAAAATAACCGGAGATTCCCGCCAGCAGCAGACAGAGCACGATCCTAGCCGGCGCTGTCAGCGTCCGTCTCTTTCTTCCTGCCACGACGATCCCTCCTTCGCTTCTTCCTGTGTGTGTTCTTCTTAATTATACCAAGCACACAGGATTTCGCAACTGATATTTTATGAAAAGCCGTGTGAAATCGATGGCGAACCGTGCTGAACCAGCCGTAGAACAGCGGATAATAAAAGCGATAATACACACATGCGCCCAACAGGAAAAACAGCACCAGGTAAATGTTGGTAACCGCTCCGTTCAGCTGCAACAGTCCAAAAAACAAAGCGACGGCAGCCAGCGCATGATAGAGCACTTCCCCAAGCAGCGTCAGAAACGAACGCCGCCGATACTGCGTCAGCACCTGAAGAAACGAAAAGCCGAGCCCATACAGCCACCCGGCAAGCAGATGATACAGGATCACCTGGATCTGAATGTGCAGCAACATTATTTAAACAGACGTGAAAACAGGGAACCGTGCTCCTGCCCTTTCTTTCCCGAAACATAGTTGATGGCATCGATATTGCCCTTGATGATGACATCTCCATGATCGGTATCCAGCTTGCCCAGCGTCAGTTCCTTTCCGCTGACCAGCATCCATCCAAGGGTCGTTTCCAGCAGGAACTCGCTGGAATCAAAGCTGTCGATCTGTTTGACCCCGCTGAGCTCCAGCGTCTTGCGGTCTTTGAGCAGCACATTGTGATAGGGACTGGTCTCAAAGCGCAGCGGATTGATCGTATCCTCCATACCTCTCCTCCTCTCATTCCTATATATACGCGAACGTCCGGCACTTATGCCGGTTTCCTGTTTGTTTTCAATAAAAACGGTACACACTGGAAAGCGCTTTCATTCCTTTGATTGACAGAACGAAACAAGAAAGGTATCATGAATGCGAGGATAGAAAAAGGGGTGTTCAATCGTGAATGCAAGAGAGAAGTTTTCTTCCCGGCTGGGGTTCATCCTGATCAGCGCCGGCTGCGCTGTGGGACTGGGAAATGTATGGCGTTTCCCTTATATTACCGGCCAGTATGGAGGAGCTGCTTTTGTCATCATCTACCTGATCTTTCTGGTATTGATGGGACTTCCGATCATGACGATGGAGTTTTCGGTCGGACGGGCGTCGCAGCGTTCTGCGGCAAGATCATTTGAAGTGCTGGAGCCAAAGGGGACCAAGTGGCACTGGATCAAGGGAATCTCCCTTGTCGGCAATTACATGCTGATGATGTTTTATACGACCGTCGGCGGATGGATGGTCGCCTATTTCTTCAAGATGGGCAGCGGAGAACTGGCAGCCCAGGATGCAGAAGGCATCAACAATGCATTCAGCGCATTTCTGGCGGATCCGTTTCAACAGATCTTGTGGATGGTGCTGATCACCATCCTGGGATTCCTCATCTGTTCCAGAGGACTTCGGAACGGTGTGGAAAAGGTCTCAAAATATATGATGGCCGCCTTGTTTGTCATCATGATCGTCCTGGCGGTCCACAGTTTTACGCTCTCCGGCGCAAAGGAAGGTCTGTCTTTCTATCTCATTCCGGATTTTCAGCGAGCACTGGAGAATTATTCGCTGGGCACGATCATCTTTGAAGCGCTGGGGCAGGCATTCTTTACGCTCAGCCTCGGTATCGGCGCACTGGCGATCTTCGGCAGCTATATCGAAAAGGATCACTCGCTGGTCTCTGAGAGCCTGAATGTCGTCATCCTGGATACATTTGTCGCTTTTGTTTCTGGACTGATCATCTTTCCTGCCTGCTTCACGTATCAGATCGATGCCGGCAGCGGACCAAGCCTGGTCTTTGTCACATTGCCGACCACGTTCCATGCGATGGCCGGCGGACAGTTCTGGGGCGCACTGTTCTTTCTGTTTCTGGCGTTTGCGGCATTTACGACCGTGATCGCCGTCTTTGAGAACCTGGTGGCCTTTGCGATGGACTATGGGTGGAGCCGCCGCAAAGCGGTCATCGTCAACTTCATCTGCGTGCTGATATTATCACTGCCATGTGCGCTCGGATTCAACGTGTTCAGCGACTTTCAGCCGCTGGGCGTCGGTACGACCATCCAGGATCTGGAAGACTTCATCGTCTCCAACAACCTGCTGCCGCTGGGATCGCTCATGTATCTGCTGTTCTGCACCAGCCGCTATGGATGGGGCTGGAAAGGCTATTACGAAGAGGTCAACAGCGGAAAGGGACTGAAACTGCCCTCCATCACTCGTTTTTACATCAGCTACATCCTGCCGCTGATCGTCATCTATATCTTATTCCAGGGCTATATGGCAAAGTTCGACCTTCCATGGTGCCTGGTGATTCCTTGTTGTTTCCTGCTGTATGCCGGCTATATCCTCCTGCAGGCACATCTCACGCAGCGAAAACGGGGAGATGTACAGAAACGATGATCGTTGATGAGCAAGCCGCTTTCGCGCTTGCTTTTCTTATGGGATGCGTGTGGCTCTCCTCTCGACAAAATCCGCAGATGCCGCTACAATAGTGATACAGCTATCGCTATGCATATACGGAAAGAGAGGCTTTCTTATGTACGATACCCCAAAAAAAAGATTCACTTATGTCAGCATTTCGCTGCTGCTGTATCAGCTGGTCACCTTTCTGGTCGCCATGATGGTCGTTTCCACCGTGTCTGCGCAGATCTATCGTCTCGCACATCTGCATTATCTGACGGATGCGGTCTACATCTCCATGCTCATCAGCATGCTGATCACATTTCTGATCGTTCATTTCGGCTTTCGCAGGCAGATCGGCCTGCGGCTGCACTTACAGAGCGAAGACAAGCCGCGGTTCAAAGAGATCGCTGCCGGCTTCCTGCTGGGCTTTGGCATGAACATCGCGCTGACCCTGCTGTTCAGCCTGCTGTCGGAAGCATTTTCCATCCCGATCACCGGTGACGGCTATTATCTCACCAGTTATCCGCTGACCAACGTGCTGATGATCGTAACGGTCGTGATCGCTGCGCCGCTCTTTGAGGAGTATCTGTTTCGGGGCGTCATCCTGATGACCCTGCAGCGTTATGGCAACTGGTTTGCCATCATGGTCTCCTCGCTGCTGTTCGCGCTGTCGCACGGTACGATCTCGCAGGCGGCCTGTGTGTTCTTTCTCGGTTTTGTCATCGGTTATCTGACCGTACGCAGCGGTTCTCTGCGTCTGGCGATCCTCTTCCACATGCTGAACAATGCGATCGCCCTGTTGCCGATGTTCATCAGCTCCGAAATGCTCTCGAACCTTCTTTCTCTGGTGCTGCTGGCGGCCGGCATCGCCGGGGTCGTCTTGCTCATCCTGCTGATCCGCCGACGAAAAACCTTTGTCGCATCGCTGACCACACCGTATGATTATCCGATCAGCCGCTTTTTCCAGAATTGGGCCAGCATCCTGCTGATCATCCTCTTTGTGGCCATGCTGCTCATCAACTTCGTTCAGATCCTGTGAGTCCCGGTATTTCTTCAAGGATGTGCACTGCGCATCCTTTTCTTTTGATAAGACCGACGACCACAGAGCTCCCGAAAGCCACATCCGGTATTACGCTCATCTCCGTTCTTTTTGTGGTAAAATGGGTACGGTGATCAAAATGAAAGAACCTCTTGCATACCGCATGCGTCCGCAGACGCTCGATGAGGTGATCGGGCAGCAGCATCTCATCGGTAAACACGGTGTCCTGCGGCGCTGTGCAGAAGAAAAAACATTGTTTTCCATGATCTTCTATGGTGCGCCCGGCATGGGAAAGACGACGCTGGCCATCGTGCTGGCCAATGAGGTCGATCTCCCATACCGCATCTTCAATGCCGTCAACGGCACAAAAAAAGAGCTGGATGCGCTCTTTGCGGAAGCGAAGATGTTTCCGGGCTTCGTGCTGATCGTCGATGAGGTTCACCGGCTGAACAAGGACAAACAGGACCTGCTGCTGCCGCATGTGGAAAACGGCAGCATCACGCTGATCGGCGCAACGACGGCCAATCCCCTGCACAGCATCAATCCGGCCATCCGTTCCCGCTGTCACCTCTTTGAGGTGCGCACGCTCAGCGACGAAGACATCGTCACGGCCATACGACGAGCGCTGAAATCCCCAAAGGGATATGACGGACGCGTGACGATGGAGGCGGATGCCATGGACTTCATCGCCCGGCAGAGCTGCGGGGATGTGCGCTATGCGCTGAATCTGACCGAGCTTGCCGTCACCCTGGCAAAAGACCAGACGGTGACCCTGGAACTGCTCAAAAGCATTCCCAGCGTGCACAGTCAGCGCAGCTTTAAAGGCGATGACGGACACTATGACCTGGTCAGTGCCTTTCAGAAGTCCATCCGCGGCAGTGATGTCGATGCGGCGCTGTATTATCTGGCGCTTCTGATCGAATCCGGCGATATGGATTCCATCGAACGGCGGCTGCTGGTCATCGCCTACGAAGACATCGGTCTGGGCAATCCGGCGGCGGTCGCACGCACCGTGCAGGCGATCGATGCCGCCAAGCGCATCGGCTTCCCGGAGGGAAGGATCCCGCTGAGCATGGCAGTCATCGACCTGGCGCTCTCCCCCAAATCCCGAAGTGCGGAAACCGCGATCGATCAGGCGATGCAGGCGGCACGGCAGCGTTCCTGTCCGATCCCGGACTACCTCAAGTTCACACCGACCGCCCTGCAGGAAGAAGACCGTTACGACTACGGCATGCCGCAGCTGTGGCCCAACATTCAATACCTGCCGGATACCTGGAAAGACGCTTCGTTTTATTCCCCGGGAAATCAGGGGAAGTACGAGCGGGCCCTGGCAGAAAACTACCAGCGGCTGAAGCAGATCCCCCGCAGTACCAACCTGCGTCTGCTCAAGAAGAAGCGAAAGAAATCATAAGATCCGCTCCTGCGAATGAAATGCCGAGAGCGAATCATATTCTCCGGACAAAAAGGGGATGCCGCGCATCTCCTTTTTGCATGGAACTCCCGTTTTAACGAAGGCAGCAGATCGCTCAGTACACCGGGCGCGGATCCACCGGACGCCAGCCGCAGCTGCAGGTCTTCGTCGCCTCATAGCGGGTGACGCTGTTCTGTTTGACCTGGTATGTGTCATGTTCCTCTTTCGGATAGCCATTGCCCGTGTAGATTTCCACATGGGTCTGCCAGGACTCCAGCGCCGTATAGCCCTGCCCGCCGGTAAAGGACATGTCGCATTCACAGACGATCGTCTCCACCGGAACCTGCTTTGCGACCGTACCGAAATCATGCACATGACCGGTGATGACCTGTTCGCCGCACGTCGAACAATATTTATAGGCCAGACCGTTAAAGCCGGTTCCCCAGCTGGAATGACAGTCATCGGCCGCCTGATGAAGACGGAAATCGTTTATGGAGCGAAAGAACATCGGTTCTCCGCCGTTTTGTCCATGTTTCTGACACTCAGCCGCATAATCCATGAAGCCGCTGTCCGCCGGGCTGACGTTCACCCATGTGTGCACATGCGGTCTGTCTTCCTCATCCGGCTGATTTGTATCCGAGGAGCCGCCGGAAGAACCGCTGTCGGAGGATCCCCCGCCGGAGGAACTGCCTCCGCTCGTCTGCCGCGCATCGGACGATTCCTGCGAATCTTGGCGGGAAGCATCCGAAGTGTCGTTTCCGCTCGTTGCCGACGACGGTACTTCTTTTCGGTTGACGATGCCTTTGTCCTTTGTCACGACCTCGTTGCCTTCTTCCGCTTTTTCTTTCGCTTCTTCCCTGCTGATGACGCTGACATGGTACGAACAGCTCTCCTCAGTGCCATCGACACCGGTGATGAGATAGATCAGCTCATAGGTTCCTGTCTGCGAAAGGTCCACCTCGCCATCATCAAAGGTCACCTGTTCCACCACGCTGTCATCCCAGGTGACCCCATCCAGGTAATCCACCTGTCTGGTTCCTTCTTCGACCGTCCAGTCCCGCATGCCGCTGACCGATGAGCGAAGCTGCTCTTTCTCCTGTACGGATGCGGATTCCCTGTTTTGTTCCTGCAAAGCCAGCAGAAAGATACCGCCAGCCTGCGTTTGTTTGAAAACAGTTCCTGCAACGTTTCTTTTTTCATTCTTGATTCCCTCTTTTGACCATCAACCACATTATATACCACATTCTCTCTGCCGGAACATTTTTTACACCTCTTTGACAAAAACGGAAGTGTGCAATGCCGGACAAAAGCGCTGCCTGTGCATCCATACACAGGCAGCGCTCCTGTCGATCAGACATGTTTTCATATCGGCTATGATCCGCTGAGGGCATCGATCAGCGCGCGCACCAGCGTTTCTTCCACCACGTCGTATTCCATCGCATGGGCATCGTCGAGATATGCGTACGATACATGTTCGCTCGCTGTCGTCGGATCCAAACGATAACCTTTGCAGGAAGAGTGCACCTGACGGATGCCGGTGCGTGCCAGCAGTGCTCCTGCATTCTGTGCGTTGACGCCGCTGCCGGCCAAAATCTCGATCCGATCGCCAAAGCGATCCTGCAGCTGAGCGATCAGTTCAGACCCCTGCATCGCCTTTGCCCGCTGACCGCTGGTGAGCAGCCGGTCGATCTTGCAGGACAGCAGCACTTCCATCGCCTGAAACGGATCTTTGGTCACATCAAAGGCCCGATGGAACACCGCTTCCTTTCCAAACGAATGGATGAGCTCGCTCATCTGCAGCGTCCGCTCTCGGTGGACGGTCCCATCTGCGTGCAGAAAGCCGAATGCGATGCCATCTGCCCCATTCTCCAGCAACAGACGCGCTTCTTCCATCATGATCTTTGTTTCCGCCTCGTCGTAACAAAACCCGCCGGCACGCGGACGCACCATGCAGATGACCTTCAGCATCGTCTCTTTTTTTACGCGCCGCAATACGGCCACGCTCGCCGTCAGCCCGCCAACGCTCAAAGCGCTGTTGAGCTCCACACGTTCAGCCCCGCCGTGAAAGGCAGCCATGCAGTCCGCATAGCTGCCCGTACAGATTTCCACCGTCGTTTTCATCCGTTCATCCATCCTTTCTCTCTGCCCTCATTTTCGTTCGACCGCTGCCTTGCGCGTCCGTACGTAGTCCTCCATCCACGCTGCGCTCGCCTGTTCAAAATGAGCATTGCCTGTTTCATCTCTTTTTACCAGGTACACCGTCGGCGGCTGCTGGGCCGTGGCGACGACGAAAGAAAACGTGTCGATATTGGTCGCAGCACCCCACTCCCCTTTGTTGTTCATTGCGACCAGCGACATGTCACCGGCCTGTCCGCGCCGTCGGCGCAGCTCCGCATCAAAGTGACGGACCGCCTGTTCACACGCCTCCTGCGGTGTCTTTCCTTCCCGCATCAGCCGAACGATCTCATAGGAGACACAGCCCTTCATCACATCTTCTCCCAGTCCGGTCGCACTGGCGCCGCCGACCTGTGAATCCACATAAAAGCCGCTGCCGGCGATCGGAGAGTCTCCGATGCGGCCGGCATGCTTCATGAACAGTCCGCTCGTGCTGGTGCCGGCCGTCATATGCCCCTGTATATCCAGACAGATCATCCCCACGGTATCATGCCCGGAGTATGGCTTGCGATCGGTCTGTTTCAGCTCTTTGACACGATTTTGATAATGGATCTTCGCCCGTTCGCTCAGCATGTTTTTGCGTGCGAACCCATGCCGGTGCGCATATTTCTCCGCCCCTTCTCCGACCAGAAAATTATTGACCGGTTCATCGGAGAGCGCACGGGCAATACAGATCGGGCTGGAAAAATCGCGGATCGCTCCGACACAGCCGATCGACAGCGTATCGCCGTCCATATAGCCGGCATCCAGTTCGACCACCATCTCTTCATTCGGCAGACCGCCATAACCGACGCTCTTGTAATATTCCTCATCTTCTACTGCCTGAATGGCCGCTACGAGCGCATCGCCTGCACCCGTTCCCTTCGCCAGCTGACGGACGGCGTCTTCCACGCCCTCATAGGCCATTCGCCAGGTCGCTATCATTCCATACATGTCATTCACCTTCCATTCCTTCTTATTCTACAATACTTCTCTGTGCTTTGTCATGTGTGTGTCTGTGCAATACGATGAAATGACCGCTCTCTCCTGTAAACATGTTGCACACCAGAGAAAAAAGCATTTCTTCGGGATGTGTTTCGTCCTGAGAAATGCTTTTTCTTTCGTTATCCAATCCGATGGAAGAGCGAGTTATCCTCGGATCGTCCGTCTTTTGCGAATGAGGAGGATCGCAGCGCCGGCAGCGATCGCCACAGTGGCCGTCAGCGGTGCGGCCGCTGTGGAAGCGCCCGTATCCACCGGTTTTTCCGTCCGGACATCATCGCCGTCCGTCACCGGATCTTCTCCCTTCTCTGCCAGGGTCAGCGCAGCGCCGGCACGTGCCAGTGCATCCGCTGCCGCATCGACCTCTTCCTGAGTCGCATCGCTGTCTGTGGCAACGGCGCTTGCGTTCTGGTAAGCGGCATAGAAAGCGTCCCAGCTCTCTTTCGTGTAATCACCGGCTTCATAACCATCGTACTTCTCCAGCAGATCCCAGAGGGCATCCTTATCGACCACGGCCGCCTTCTCTTCGACGGTTACCGTGATCGTCTTTTCGACGGAACTGCCCTGAAGGTCGCTGACACGATAGGTCACATGATAGACACCGGCCTTCTCTGTGTTGACATCGTTGTATACGACGTTGTCCTTCGTCAGGAGGATCTCACCATCTTCCTTGTCGCTGGCATATACGCCGGCCAGCGGATCAAACGGATCGCCTACGGTCAGCGTCTTGTTTTCCGCATGGATCACGGGCGCCTCGTTTTCGACCGGAGGCGTCGTGGAATCCGCACTGATCTTGATCTTTGTGAAGGAGTGGGCCGGGAAGGTGAACATCTGGTCTTCCGGCACCTTGGTCACATTGGTCTCGACCGTGACATTGTCCGGATCATCCAGCGTATTCTCATCGGTGAAGTTCTCTGCATTCAGCACCTGGATCTCCATCTCTTTGTTGTTCAGATCCATGCCTGCCACATTCAGCCGTACCTTGCGGTCGGTCGTCCGATCCACATTGGCAACGGTGATGTACAGGTTGCCGGCATCATCCTTGCTGGCGAGCGCCGTCAACGAAGTGACGCCGTTGTTCATCGTCAGCGTTTCATCAAATGCGCTCTCCACGATGTAGTCCCCAAAGCCGTCGTTCATCATCTGGAAGACATATGCGCTCGGTGTGAGGAAGAAACCGAAGTTTCCTTCACCGGTCGTCGTATCGGCACCATCCAACGGTACTGCCTGGATCACGGCCTGCTGCGTCGGTCCCAGTGAATCGCCGCCGCTGCTGTAATAGTCAACGAGGCAGTGTTTCTGGATGTACGGACTGCCCAGACGGACATATTCCATCATCACCTTCGCGATGTACATGGCATGCGCATGAGAGCGGACCTTGGTGTTCGTGTCGCGGAAGATCCCAAACTCACTGATGACCGGAACCTTTCCTTCCGGCAGCATATCCACATACTCCTGCACACGTCCGATGCCGGTATTCTCCGCCTTCTTCATCGCATCGTCATACCAGGCTTCATCGCTGGCGCCGTTCGGCGTTCCGGAATACGGATGGATCGTCATGCCGTCGTAGAGATCATTCGCACCCAGATCTGCCATCTTCGTGATGAAGGAGTGTGATTCATAGCTGGAGTATACATGTGCCTCATAGCTGCTTCCCTGTGCTTCGTTGATCTGCTCGGTCGTCTCTTTCAGCGCCTGTGAGATCTCGATGAAGCCATCGCGGTCCACCTTGTAAGTGACATAGATCTGCTGTCCCTTGGCCGGGATCGCACCGTGCGTACCATCACCGAAGTGGATGGCGCCGGTCGCATAGTCGATCTCCACCACTTTTTCATTCGCTCCGGCCGCAGCCAGTGAATCGACGATCTGCCATTCCTCATCTCCGACATAGACGTGGACGCTGTCTTTCTTTACGGCTACGAAATCCGGATCATCCACCAGATTGCCTTCGTCATCCAGCATCTTCGGGTTGACGTTCGCATAGCGCATATAGCGCACCAGGTTCGCGCTTCCATCGCTTACGGAAGCCGTCTTGTTCCAGTCTTCCTCACAGACGGCATACTGTTTCGTGAAAGAAGCAGTTCCACCGGAAATATAGGCATTCTCTGAACCACCGGATACAAATGCGGTCCAGTACTGCTGGGAAGCCGTACCGTCGCCGCCGCCCTGGTTCATCTCATTGCCGATCTCAAAGTAACGGATGTTGTAAGGGTCCGGATGGCCGTTCTCTGCACGGACGGCCGCCCAGTCGACACCGCCGTTTGGATTGGTTCCGACTTCAGC
>ERZ1643246.2633-NODE-2633-length-16690-cov-11.670694_pt1 | contig 16690 bp, 11 predicted proteins | sample MGYA00579265_ERZ1643246 | MGnify/ENA primary metagenome ERZ1643246 (study PRJEB29033, sample SAMEA4952261) | chicken gut metagenome | biome: Broiler Chicken; feature: Gastrointestinal Tract; material: Caecum | place: Ireland | collected 2018 | study: Broiler... | reverse complement strand
TGGTGTGAGAGGTCGGAATTTCTCAACTATGGGAAATTCCTCCTACTCGATTATTTTTTCAGGAGGCTGATTATGTACGATTTGATTGTAAAAAACGGACGTCTGGTTACTCCGGACAGAATCTATGAAGCAGACATTGCTGTCAAAGACGGCAAATTTGCCGCCTTTTTGGCAAGCGGGACAAAGGTGGAAGCGAAAGAAGTGATTGATGCGAATGGGAATTATGTTTTCCCGGGAATTATAGACTGCCATGCACATCTGAACGAACCCGGTTTTGAATACAGGGAGGACTTTGAGACCGGCTCAAGAGCCGCTGTATCTGCCGGCTGTACCTGTCTCATTGATATGCCACTCAACAATAATCCGTCCTTGATCAATAAAGAGGTATTTGATCTGAAGATTGAGAAAATCAGCAGGCATTCAGCTGTGGATTTTGCACTTTGGGGAGGTATAGTAGGAGATTATGACGACAGTCCGGATTCAGTAAAAAATAATATGAAAGATCTTGTTGATCTTCATAAATGCGGTGTCGCTGCTTTTAAAGGGTTTACCTGCCCCAACGGAAATCTGTTTCCAACCGTGAATATGGGAAATGTAAGAAAGGCGCTGGAAATTCTGAAGCCATATCATGCACTGTGTGGATTTCATTGCGAAGAATATGGGCAGGTGCTGGAGCGGGAGAAAGAGGCAAAAGCGAAAAAGAATCAGACAAGAGAGCAGAAAATTCAGGATTTTCTTGACGCACATGACGTCTGGACAGAGTATGTAGCGACAAAAAATATCATTGATATGGCAAGGGCTACAGGAGGCCGGGTTCACATCTGTCATGTCAGTCATCCGATGGTAGCTCAGGTTGTGAAAGAAGCTATCAATGAAGGGCTTCCGGTGACTGCTGAAACGTGTCCGCACTATCTCGGATTCACTGAAGATTTTGTGTTTGAAAAAGGTGCTCCGGCAAAATGTACACCGCCGATGAGAAAGAAAGAGGATGTAGAAAAACTTTGGAATTATGTTCTGGACGGTACTCTTTCCTGTGTGGGCAGCGATCATTCACCGGCAGCAGATGAAGAAAAAGACAATGAGTCCAAAGATATCTGGCAGGCATGGGGTGGACTGAATTCGATTCAGTTTTTCCTGCCGATGATGTTTGATATGGTCGTACATAAAAAAGGGCTCAGCCCCAGTCTTATTGCCAAAGTCATGGATTATAATCCGGCAAAAATTTTCGGACTGTACGGGCAGAAAGGCGCATTTGAACTTGGATTTGACGGAGATATTGTGATTGTAGATCCGAATAGAGAATGGACATGCAGGCAGGAAGAACTGTACACAAAGGGACATGTATCCTGTTTTAATGGACTTTCTGGGAAAGGTGCGCCTGTTTATACCATTATCAGGGGCAGAGTCGTGGCTCAGGACGGAAAGTACAGAGATGATTCCATCGGATATGGCAGGTATGTCGTACCCGGAGAAGCCGGATAAAGCGAACAGGAAAGGAGAGTTATTATGAGCGAAATTAAAAATAAAGAAAAAACAGAAGCAGGCTCGTTAAAACCGATTGCGGAAAAAGACCGCATTATGGGATGGGGATCGTACCTTATGCTGTGGCTTGGCGGATGCATTTCAATCGGAACGCTGACGATGGGATCGGCACAGCTTGAAAGAGGTCTGAATCTTTTTCAGGTATTTATAGCCGTGCTGCTCGGATCTATGATTCTTGTGATCGGGCTGTGTGTCAATGACAGATTCAGTTATCTTTCGGGAGCGCCATATGCGGTTCAGCTGAAAAGCGCATATGGAACAAAAGGCAATATTGTGCCGGTAATGATCCGGGGGCTGCCTGCGATCGTCTGGTACGGATTTCAGACATGGTTGGGCGGAGCTGCGATAAATCAGATTTCCATCGCGCTGTTTGGATATGATAATGAAGTGTTGTATTTTATTCTGTTTCAATTACTTCAGATCATACTTTCTGTAAAAGGATTTCAGGGAATTAAATGGGTAGAAAACATCGGTGGCGTTGTGATCGTCATTGCAATGTTTTATATGCTTTATATATGTGTTACACAGTATGGTGATGTGATCGGGGATAAATTGGTCAACAGCGAAGGAACATGGGGAATGCCTTTTGTTGCGGCTACGATCGCTTTCTTCGGAAACAGTACTACAGTTATGCTGAATGCAGGAGATTATTCCCGTGAACTAAAGGGTGGATATTCAGTGGGAAAAAGAGGACTTGCCTATTTTATTTCAATGGTTCCGTCAACTGTACTGCTGGGTCTGATCGGTATTATGTCATCGACGGCTACGGGAATTGCAAACCCGATCAATGCGTTTTCACAGATGGTGGATAATAAGATCCTTCTGGTCGTAACGCTTGGATTTATCCTCTTTGCCCAGATGACGACCAATCTTGCAAGTAATGTTGTGCCACCTGCATATGCATTCATGGATGCATTTCATATGAAACACAGGACAGCTGTTATTCTCGTTGGTATTCTTGCGGTCTGCACGTGTCCATGGATTCTGACAAATGACAGCTCTGCGGCCGGACTGGATCTTTTCGTCAGAATATATACGGCTTTCTTCGGTCCCATTTTTGCAGTGCTTGTTACAGATTATTACATTATGCATAAAGGAAAGATCGAAGGAAAAGATCTGGATGACCTGTACGATGACAGTGGCAGCCGGGCCGGAATAAACTGGGCGGCGATTATTGCGACAGTCGTGGGAGTTGTTATCGGGCTGATCAATGTGGATATCTCGTTCTTTACCGCAACGATACCGACCGGGCTGGTGTACTATTTCTGTATGAAATATATGCCGATATGCGAGAAGTTCCGCAAGGGAACGATTCTCGATAAAAAAGTCATATACAACTGTTCAGAAAATCAACCGTCTGCCTGAGAAGACGCATAGTGACCGGAGAATCTGCATTGCGGTCAAAGTCATGCTCACGGCATGGGGCGAGAAACCGGCGGGCGTGATATTTGCCGCTTAATGCAAGAAACTCATCGTACGGGACGTCGGGATCCTCCATACTGTGGGCGCAGAACAGTGGACACGGGAGTGCATCGCAGGTGCGCAGGGAATACTTCAAAAGGAAGTCCTTTTCCCGCCCGGTGTAAATCAGATCTTTCCATTTCCCGGTCTGACGGGCATATACATATAAACTGTAGCAGGTTTCGAGGCTGCCTTCGGTGTGAAAAACATAAGCAGAGTCGGATAGACAGTCTTCGGAAACTGCAGGAAGAGAGCCATAATATTTGCTTGGGGAGCAGAACCAGCTGTCACAGAGAAAACCATAACCGTAATAGGATATCAGCCCTGCAGGTTTTTCAGGAAGATTACTGTGTCCGGCTGTGATCAGACACAGGTATGCTCCGGCGGATCGCCCCCAGAGAAAGAAAGGAAGAGGCGATGGAGTGTACATTTCCCGATGCCTGATATAATGGGTCACAGATTCCGACACGCTGGAAATTATAGAGTCCAGGCGTGATGCCGGAGCCAGAGGGTATTCATATGAAATGATGCTGAAACCTGCGGCGGTAAGAGCACGGATATGAGAAAGCGGCAGATCGCGTGCAGAACCGTACAGAAGTCCTCCGCCGTGAAAATAAAGGATATATGCTTTCGCAGCTGTGTCAGAGTCCTCATATATGACTGCCTTGACCGGGGTTAAGGTTTCATGGGTTGTAATTTCTCGCTGAGTGATCATGGTAAGATTCCTTTCCGGTATTTTAACAGACTTATTATAACAGAATAATTTACGACAGTATACAGGAGGTGTCTATGGACAGAAAAACAATTGTGACTGCGCTGGGAGGAAATGCTCTAGGCAACGATCTTGAGGAACAGAAAGAAGCGGTAGCAAAAACAGCAAAAGTGATCGTGGATCTTGTACAGCAGGGATACAGAATGATCATTACCCATGGGAACGGCCCGCAGGTAGGAATGATACAAAATGCAATGGATGAATTTGACAGGGATATGTCAGCTTCTAAACGGGTCACCCTGCCGACCAGTGTGGCCATGAGTCAGGGCTACATAGGGATTGACCTTCAGAATGCCATTAAATATGAACTGTATAAGCGTAATATCGACAGAAAAGTTTCCACAATACTTTCACAGGTAGAGGTAGATGAAAATGACCCGGCATTTTTCAATCCGTCGAAACCGATCGGACGTTTTCTGACAAAAAAAGAGGCCGAAGACAGAGAAAAATGCGGGATCAGATGTATGGAGGATGCCGGAAGAGGATATCGGGTTGTAGTTCCGTCACCTGAACCGAAAAGGATCCGTGAACTGGAGACAATCAGAACATTGCTTAATGCCGGGCATATCGTTATAACGTGCGGCGGGGGCGGTATTCCCGTGATCAGCAGGAAAGGAAAGCTGGTCGGCGTCAATGCCGTGATTGATAAGGACAGTGTCAGCAGTCTTCTGGCTGCCATGATCGGAGCAGATTATCTGATTATTCTGACAGCAGTGGAAAAAGCAGCGATTAATTACGGAAAACCGAATCAGAAATGGCTCTCGGATCTCAGTGTGGAGCAGACCGAACAATATATTAATGAAGGACAGTTTGCCAAAGGTTCTATGCTGCCCAAGATAGAAGCGGCTGTCCGGTTTGTCAGATCCGGTGAGGGCAGGCAGGCTTTGATCACATTGCTGGAAAAGGCGGCAGACGGAATAGCCGGAAAGACAGGTACACGAATCCACAGGTGAATAAAACGGATAAAAAAATGGAATCTGTTTTATCCGTTTTTGACATTGTTTTAGAATGAATTTAGAACTAAAATAATCAACATAAGATTTTGAAAGTTCCAAGGAAGGACATCCTTGGGACTTTTTTATCTTATAGGAAACAGAACAGGGAACACAATGAGGTGGACACAGAACGATCTGAGTCTGCCTTTTTTTATTTGCCCGAAATTTTTTGCAGCATGATGAATAAAAATCATTGTTGTTCCGGTTCTTTCTGAAGCAGAGACAGGGCGTAGTATATTCCGCTGAGTGTATCCATGCCGGAGGAATGTCCGATCTGCGAGAAGGCGGAAGCGGTCTCGCCGGCAGTGTGGCAGGAGCAAAGATGCTTTACCGTCAGACTGAAATGAGAAGACAGGGCACATTGGAGAAAAGCACCGCTGAGTTCATTTGTGCGGTCAAGATTCTCCGCAATCTGTTTTCTGAGAGAACGGAAAAACAAGTGATCCTGATGGCCGGAAAGAATAAACCCCGCCAGTATACCGCAGAGGAAGTCATCTCCGCTGGGAGTGAGCCCGATGCCGAGACCAATCATACGGTTCAGCTCTGATGCGGCATCAACGAAACGTCCGTTCAGCCAGTACTTGTCACATCTGGAAAGAATCTTCCGGGCTGTATCAGTAACAAGAAAATGATCATCCCGGGGCAGCATGGATTTATCAGAGATGAAGAGTCTCCGAAATCCGCCCGCAGAGCTCTCCGCCAGTGCGGAACCGATATGCTGTTTCCAGTCCTCTGAGACAGAGGGGATCAGAAGTGTGTCAGCTGTTTCTGCATCGGAAAAGGAGAAAGAGACATTTCCGACATCTGTCCGGATCCGGATTTCCTTTTGGAGAATTTCCGCAGTCTGCCCCTTTTTCAGAGGGAGAGACGCAAATGCCGGGGCGTTGAGACCGGTGATCAGGCTGAGAGGCGATACGGGAGAGCAGGAAGGCTGCAGAGAAGCCATCCCGGAGTCAAAAATAAGGTTCACTGCTTTACCATAGGAGGAATGCACTGTGCCGACAGCGGGGCATTTCAGTATGGGCGCGGTCCATGTAGTTAATGTCCGGATAGAAAAATACATAATATCTGATCCTTTCTGCAGAAATAAAGTGATTCGGGGGAAACGCAACAGGTTATTGTTTGATTCTATCAGAAAAAAAACGGAAACACAAATTGATTCAGGAAAAGGAGAAAGTATGTACGATTTATTGGTGAAAAACGCAAAAATAGTAACTGCCGAAGATATTGCAGAAGGAATGATTGCTGTAAAAGACGGGAAAATAGCAGCTGTGCTTGCACCGGAGACAGAAGCTGAAGCAGGGACCATCATCGATGCAGAAGGAAAGTATGTATTTCCCGGGGCAATCGATACCCATGCCCACCTGAACGATCCGGGATATGAGTGGAGAGAGGATTATGAACACGGCACTGCGGCAGCCGCAGCAGGAGGATACACGACAGTGATCGATATGCCGCTCCAGAATGAACCGGCAATGACAAACGCGGAGCTTTTTGACAGAAAAGAGGAAAAGGTTTCACCGAATGCCTACACAGATTACTGCTTCTGGGGCGGACTGATTCCGGATAACTTTCAGGATCTGAGAGGACTGAACGAGAAAGGCTGTGTGGCGTTTAAATCATTTATTGGACCTGTATCTCCGGATTACAGCTCGTTAAATTACGGACAGGTATATGAAGCTATGCAGGTCATCCGAGAATTTGACGGGCGGGCCGGTTTTCATTGTGAAGATTTTTCTATGATCAAAAATCAGGAAAAAAGGATGAAGGAGAAAGGGAATCTGACATGGGAAGGGTTTCTTGAGTCCAGACCGGTAATCTCGGAGATGCTGGCTACAATGGCGGTTATCGAGATTGCAAAGGCAACGGGATGTAAAGCCCATATCTGTCATGTGAGCAGCCCGGATGTAGCGCAGAAAATCAGGGAAGCGCAGCAGGAAGGTTATGATATTACCGCAGAAACGTGTACACATTATCTGAGCATGACGGATCAGGATGTGATTAAAAACGGTGCTCTGTTTAAATGCGCGCCGCCTCTCCGGTCGCAGGAGGAAGTGGACCGGCTCTGGTCCTATGTGGAGGATGGTACGTTCAGCGGGATAGCAAGCGATCATTCTCCGTGTTCCTATGATGAAAAATATAACGAAATCCTCGGACAGAAAATTGAGAATGTTTTTGATGTGTGGGGCGGAATCAGCGGTATCCAGAGCGGATTTCAGGTCAGCTTTTACGAGGGATACGTTAAGAGAGGAATTTCACCGTCCGTTCTTGCAAATGTCATGTCGAAGCAGCCGGCAAAAGCATTCGGAATCTACGGGATAAAAGGTGATATCCGTCCGGGATTTGACGCGGATCTTTTGATCGTGGATCCGGAAAAAGAATGGGAAATCACCGGGGATTCCCTGCTCTATGTAAATAAAATCTCCGCATTTACAGGAATGAAAGGAAAAGGTATGCCTGTTATGACTATTGTCCGTGGCCAGGTGATAGCTGAAGATGGAAAAATCGTTGGTGCTAAAGGTTACGGCAGACTGGTGAAAAAAATCAAAAGATAAAAAAGAGAGAACTGGAGGGAAAAACTATGGCAAAAATAGTGGAAAACATGGTGCTGAATCCGGAGTTAGTCAAAAATGTAGATCCGGATCTCCAGCCTACGAAAAAGAGGATTATGGATCCGCTTTCATACGGTGCAAGCTTTCTGGGAGGATGCGTGTCCATCGGAACATTTTCCATGGGCGCCAGCCTAATCGGGGAGCTGACGGTAGCGCAGGCGATCATTGCAATGACGATCGGATGTCTGGTCATCGCGGTAGCGCTGGTTCTGATCGGAAACTGCGGTCATAAATACGGAATCCCGTATACGGTACAGCTCAGGAGCAGTTTCGGAACAACGGGGGTAAAGATTCCCGGCGCTTTGAGAGGAATTCCGGCAATTATATGGTTCGGATATCAGAGCTGGGTCGGAGCAGGCGCTATCAACAGTTGTCTGGATATCCTGTTCGGATTTGACAATCTGCCGGTCGTATACGTATTGTTTACAATTCTTCAGGTAGGTCTGGCCATCAAAGGGTTTCACGGAATCAAATGGATGGAGAATTTCTCCTGTATCTTTATTGTGGCAATCCTGATCTACATGCTTTATGTGGTAAGGACGCAGTTCTCTGTCGAGATCGGAGATGCATTTTCTGATATTACCGGATCCTGGGGAATGCCGTTCTGGGCTGCAACTACATCGTTCCTTGGGATTTATTCCACGATGATCATTAATGCATCGGATTATTCCCGCAACGTACAGGAAAAGGTCGGCCCTGTCTATACAGGCAGCATTTATACGATAGCAATCCTTCCGGTTACGCTTTTCATGGGACTGATTGGCCTGCTTGTAACGGCCGCTACCGGAAACAGTGATCCTGTCACTGTCTTCTCGACGACTATGGGGAGCAAGTTCCTTACTGTTGTTACATTATTGTTTATCGCTTTTGCACAGGTGACGACAAACGTGCTGAATAATATTGTACCTCCGGCATATGTGCTGATGGAGTCTTTCAAGATGAAATGGACACATGCCACAATCCTTGTGGGTATCCTTTCCGTGTGCTGTATGCCGTGGCAGCTTGTAACGGCAGAGTCTGCGGCAGGTCTGTCTTTGTTTACAAGGATTTATTCCGCCTTTCTCGGACCGATCTTCGCAGTTATGGTTGTGGATTATTACATCCTGCGAAAATCGAAACTGGATATTAATGATATGTACGACAAGGAAGGCGCTTTTAAAGGAATCAACTGGGCAGCTATTATTGCCATTGCGGCGGGTTCGCTGTGCTCACTGTTTGTGGTGGATCTTTCATGGTATGTAAGCCTTCTGCCCACTGGAATTCTATATTATATCCTGATGAGATATATGAAGAGTGCCAGAAGATTCCGGAAAGGAACTATACTTGAGTAATACATACGAGTGTTTTTACATGGAATCGGTCATAATTATTTTCACAGTTGAAGGAGAAAGAAATGTTAAGAACAATAGTAAAAAAAGGAAGTTATCATGATTCAGTAGTCCTGATGCTCCTCACAAATCAGATTGCATCACTCGAGGGCGTAAATAAAGTCTCCATTATGATGGCAACGCCGGCCAATAAAGAGATTTTCCGCCAGAGCGGACTGGATTCGGAAGAACTTACAGAGGCATCCGCCAATGATATGGTCATTGCTGCTGATGTGGATGATGAAGATATCCTGGAGAAAGTTATGGAGGAAGTCGACAATTATTTTAAGAATCAGTCTGCAGCAGGCGGAGCTGAGAAAAACGGAGAGAGGGTGACATCATGGGAAAAAGCACTGGAAAAGCTTCCGAATGCAGACCTCGCAGTCATCTCCATACCCGGAATCTATGCCGCTTCGGAGGCGGACAGGGCTCTTGATGAAAATATGAATGTATTTATGTTCAGCGATAATGTGACCATTGAAGATGAAAAGCATCTGAAGGAGAAAGCTCACGAAAAAGGACTGGCAGTTATGGGACCGGACTGCGGAACCGGTATTATACAGGGAGTACCGATCGCATTTACAAATTGTGTGGCATCCGGTCCTATCGGAATTATCGGGGCGTCCGGAACAGGAATTCAGGAACTGACGACGATTATTGACCGGCTTGGAGAGGGAGTGACCAATGCAGTCGGTATTGGCGGACGCGATCTGTCATCTGAAGTAGGCGGCATTACGATGATGGATATGATCGATGCCATGGAGGCAGATGAAAGTGTGAAAGTGCTGATTGTTATATCAAAACCTCCGGCAGAGGATGTGCGCAGGAAAGTTTCTGATCGCCTTGCGGTATGCAGTAAACCCGTGATTACATTGTTCCTGGGAGAGAAACCGGAATATCATGAGGAAAATTTCTATCACGCTTATACACTGGACGAAGCGGCCCGCCTTGCGGTAAGTCTGGTACGGGGTGTACCGGCGGAAGAAGGAGAGATTGATGCAGATGCTTCCGTATTCTATAAAGCGGAGGAGCATAAAACCATCAAAGCGTACTATTCCGGCGGAACTCTCGCAAATGAGGCGGCCATGCTGATCAAGGACGCCATGGACATCCGGATCCCTCCGGAAAAAGAAGAGGGATATATGCTTCGCACAGAAGGACATATTGTGGTAGATCTGGGAGACGATGTGTATACACAGGGAAAACCACATCCCATGATCGATCCTGCCAAAAGGATCGAGTGTATGCGAGAAGCGGTCGACGATCCGTCTACAGGTGTGGTTCTGTTTGACGTTATGCTGGGATATGGCTCTCATGAGGACATGGCAGGGGCGCTGCTTCCTGTGATATATGAACTTCAGGATAAAGCAGAAAGGACAGGAAGAAAAGTTTTTTTCGTTGCTACGGTCTGCGGGACAAGAAAGGACGAACAGGGATACGACGATGCGGTAGCAAAATTAAAAGAAGCCGGTGTGATCGTGTGTGAGACTAACAAACTGGCAGTGCGCACGGCAATCCGGGCAGTGGGATTTGATTTTACGGAACCGGAGAAGAAAATCCGGTCAAAGGAGGAATCCCGTGCCGTTTCGGGCAGGCCTTCCGAAAAACTGATGCAGCTGCTGAGCGAGAAGCCGAGGATTATAAATATCGGTCTTAAGAGTTTTGCCGATGTCGCCGAAAAGTTCGGATGCAGTGTAGTACAGTATGACTGGGCACCGCCGGCAGGCGGGGATCCCGAGCTGATCCGGATCCTGAATTTCCTGAGAACAAATGAAAAAGTAGATATTGATGCGGCAAACAGTGAGGAAATCATGATGATCACGGCAGGACAGCCAGTGATTAAAGATATTGTCCGGGCAAAAGACGTGATTCCCGAGATGACGGATGGGAGGGTAATCCTTCATGCCGGACCGCCGATTCGGTATGAGGATATGCCGGACCCGGTAAAAGGCTCCTGTGTGGGTGCGGCTCTTTTTGAAGAGTGGGCGGACAATGAACAGGACGCCAGAAGTCTGTTTGAATCCGGCGAAGTCAGACTGATTCCCTGTCATCATGTCAGAGCTGTAGGTCCCATGGGCGGGATCACTTCGCCGAATATGCCTGTATTTGTGGTGGAAAATATTACTTACGGCAATGAGGCATACTGTACCATGAATGAAGGCATTGGAAAAGTCCTGCGCTTCGGTGCCTATTCAGAAGAAGTGGTGGAGCGTCTGAGATGGATGAGAGATGTGCTCGGTTCTGTGCTCGGAGAGGCGGTGCGAAGCCTTGGAGGGATTGAAGTAAATCCTCTGATTGCCAAAGCAATTGCCATGGGAGACGAATTCCATCAGAGAAATATAGCGGCTTCCCTTGCATTTATGAAGGAAGTTGCTCCTGCTGTAACGAAGATGCAGATCAGCGATAAAGACCGTTATGACGTGATAAAATTTCTTGCTGATACGGATCAGTTTTTCCTGAATATCATGATGGCGTCCGCAAAAGCAGTTATGGACGGGGCACGTACTTTTCAGGAAGGAACGGTCGTGACTGCGATGTGCAGGAACGGAGTGGAATTCGGCATACGGATCGCAGGCATGGGAGACGAATGGTTTACGGGACCGGTGAACGTGCCGCAGGGGCTGTATTTTACCGGGTACGACGGGGATGATGCCTGCCCGGATATGGGAGACAGTGCGATCACCGAGACATTCGGTGTGGGCGGAATGGCGATGATCGCGGCACCGGCTGTGACCAGATTTGTCGGAGCCGGAGGTTACGAGGACGCACGCCGCACCAGCAATGAGATGGCGGAAATAACCATCAGCCATAATCCGAATTTCATTATTCCGAACTGGGATTTTAAGGGTACCTGCCTTGGAATTGACGCAAGGCTTGTTGTTGAAAAGGGAATCACTCCTGTCATCAATACGGGAATTGCACATAAAATTGCCGGATATGGGCAGATTGGCGCAGGCACGGTGCATCCTCCGATGGAGTGCTTTGAGAAAGCAGTACGCGCCTATGCGGCAAAACTGGGATATAAAGATAATTAGGAGGACAATATGAATATACCGGTTAATCTGTTTATGTGGATTCTGGCATTTCTGCCTATTGCGGTATTACTCGTTCTGATGATCGGATTCCACTGGGGGGCTTCCAAAGCTGCCCCGGTCGGACTTCTGATTTCGGCGGCTGCGGGGGTTATATTTTACAGGGCAGATTTCAGACTGATTGCCTTTGAAGGCGGCAAGGGAATCTGGAATGCCATGACGATCCTGATCATCGTGCTTACTGCAATTCTGATGTATCAGGTAGGTGAAGCGGCAAACGCGTTTCAGGTGATTAAAAAGGGAATGCGCCGTCTTCTTCCGAATGAGCTGCTGCTAATCCTCGCCATGGGCTGGATCTTTGAGAGTTTTCTTCAGGGGATCACAGGATTTGGGGTGCCGGTTGCCGTGGGGGCGCCCCTTTTGATCGGAATCGGAATGAAGCCTGTCTGGGCGGTCGTGATCCCGCTTCTCGGACAGTCATGGGGCAATACATTCGGAACTCTGGCGGCAGCATGGGATGCACTGGCAATGACCGCAGGTCTGACAAGAGGCTCACAGGAGTATCTGCTGACCGCATTATGGGCAGGGCTTTTTCTGTGGCTCTGGAATCTGACGGAAGGGCTTGCCATCTGCTGGTTCTATGGAAAGGGACAGGCTTTGAAAAAAGGTCTGCCGGCGGTTCTTCTCCTGTCTGTAATTCAGGGCGGTGGAGAACTTCTGCTCACACAGGTCAATACGACACTTGCGTGCTTTGTTCCCGCATGTATTTCTCTGATCGCTGTGTTTTTGCTGGGAAGAACCAAGAGATACGGAAATCCATGGAAGGCAGAAGAGAGCAGGATCATGGATCCTGCGGCACAAAAAGAGGAAGAGCGGGAAGCGTATGGGAAAATGAACCTGCTGCAGGCTTTTATACCTTATATTTTTTTGGCAGTTATTGCAATCGTTGTGCTTGCAGTCGAACCTGTCAACCGTTTTCTGGGACAGGTAGAGATCGGGCTGGCGTTCCCACGGACAGAGACAGGATACGGTTTTGTCAATGAGGCGAGCAGTAGTTATTCGCCTCTTCAGATATTTACTCATGCAAGTATGTTTCTGCTTGTTTCGGCGCTTGCGGGCCTTTTCTACTACAGGAAAAAGGGATGGATCAAAAGGGGCAGCAGTGCACAGATTTTTTGGAAAACATTTAAGATGGCTCTTCCATCGGGAATAGCCGTGATCTGTCTTGTAGCCATGTCAAGAATCATGAGCGGCACAGGGCAGACAATGGAACTTGCGGACGGTATCGCCGGAATTCTCGGAAGAGGATATGTAGTGCTTGCGCCTCTGATCGGCCTGCTGGGAAGCTTTATGACGGGAAGCAATATGAGTTCCAATATCCTTTTCGGCAGCTTCCAGATGACGACGTCGCAGATGCTGAATGTAGATCCGTCTGTGATACTGGGAGCACAGACCGCAGGAGGTTCCATCGGAAGTTCGGTCAGTCCGAGCAATATCGTACTTGGAACGACGACAGCGGAGATTCCGGGAAGAGAAGGCGAGATATTGAAGAGAAATCTGATGCTGACCATACCGGCCGCCATTGTGATTGGCCTTTCCCTTTTTGCCATGATCTGCATATCAGGATAAAAGGTCATTCCGAAAGTTATAAAGAAGAATGAAATACAGGAGAGATAGAGATGGAGATAGAAGAAACAACAGGAAGAATTGCAGAGCAGCTTGAACATTTGAAACGCTATACAGCAACTCCGGGAAAAGGCTGTACCAGACTTCCTTTTACAAAAGAGGCCAGACAAGCTGTTGAATTTCTCAGAAAGCAGATGGAGGAGGTCGGCCTTTGCGTCCATGAGGACGAGGCTGGAAATATTATCGGGATCATGGAGGGCGAGGATCCCGGACAGCCTTGTGTGATGATGGGCTCACACTTTGATTCTGTGATCAATGGTGGGGATTATGACGGAATCGCGGGAATTATCTGTGCCCTTGAGGTGGCAAGACGACTGAGAGAGAAAGGATTAAGACGCAAGCGAAACTTTGCAGTCGTGGGATTCTGTGATGAAGAGGGGATGCGTTTCGGAAACGGATATTTCGGATCGGGGGCGATCATGGGGAACCGGGATGCGGAGTACTGCCGAAAGTTTAAAGATACGGACGGGGTTTCTATCTACGAAGCCATGCAGGGATACGGACTGGATCCTGAAAAAATAGGAAATGCCAAATGGCCGGACGGATCTATCGGATGTTTCCTTGAGACGCACATTGAACAGGGACCGGTGCTTGATTCAGAGGGAACAGAGATCGGGCTTGTAGACTGCATTGTCGGAATTCAGAGATATATGGTAACTGTGCACGGTCGTTCCGACCATGCAGGTACTACCCCTATGGATATGCGGCTCGATGCAGTAGATGCTGCTGCAAAGGTGATCGGGAAAATTGCCGGATGGGCGAGAGAGAAGGCAGATGGTACTGTGGCGACAGTCGGGTATATCAATGTGCTCCCGGGAGGTGTAAATATTGTAGCTGAAAGCTGCCAGTTTACGGTTGATATCAGGTCACGTAACAATGACAATATCAATGACATCGCCAACCGGATCCGTAAGGCACTGGAATGGGAGACGAAAATCATGGGCGGAAGCTTTGAGATGGAAAGCAAACTTAGTATACTTCCGGTAAATCTGGATCAGGACATACTCGGCATTATGGAAGAAAGCTGCAGAAAACATGGGTACAGCAGCCGTTATCTTCCCAGCGGGGCAGGACATGATTCCCTTGAGATCGGACAGGTTATCCCTACTGCCATGCTGTTTGTACCCAGCAAGGACGGCAGAAGTCACTGCCCGGAGGAATTTACAAAATACAGTCAGCTGGCAAAAGCTGCCGTAGTTGCCGGAGATCTGGTAGAAAAGCTGCTGACGGATGAAGCAGATCGAAGAGGGTGAATCGTATGGGTTTTACAGTAAAACAACTTTTGATCACAGAAGAAATGGGATATATGACGCTGCTCGGCGGTGAAAAAGGGTTATCAAACGATATCAGGGGAGTTACAATTATAGAAGCTCCTGATATCGTCAAATTTATCAATGGCGGTGAACTGCTTCTGACAGGGTTGTATGCGTTCAAATCCTGTACACTGGATGAGTTTAAAAATTATGTCAATGAACTGCCGGGAAAACAGATCAGCGGACTTATCATTAAAAAAGGACGGGAGGTAGAACAGGCTGAAGAAAAGATACGTTTGTTGGAACAGTATTCAGAAATTTATAATATCCCGTTGATTGAAGTACCCTTTGAAATATCATTTCAGATGATCATGAGTACCGTGATGGAGCGGCTTTTCGGTGAGGAAGTAACACAGCTGAAATATTTTAAAATGACTCATGATAATTTTACCGCGCTGTCTTTATCAAATTCTTACCGTCAGAATCCCGTAGGCGATATTCTTGATATGCTGAATAAGCTGATCCGTAATCCGGTTGCGCTCTACAATCAGAATCTGACCTGTTATGCATCGACGGAACCGGACAGGGAAGACCTGAATCTGTCTGACGGAGCACAGTATTATGACCCGGGGATCATTACTAATTATCAGTATTTGAAGCAGACGGGGGAAGAAACAAAATATATCGTTAAGATTAACCTGAATGTAGGGGTCAAAATGTATCTGGCGGTTACAGAACGTAACTCGGAGTTTGGGCAAATGGACTGTATCGCCATAGAAAATGCTATTGTGGCGCTTCAGTATGAATTCTCACGAAAGTATGCCCTTTCGGAACTGGAAAAGAAATTTCAGAATGATATTCTCAATAATCTGCTGAATGGCAAGATCAGCTCTCCGGAGGAATTGAGAAAGAACACTGCGTTGCTCGGACTGGATCCGGACGGGGATTACCGGGTCTTTGTTCTTGGCACAGTCAGTTCTGATATGATATCGGACGATCTGACTGAACATTTCAGAAATACAAACTGTCTTGAGGATGCTGTAAGACAGCAGTTCCCAGAGGCGGCAGTGCAGAAAGATGTGAACCGGCTTGTTATTGTAGTGCCGGTAACAGAGGAAAGATCACAGGCTGAATACCGAGAAGAACTCAGCATAAAGTTGGAAAGGATACAGGCGGCCGTAACGGCTCAGAAGAAAACGTTTCAGGTTAAAGCGGGAGCGGGAAAAATAGTACAGGGGCTGCTTCATCTCCAGGAGTCGTATAAAGAGGCAGGAGAGGCATATAAATTTGTCGAGATTATGAAAGAAATCAGTCAGAACAAACAGGAGAATTTTGTCCTGTTTTCCGACCTTGGTATTTTTAAGCTTTTGAGTCAGATCAAAGATCCTGACGAACTGTTGGAGCTTATACCGGAATCTCTGCAGAAACTGTACAATTATCAGAAACCGCAGAGAGATGAACTGATCATTACGCTGAAGACATATCTGGATTACAATCAGAATCTGTCAAAAACAGCGCGTGATCTTTTTGTGCATTATAAAACTGCATCATACCGGCTCGAAAGAATTACTGCGATAACCGGAATGGATTTTGATGATCCGAGAGAAATGCTGTCTGTCCGGATCGGATTGATTGTGTACGAGATGATGGAACAGACAGCAGATTTTTAAAGGGGGAGAGTCAGTTACATGATTTTAAAATCTCCTTCAGATCCTGCTCCGGTGTTGTAGTCGGGCGGATACCGTAATTTTTCACAAGGAAGTCCAGCACTCCGGGTGACAGGAATGCCGGAAGTGTAGGCCCAAGGTAAATATTCCGGATGCCCAGATGAAGGAGTGTCAGCAGGATACATACAGCTTTCTGTTCATACCATGACAGCACGAGAGTCAGCGGAAGGTCATTGACGCCGCAGCCAAACGCGTCAGCCAGTGCAAGGGCAGCCCGGATCGCGCTGTAAGCGTCGTTGCACT
>ERZ1643246.2631-NODE-2631-length-16694-cov-40.081555_pt1 | contig 16694 bp, 24 predicted proteins | sample MGYA00579265_ERZ1643246 | MGnify/ENA primary metagenome ERZ1643246 (study PRJEB29033, sample SAMEA4952261) | chicken gut metagenome | biome: Broiler Chicken; feature: Gastrointestinal Tract; material: Caecum | place: Ireland | collected 2018 | study: Broiler... | reverse complement strand
TTATAATCTTTATAATATTTATTTATGATAATAAACATTATAAAAATTACAATAAAAAGGAAAAGAAAATACAAAATTAATTATTTTATTAAATTAACTTTTCATATTTTCTTTATCTCCTTATTATTTTATTACTCCAAAAATCCTTTATAATGTCTCATTACTAATTGAGATTCTAATTGTTGAATTGTTTCTAATGCAACTCCAACCACGATTAATATTGAAGTACCACCAAATGCAATATTCAAATTAGTAAATCTCAAAAACATTGGAATTATAGCAATTAATGCTAAGAATAGTCCTCCAAACCATGTTAATTTAGATATAACAGAAGATAAATATTCTGTTGTTGGTTTTCCTGCTCTAATTCCTGGTATAAATCCACCATTTTTCTTAATATTATTTGAAACTTCTGCTGGATTAAATGTAGCATATGTGTAGAAAAATGTAAATCCTACAATTAACAATAGATAAACTATTGCATTTGCTATTGTATATCCTATTCCAACACTTGATGATGATGTTGCAATAGAGAATTTATATAATCCTGCTAAAAATCCTGTTTGTGTAGCTATATCACTAACAAAAATTTGTATAATCATAGCTGGGAATGTCATGAATGAAGATGCAAAAATTATAGGCATAACACCTGCCATTGCAAGTTTTAATGGTATATGAGTATTTTGTGCTCCAACCATTTTTCTTCCAACAACCTTTTTAGAATATTGAACAGGTATTCTTCTTTCTGCTTGTTGTACAAATACAACACCTGCAATTAAAATTATAGCACCTATAATAATTCCTATTGCTAACAATAATCCTGTTGTACTAAATCCTGCATCTGTCATTATTAAATCCCATATTGTTGTTACAAATCCTGGAAGTCCAGAAATAATACCAACAAAAATTAAAATTGAGATACCATTTCCAATTCCTTTATTTGTAATCTGATCTCCTAGCCACATCAATATTGCTGTACCTGCAACTAACCCTACAACTACAACAGCTCCTGTTAAGAATGATGTATCTACGAAAATTCCTGAAGAACCATAAGATAAGAATAATCCTATTGCTTCTACTAAAGCCAATATAATTGTTAATATTTTTGTATATTTATTAATTTTCTTTCTACCTTGTTCTCCACCTTCTTTTGTTAATCTCTCTAAAGAAGGTATAATCATAGATAATAATTGAATAACAATTGAAGCTGTAATATATGGACTAATTGACATAGCAAAAACAGAAAATCTTGAGAAAGCTCCTCCTGAAATTATATTTATTAGTCCTGCTATTCCATCTGTTGAAGACATAGCTTCTTCCAAAGCTATTGTATTAACACCAGGAACAGTTATATAACAACCTAATCTAAATATTACTATTAATAATAAAGTATATAATAATCTCTTTCTAACCTCTGGCGTTTTTAAAGCATTTTTTATTGTTTTAAACAATTATATCACCTCTGCCTTTCCGCCTAAAGTTTCAATTGCTTCTTTTGCTTTTGCAGTAAATCTTACGGCTTTTACATTTAATTTTTTCTCTAATTTTCCTGTAGCAAGTACTACTATACCATCATTAATTTTTCCGATAATTCCTTCTGATAATAAAGTTTCAGCACTTATATCAGTTGCCTTAGATTTATTAAGCATTGTTAATGTTACTTCTGTATAATTTTTTGCGTGTATGTTTGTAAATCCTCTTTTTGGCAATCTTCTATATAATGGTGTTTGACCTCCTTCAAATCCACGTCTTACACCTCCGCCAGATCTAGCTTTTTGACCTTTATGACCTCTTCCTGAAGTCTTTCCTAATCCTGAACCCATACCACGACCTACTCTTCTTCTATTTACTTTTTTAGTAGATGGTTTTAATTCGTCTAACTTCATTATTGCTTGCACCTCCTTAAATTTATGTGTTTTTTTCAAATATCTATTATAAAATTTCTTCTACTTTCTTTCCTCTTTTTTTAGCAACTTGTTCTATTGTTTGCATAGATTTTAAACCTGCTAATGTTGCATAAACAACATTTCTTGGATTATTAGTACCAATAACTTTAGTTCTGATATCTTTGTATCCAGCTAACTCTAATACAGGTCTAACACTACCTCCTGCTATAACTCCAGTACCAACTTCAGCAGGTTTTAATAAAACATTTGCACTTCCAAATTTTCCTACAAATTCATGAGGTACAGTTGTTCCTACTATTGGAACTTCTATTAAATTCTTTTTAGCATCTTGAATAGCTTTCTTTATAGCATCTGGAACTTCTGCTGCTTTACCATTTCCAACACCTACATGACCTTGTTCATCACCAACAACTACAACTGCACTAAATCTAAAAGTTCTACCACCTTTAACAACTTTTGCAACTCTGTTTATGGCAACTACTTTTTCTTTTAATTCATTCTTTTCTTCCATTGATTTTGATTTCCCTCCTTCTTTTATTAATGTCAGGGGACACACCTTACCCTTAGGTCATCTCCACTCAGTTTGAGGAATATCATCCTCCCTTATGTAGATTTGCTGATTAACCCTTGTTAAAGTTTGTCTCCTCTTCAAATTAAAATTTTAGACCGCCTTCTCTTGCAGCTTCAGCTAATTCTTTTACAACACCATGATAAATATATCCACCACGATCAAAAACGACTTCTTCTATTTTTTTAGCTTTTGCTTTTTTAGCAATTAAAGCTCCTAATTCTTTTGCAGCCTCAATATTTGAATGTTTTGTTTTTATTTCTTTATCTAATGTTGAAGCACTTACTAATGTATTTCCTGCAACATCATCTATAATTTGTACATATATATTAGTATTACTTCTAAAAACACATAATCTTGGTCTTTCAGCTGTTCCAGATATTTTTCTTCTAACTCTTAAATGACGTCTTTGTCTTTCCATTTTTCTATCTGTCTTTTTAACCATTACTATTACTCCTTTCTCCGTAAAGTTTTTGCTCTACAGAATTTTCTAATGATTTTATTATTTTAATATTTTTATACTTTTTTGAACCAAATTCAAATCAAAATTAGCATATTGTGCATTTTTGATGTTTCAATTATGACGAGACTATGCGTTTGCATGTCGAAGAATAATTGAAATATCGAAAATTTTTATTTATATTATTTGTACAAATTTTGATTCAAAGTGATAAGATGTGCATTTTTGATATTTTGATTAAGGCGAGGCTATACTTTTGTATGCCGAGATTTAATCAAAATGTCGAAAATGTGCAGATTATTGCTTTCAATCAAAATTTATTTACCTGTCTTACCTTCCTTACGTCTAATAACTTCTTCAGCATATTTAATACCTTTACCTCTATAAACTTCTGGTGGTCTCTTAGTTCTTATAACAGCTGCTGTTTGACCAACAAGTTCCTTATCAACACCTCTAACTATTATTATATTAGGGTTTGGAACATCAAAAGTTATTCCTGCAGGTGCTTCGAAAATTACAGGATGTGAATATCCTAAAGTAAGATTTAAGTTATTTCCTTGTTTTACAACCCTATATCCAACTCCATTTATTTGTAGTTCTCTTGTAAATTCGTCTTTTACACCTATTATCATATTATTAATTAATGTTCTTGTCAAACCATGTAAACTTTTATTTAATGGCTCGTCATTTGGTCTAATTACTTTTATAGTATTTCCGTCCATTTCCAAAGAAATATTTTTATTTATTTCTCTTTCTAATGTTCCTTTTGGTCCTTTTACAGTAATTTTATGACCATCTATTCTTACTTCTACGCCTTCTGGAACTGTAATAGGTTTGTTTCCTATTCTTGACATTTCTGTTTTCCTCCTTCTCTACTTTATTATGTCAGGGGACACACCTTTCCCCTTGGTCATCTCCACTCAGTTTAAGGAATGTCCCCTCCCCTCGTGATTTACTGATGACTCATTGTTTTAATGAATTTTTATTACCATACATATGCTAGTACTTCTCCACCTACACCTAATTCTCTTGCTTCTTTATCAGTTTTTAAACCTTTAGATGTAGAAATTATAGCTATTCCTAAACCATTTAAAACCTTTGGTAAATCTTCTTTTGAAGCATATACTCTAAGTCCTGGCTTACTAATTCTTTTTAATCCGTCAATTACTCTTTTACCTTTTTCATCATATTTTAATGTTACTCTTATAATGCCTTGATTTTCGTTTTCTATTTTTTCGAATGATTTAATATATCCTTCTTTAAACAAAATTTCAGCTATTCCTAATTTCATTTTTGAAGCAGGAATATCTACTGTTTTATGTTTTGAACTGTTAGCATTTCTTATTCTTGTTAACATATCTGCAATTGGATCTGTTACAGCCATTCTTCAATTCCCTCCTTTTCTAAAATTGATTAAAAATAGTAAGATGTGCATTTTTGATATTTTGATTAAGACGAGACTATACGCCTGTATGTCGAGATTTAATCAAAATGTCGAAAATGTGCAGATTGCTGTTTTTAATCGATTTTCTTTTACCAGCTTGCTTTCTTAACACCTGGTATTTCTCCTTTATGTGCTAATTCTCTAAAGCATACACGACATATACCATATTTTCTAATATATGCATGTGGACGTCCACAAAGTTTACATCTATTATATTCTCTTGTCTTATATTTTTGTGGTTTTGCTTGTTTTACTTTCATTGATTTCTTAGCCATAGTTTTACTTTTCCTCCTTTTGACTAATTTTTAAAAGGCATACCCATAAGTTTTAATAATTCTTTTGCTTCCTCGTCGCTATTTGCAGTTGTAACGAATATGATATCCATTCCCCTTAATTTATCAACTTTATCATATTCAATTTCTGGGAATATTAATTGTTCTTTAACTCCCATTGCATAGTTTCCTCTTCCATCAAATGAATCTGCTGATACTCCTCTGAAATCTCTAACTCTTGGAAGTGCTACATTAAATAGTTTATATGCAAAATCATACATTTTATCTGATCTTAATGTAACTTTACAACCTACATTTACACCTTCTCTTAATTTAAATGCTGCTATTGATTTTCTAGCTTTTGTTATAACTGGTCTTTGTCCTGTTATTATCATTAAATCATTTATTGCATTCTCTAATGATTTAGGATTTTCTTTTATATCTCCTAAACCGATATTTATAACTATTTTATCAAGTTTTGGAACTTGCATAACAAATTTATAGTTAAATTTTTTCATTAATGCTGGAACTATCTCTTTTTGATATTGTTCTCTTAATTTTTCCATTATTTATTAATCCTCCTTCCTGTTTGCTTATTTTATTTTTGCACCGCATTTTTTACAAACACGAATTTTCTTATCATTTTCCATAGTATAACCTATTTTTGTTGCTTTTCCACATTTAGGACATACTACATTAACTTTTGAAGCAGGGATTGCACATTCTACAGATATGATTCCACCTTCTTCTCCTGCTTTTCTAGGCTTTACATGTTTTTTTCTTATATTTACACCTTTAACAATTAGCTTATTTGTTTTTGGATGTATTTCTAAAACTTCTCCTGTTTTTCCTTTATCATTTCCTGATAAAACTGAAACATTATCGCCTTTTTTTATTCTCATTAGAGATTACCTCCTTTTCTTCCTTTTTTGTCAGGGGACACACCTTACCCTTGGGTATTTCCACTCAGTTCAAGGAATGTCCCCTCCCCGTGTGAATTTGTGATTAACCCTTGCTATAGTCTGTCGCCTATTTTTTATAACACCTCTGGTGCTAATGATAATATTTTCATATATTCTTTTTCTCTTAGCTCCCTTGCTACTGGTCCGAAGATACGTGTTCCTCTTGGAGTTTTATCTTCTCTTATAAGTACTGCTGCATTTTCGTCAAATCTTATATATGATCCATCTGGTCTACGTAAACCTTTCTTTGATCTAACTATAACTGCTTTTACTACGTCTCCTTTTTTTACAACGCCTCCTGGTGTTGCTGATTTGACTGAAGCAACTATAACATCACCTATATTGGCTGTTTTTCTGTATGAACCACCTAAACATCTAATACACATAATCTCTCTTGCACCTGTGTTGTCTGCAACCTTTAATATAGTTTGTTGTTGTATCATTTTGTGGTTCCTCCTTTCTTTTCTATTTTATAACTGCTTTTTCTAAAATTTCAACTAGTCTCCATCTTTTATCTTTAGAAAGTGGTCTAGTTTCCATTACTTTTACTTTGTCGCCTATTTGACAAGCATTTTCTTCGTCATGAGCTTTTAATTTATAAGTTCTTTTTACTGTCTTTCCATAAACTGAATGTCTTACACTTGTTTCAACTGCAACAACTATTGTTTTATCCATTTTATTAGATACTACTGTACCTATCATAGTTTTACGAAGATTTCTTTCTTCCATCTGTAATCCTCCTATCCTTTACTTTCTGCTATTTTTCTTTCTGTCAAAACTGTATTTATTTTAGCTATATCTTTCTTAACTTCTTTTATTTTCATAGGATTATCTAATCCATTTGTAGCTAAACTAAATTTTAATTTAAACAATTCTTGTTTTAGTTCACCTAATTCTTTCTCTAAATCTGGTGAAGACATTTCTCTTATTTTATTTATCTTCATCATTTTCACCTACCTTTTCAGATTCCTTGCTAACGAATTTTGCTTTAACTGGTAGTTTATTCATTGCTAAACGTAAAGCTTCTCTTGCTGTTGCTTCTGGTACTCCAGCAATTTCAAACATTACTCTTCCTGGTTTTACAACAGCTACCCAATATTCAGGAGCTCCTTTACCTTTACCCATACGAGTTCCTATTGGTTTTGCTGTTATTGGCTTGTCTGGGAATATTTTTATCCAAACTTTTCCTCCTCTTTTTATATAACGAGTCATAGCAATACGAGCAGCTTCTATTTGGTTTCCTGTAACTAATCCTGCTGTTACAGCTTGAATACCATATTCTCCGTCTGTTACTCTATTTCCTCTTGTTGCTTTTCCTCTCATTCTACCTTTTTGCATTTTTCTAAATTTCGTTCTTTTTGGCATTAATGGCATTATTCTTCTCCTCCTTCCACTTTCTTAGTTGGAAGAACTTCTCCTTTATATATCCAAACTTTAACACCGATTTTTCCATATGTTGTATCTGCTTCTGCAAATCCATAATCAATATCAGCTCTTAAAGTTTGTAGTGGAATATTTCCTTCTTTATAAAATTCAGTTCTTGCCATATCGGCTCCACCTAATCTTCCTGATACTGAAGTTTTTATTCCTAAAGCTCCTGCTTTAATAGCTTTTTGCATGCATTGTTTCATAGCACGTCTAAAAGAAATTCTTCTTTCTAATTGTCCTGCTATATTTTCTGCAACTAATTGTGCGTCAGTATCAACATTTTTTACTTCTACTATATTTAAATTAACATCTTTTCCTATTAATTTAACTAGTTCTGCTTTTACGCTTTCAGCTCCTGCTCCACCTTTTCCGATAACAATTCCAGGTTTTGCAGTATATAAATTAACTCTAACAAATTTTGCAGTTCTTTCAATTTCTATTTTAGAAATTCCAGCAGCGTATAATTTTTTCTTCAAAAATTTACGAATTTTTTGGTCTTCTACTAAATAATCTGAGAAATTTTTAGAATCTGCATACCATTTTGAGTTCCAGTCTTTAATGATTCCAACTCTCACACCTGTTGGATGTACTTTTTGTCCCATTTTTCAATGTTCCTCCTTTTCTTACTTTTTGTCAGGGGACACACCTTACCTTTGGGTCATCTCCACTTGGTTTGAGGAATGTCCCCTCCCCTTGTGATTTACTGATTCCCCCTTGCTAAAGTTTATCTCCTGCTCTTTATTCTATTTCTCTTTCAACACTATTGTTATATGTGATGTTCTTTTTCTAATTCTTACTGCTGAACCTTTTGCAGCAGGTCTTATTCTTTTTAATGTTGGACCTTGATTTGCATATATTTCAGCTACATATAAATTTTCATGTTTCATATCATGATTGTTTTCTGCATTTGCTATTGCTGATTTTAATAATTTTTCAATTATTTCAGATGATGCTTTTGGTGTAAATTTTACTATTGCTAGTGCTTCATCTACATCTTTTCCTCTTATTAAATCAGCTACTATTTTTACTTTTCTAGCTGATATTCTAGAATATTTAAGAGTTGCTTTTGCTTGTTTTTCAAGTACTTCTTGTTCTTGCACTTTTCTTCCCTCCTTTACATGTCAGGGGACACACCTCTTATTTCTGGTCATTTCCACTTTGGTTCGAGGAATGTCCCCCTCCCCTTGTGATTTACTGATTATTCCTTGCTACAGTTTGTCTCCTGTTTTTATTTCTTGCTTGACACACCTTACCCTTGGGTCATCTCCACTCGGTTTGAGGAATGTCCCCTCCCCTTATGATTTAGTGATTACCCCTTGCTAAAGTCTATCTCCTTATTTTTATTTTCCTGCTTTTGTTGTTTTGTCTCCTGCATGACCTTTAAATGTTCTTGTTGGAGCAAATTCTCCTAATTTATGTCCTATCATTTCTTCTGTTATATAGATTGGAACATGTTTTCTTCCATCATGAACAGCTATTGTATGTCCTACCATTTGTGGATATATTGTAGAAGCTCTTGACCATGTTTTTAAAACTTCTTTATTTCCAGTTTCGTTCATAGCTTCGATTCTTTTTAATAATCTTTCTTCTACAAAAGGTTTTTTCTTGCTTGATCTAGACATTTAAATTATTCCTCCCGTTCTTTTAATTTTATACTTTATTTTATAATAAAAATCGTAAGATTTTTGCTATAAAACAAGGTTAATTCACTTTAGCTAGTGCAATATTGCGAAGCAATTTGCACATCTGGACATCGAAATCTTTGATTTCGTTAATGTCCAATTATCTTATTTTCTTCTCTTAACAATAAATTTATTTGTATTCTTTTTCTTATTTCTTGTCTTGTATCCTAGAGCTGGTTTACCCCAAGGTGTTAATGGTCCAGCGTGTCCTACAGGTGCTCTACCTTCACCACCACCATGTGGGTGATCTACTGGGTTCATAACAGAACCTCTAACTTCTGGTCTCCATCCCATATGACGTTTTCTTCCTGCTTTTCCTATTTTTACATTTTCATGATCACTATTTCCTATTGTTCCTATTGTAGCTCTACATCTTGCTAAGATTAGTCTCATTTCTCCAGAAGGTAATCTAACATGTGCATATTTTCCTTCTTTAGCCATTAATTGTGCACTTTGTCCTGCAGTTCTTACTAATTTTCCACCTTGACCTGGATTTAATTCTATATTATGAATTAATGTACCTACTGGGATACTGCTGATAGGCATACAATTTCCTGTACGTATATCAACACTTTCTCCTGAGATTACTTTATCTCCATCAGTTAATCCTTGTGGAGCTAATATATATGCTTTTTCTCCATCTTCATATTGGATTAAAGCTATATTTGCACTTCTGTTTGGATCATATTCGATTCCAATAACAGTTGCTTCCATATTATCTTTCTTTCTTTTAAAATCTACTATTCTATATTTTTGTCTATTTCCACCACCTTGATGTCTTACTGTTATTCTTCCATATGAGTTTCTTCCTGCTTTTTCTTTCTTTTTAGCAAGTAATGATTTTTCAGGAGTTTTCTTTGTTATCTCTGCAAAATCTGAAACTGTCATATTTCTTCTTGATGGTGTATATGGTTTGAAGTGTTTCATTCCCATTTTTACTCTTTCCTTTCTCGGATTTATGAAAAACTTCGTCTTACGTTGTCAAGCTTCGCTCAAAATTTCTCGATGTACAAACGTACTATCTGCGAATTTTTCGCTTGCTTTCCTAGTAATACTCGTTTTTGCTAAATCCTCTTATTTTAATATTTACGGATTTTTTCCTGCTCCGCATAACAGATATTCTTTATTATCTGGGTATTTTCCCACTAATTATTTGCATTGCTCAGACTTTTTCCTAAAACGAATCAAAAATTTTGTTTTTCATTCGTTTTTTATAAAATTGATTCAAAGTGATAAGATGTGCATTTTTGATGTTTCAATTACGACGAGACTATGCGTTTGCATGTCGAGGAATAATTGAAATATCGAAAATGTGCAGATTATTGCTTTTAATCAATTTTAAATTAGGCTCCCATAAATTCATCAATAGAATCCTTATATTTTTTAGAAACCTTAATTTCTTTTCCACCTTTACCTAAATAAGTAATATCTTGTGGATTTGTATCTATAGTAACTATAGCTTTTTTCCAATCTGAAGTTTTCCCTACATGGTATCCAACTCTTTTTTCTTTTCCTTTAACTGTCATAGTATTAACTTTTAAAACTTTAACTTCAAAAAGTTTTTCAACAGCTTGAGCGATTTGAACTTTTGTTGCTTTTTTATTTACTTTGAAAGTGTATTTACCTTCTTGTAACCCATCGTTACTTTTCTCTGTAACAACTGGTGCTATTATAATTTCTTCTGGTAACATTATGCATACACCTCCTCTATTTTCTTAACAGTATCAACTGGTAAAATTAAATTTGTATATTTTAGTAAATCAAATACGTTTATGTTATTTAAAAGTATTGTTTTTACTCCTTCGATATTTCTAGCTGACATATATACATTTTGATTTTTTTCTGGAAGTATTATTAATGTTTTTCCTTCTACTTTCATGTCTGCTAATGCTTTTACCATGTTTTTTGTTTTGATTTCTTTAGCTTCTAATTTATCAACAACTGTTAATTCTTTTTCTAAAACTTTTGAACTTAAGATTGATTTTATAGCTAATCTTCTTTCTTTCTTATTTACTCTATATTTGTATGAACGAGGTTTTGGTCCTAATGCTATACCACCTTTAATCCATTGTGGAGCTCTTATACTTCCTTGTCTTGCTCTACCTGTTCCTTTTTGTCTCCAAGGTTTTTTACCACCACCACGTACTTCTGCTCTAGTTTTTGTACTTTGTGTACCTTGACGTTGATTTGCTAAATAATTAACTAGTACACTATGTACTATTGCTTCATTTGGTTCAATTCCAAATATGCTGTCAGCAAGTTCTAAATCACTTACTTTTTTACCTTTCATATCTATAACATCTATTTTTGGCATTTTCTGTTTCCTCCTTCCTTCTATTTACTAGCCTTTACAGCTGATTTTACTTTTAAGATAGCTCCTTTAGCTCCTGGAACACTACCTTTTACTAATATTACATTTTTATCCATATCTACTCTTACAACATCTAAGTTTTGTATTGTTACTGTAACTCTTCCCATATGTCCTGGAAGTTTTTTACCTTTAAATACTCTACCTGGTGTTGAAGTTGATCCCATTGAACCTGGTCTTCTATGATACATAGATCCATGTCCCATTGGTCCTCTGTGTTGTCCATGACGTTTAATAACACCTTGGAATCCTTTTCCTTTTGATGTACCTTGCACATCTATTTTTTCTCCAGCTTCAAAAACATCTGCTTTTACTTCGTCTCCAACTTTTATACCTTCAACAGAATCTAATCTGAATTCTCTTAAATGTTTTTTGTTTGCAAGACCTGCTTTTGCAAAATGTCCTTTTTCTGGTTTATTAATATGTTTGTCTTTTACTTCACCAAATCCTAATTGTACTGCATTGTATCCATCAGTTTCTACTGTTTTTACTTGTGCAACTACACATGGACCTGCTTCAATAACTGTTACTGGAATAACATTTCCTTTTTCATCAAATATTTGTGTCATTCCTATTTTTCTTCCTATTATTCCTTTTTTCATTTTTTCCTCCTAACTATTGGCTGATATTTATATTGCATTTTTAAAATGTATATCAGCTTGGTTTTGATTTTAAATTTTTCATTATAGTTTTATTTCTATATCAACACCAGCTGGTAACTCTAATTTCATTAAGCTGTCAACTGTTTTTTGTGTTGGATAAAGAATATCAATTACTCTTTTATGTGTTCTCATTTCAAATTGTTCTCTTGAATCTTTGTATTTGTGTGGAGAACGTAAAATTGTAACTATTTCCTTTTGTGTTGGTAATGGAATAGGACCTGATACTTTTGCTCCTGTCTTTTTAGCAGTATCTACTATTTTTTCAGCAGACTGATCTAAAATTACGTGGTCATAAGCTTTTAGTCTTATTCTTATTTTTTCACTTGTTACAACTGTTGAATTTGCCATTGTAATTTCCCTCCTTTTCTTTTTTAATGTCAGGGGACACACCTTACCTTTGGGTCATCTCCACTTGGTTTGAGGAATGTCCCCTCCCCTCGTGATTTACTGATGACTCTTCTTCCATGTGTCTTCCAATGCTTAATTATTGCATAGGACACACCTTACCTTTTGGTCTTCTCCTGCTATAAAATTACCGTGGCAAGTTAAAACGCACTCTCGTGTTTTGAGAAAACTCTTTATAAAAACCCAAAATACGCATGATAATCTTGGGGATAAGTGCAAAATATTTAAACTTACCGCCTGGTCTTTGCCATGACATACTCCACTAAAGTTCCCTCCACCCTTCATTCCGTAAGGATGTAGCCACATTTAGCTTCAACGCTTCATTCATGCTCATATATTATACATCCCTTTTGTCCGTATGTCAACAGTTATTTTAAATATTTTTTCAAAAAGTGTAGGGCAAAATTTTCATATTTATTTTTTCATATTTTTAATAATATTTGTTATGTTATTATCTTTTTATTTTCTATTTTTACTTTGTTTTATCTTATTATAATATTTTTATTATATATGAGCCTAAAAAGAGGTTAATTGTAAGTCAAAATATGCAAGATAAAATAGTAAACCATTTAGTTGCTAGATTTATTCTTTATCCGGCAATTCTTCCATGCCTTTTAGATGTTAATGTAGCTAGTAGAAAAAATATGGGAACTAAAAGAGGATTAATACTTATGAAGCAATTTATTAGAAATTGCAAAATTAAATATGATAAATATTATATTTTAAAATGTGATATCAGTCAATTTTTTTCAAGTATTGACCACAATATTCTTAAATCAAAAATTTTAAGACGCATAAAAGATAAGGATGCATTAAAAATTATTTTCGATATTATTGATAGCTATTCGCCTGGTTTGGGCATTGGTTCTATGACTAGTCAGATTTTGGCAATTTTTTACTTAAATGATTTAGACCACTTTATAAAAGAGACTTTAAAAATTAAATATTATGAAGGATATAATTTGTTTCTATTCTTCCCTTATATAATATGATTTTTATTATATAACCACAGTGATATAGAAGCTACAGGGAAAAGGCCATAATTTCTTCTATCTACTGTCACATAGTTTATTTTTGTCTTTTCAAGAAAATTTTCTACTTTACTTATAGCATTTAATGGAAATCCACAAGTTGGAATGCCTTCTTTTTCAGTTATCTTATATTCAAAAAGATATGAAAATATATAAGCATCTTTTCCATACACATGGTAGAAATTTCCTACTTTTACCAAAACAGCACAAGAAGGATAAACTTTCTTTATAGTTTTAACCATATTTACGGTTCCCATATTTCACTCCTTTTTATATATTTTTAAGCTCGTCCGACCAAAACGGCCGGACATGAGCCCATTTTACTCTAATCTATTAAGTTTACTATTATTTCTATTGTACTATAAATCCACTACCTGAATCTCCTCCTATGACTTCAGAGCTTAGAGAAACTACGGGGAAAAGGCCATAAGAGTCATTGTCGCTGCTCTCGTACGAATCGAACATAAGGTAAGCGTACATGCCGCCATTAAGCACAAAGCGAACACAGAAATCGCAACTGCTTGAATCGGTATCCACGCAGCGAGAAGCCACCCAGTAGTAAGTACCGCTTCCATCTGGCATTAGTAAATTATAGTAATTAACACCATTATCAGTAGTCTCAAATGCTGTTTGCATAAAACTATTATCTCTATACCAATATGTTTGTGTTGGTCTTAAACTTGTTCCTGGTAAACATCCATTTGTTGCACCATTATCTGTTGGTTCTATTAAATCACCTGTTTGTTCGCTCATTCCTAATCCTGATTCTATTCTATTCTCTCCATTTAGTGACCTAAATAACTCTTTTGCATATATACTTGGATAATAACTATTACCTTCTGTATATGCAGTTGATACTTGTTCCCCATATCCATTTTCTTCGTATACTTTTGCTAGTTCTGTATCTATCATTTTTCCTTCTATATCTTCTATATTTATACTTCTTGCTTTTATTCCTTTGGCTTCATTTCCATATAAAGCACTACATGCATCATTTAATAATTTAACTCCATTATTATATCCTTGTGCTCCTTTAAGATATACAGTTCCACTTGTTGCTGATGCTCCATCATTACCATCATCTGTCGAATGATCTGGCACTAATGTAACTTCTCCTGTTTCCTCATTTATATCAAATACTCTCCATGTGTCTATATTAAATGGTTGACCTGTACTACTATCTAAAGTTTTTTCATAACTTGTATCTTCTGGTGAACTACAATATTCAGAGTACCATGGATATGTCCCACTTGGGTTATAACTTACATATGAACCTATTTCTAATCCTTCTGGTATTGTTACTCCTTCATCTGCTTTTTCAGGTTGCCATATATCAGATAATTTTATTTCATAACTCCCTTTTTCTGTTTTTAATACTTTATCATCAAATGTACTTCCTGATATATCTCCATAATTATCTGCTATTCTCTCTATATCTGCTTCTGTTGGATCTGTTCCTTCATTATCTGCCATTTCTCCATATATATCTAATCGTATTTGCTCTAATATCTCTGCCCTTTCTGTTTCTTGTTTTGCTCTTGCTGCATTTGATAATATTCCATTATCTCCTGATAGCGCTGCTATCGTTACGGCTGCTAATATTAGTAAAATTATGATAGTAATAATATTCCGTTATGACTATTTTTAATATTTAGCCAACATTTTGTAATTTATTATCTTCTTTTCCCATATTTAAAATATTGAATTTATAATATATAGTTATTTCTTTATTCTCTGATATTTCTATTTTATCAACTAAAGATACAAGCATTGTTCTTGTTATTTCTTTCATATTTACAAAATCTTTAACAAGTTTATCAATGTCTACTGATGAATCTTCTTTTTCTTCTAATTCTTTTAACTGTTTTATTCTTTCTTCTGCTTGTTTTCTACTTTCTATTTGTTTTGAATAAAGTCTTGAAAAATCTTCATCTTCAAATAGTCCATTGTATTTATCTTCATATAACTTGTCTATTCGCTTATTTATATCTTTAATTTTCTTCTCTAAAATAAGAATTTCATTCTTAACATTAAACCTATCTTTGATTATCTTGTCTTTTGATGTATTTGCTAATTTTGTATATTTTTCTTCATTCAAAAATTCTTTACATCTTTTTTTGATTTGTTCAATTACAAAGTTTGTTACTTTTTCTAAATTATTGCTATGTGGTGTGCATAATCCTAAATGTGTATTACAAGCATAAGTATTACATCTTAAATAAAATGTTGTTTTATTAGGATGTTTTTGTGGTACTAAACTTAATTTCTTGCCACATTCTTTGCAACACACTAAACCTTTTAGTAACCAATCATAACTTTTTACTCTTGTAGAAGTTCTACTTTTTATCATATCTTGTACTATATTAAAAGTTTCTTCATCTATTATTGGTGTGTGCATACCTTTTTTGATTATTCTATCTTCTATTGGCATTATCATTGTTTTCTTGCTTTTATAGTTTATCTTTTTTGTATTTCCATTTGATACCCAACCTAGATAAGTTACATTTTGCAATATTCTTTTAACTGTATTTCTGTTCCAGCCTCTTTTTATTCCATCTTTTCTTGTATGTCCATTTCCAACTATTTCTGATGGTACTAGAGTCCTTTCATCTGTTAGCAATTTTCCTATTTCAGTTGGTGTCTTTCCATTTCGTGCTAACATAAATATTCTTCTAACTATTGGAGCAATATCTGGGTCTATTACATAATGGTTATTGTCTAATGGGTCTTTCTTATATCCGATAAGTAGGATATGTTGTCATTACTTTGCCTTCTCTTGCTCTCGTTTTCTTTCCATTCCTTACTTTTCTTGATGTATCTCTTAAAAACCATTCATTAAAAAATGCCTTAAATTGCACCATATCTTCTGATGTTTCGATTGCACCTGTGTCTATATCATCTGTTACTGCTATAAACCTTACACCTTTTTCAATGAAAAACTCATCTAAATAATACGATATTTTACTTGATAATCTGCCAAATCTAGATAAGTCTTTTACTATTACTAAATTGATTTTCTTATTTTCAATGTCCTTTATCATTCTATTAAAGTCTGGTCTGTTAAAAGTAGCTCCAGAAACTCCGTCATCTGTATAATCATCATATACTCGTATATGATTGTCTTTACAAAAGTTTCTTAAAAATAGTTTTTGTGTGCTTATACTTCCACTTTCTCTTTCATCTTCGCTTGTTTCTAGTACCTCTCCATTACCGACTTCAATCTTTTCATTGGATAATCTTTCATATAATCCTGCTACATATTTTTCAGGATCTGCTATTGTTATCATTTAAACCTCTCTTTCTAATAACAATAAGTTTCCTCCTATCCAATTTATAACTGAATTATACAATTAATATAAAAAATTTTCAACTAATATTTATAAATTTAGGCTAGTTAATATGCAAAAAAACACATACAAACTAGCCTTTCCCTATTTATTAATTTTCTCGATTAAATAATTTATAAATGTTTCTTGTAACTTTTCTTGTATTGTTTTTGCATTTT
>ERZ1643246.2629-NODE-2629-length-16705-cov-10.310511_pt1 | contig 16705 bp, 25 predicted proteins | sample MGYA00579265_ERZ1643246 | MGnify/ENA primary metagenome ERZ1643246 (study PRJEB29033, sample SAMEA4952261) | chicken gut metagenome | biome: Broiler Chicken; feature: Gastrointestinal Tract; material: Caecum | place: Ireland | collected 2018 | study: Broiler... | reverse complement strand
TGCTGAACTGCGGAGCGCGACGGGCAGCCTTGAGGCCGTACTTCTTACGCTCTTTAGCACGCGGATCACGAGTGACGTAACCAGCTGCTTTCAGCGCAGGACGGTAATCGGAGCTTGCAGCCATCAGCGCGCGCGTAATGCCATGACGCATCGCGCCGGCCTGGCCAGTGTAGCCTCCGCCCTTGACATTGATCTTGATATCAAACTGATTCACGGTCTCTGTCAGTTCGAGCGGTGAACGTACGACCATGCGCAGTGTTTCCTGCGGCAGGTATTCTTCCAGCGTCTTGCCGTTTACGGTGATATTTCCTGTTCCCGGAGTCATGAAGACACGTGCAACAGAAGTCTTACGGCGACCTGTACCATTGTAAGTTACTGTATTTTTCTTAGTTGCCATCTCTTATTCCTCCTATCCTTTGATTACGAGCTCAACAGGTTTCTGAGCTGCGTGCGGATGCTCTGCACCCTTATAAACAAACAGGTGTTTGCGCTGCACATCACCTAACTTCGTGTGCGGAAGCATGCCTTTGATGGCACGCTCTACCCATTCAACCGTATATTTTTCCTTCATGACACGGGCGCTGCGCACGCGCAGGCCTCCTGCATAACCAGAATGGTTGTAGTATTTTTCGGTATCGAGCTTGTTTCCTGTCATCACGATCTGATCTGCATTGACCACGATCACGTAGTCACCGCAGTCTACATTCGGTGTAAACGTAGGTTTGTGCTTTCCTCTTAACACAGCTGCTACCTCAGTAGCAAGACGTCCTAAAGTCTTTCCTGCACCGTCTACCACATACCATGTACGAGTCACTTCCGCAGGTTTTGTCATTGTAGTCTGACGCATCGTTCATTTCCTCCTTGTGTTTGAGATTGTACCGGGTCTCAATAAAAGAGAGTGAATGCCATTTACGGCAGATATTATTTTATCTTTCAAATTGCCAAAAGTCAAGAATTTATCGACATATCCGCATTTTTTGCGGGGCTGGGATGAGAGTCCTGCGCACTTTCTTCCACGGGACATTGCTGATCGCTTTTGCGCATCAGATCAGCGATCGTGATATTGTCCAGATAATCATTGATCTGGCGGGAAAGTTCGTTCCACATCGCGATCGTCCGGCATTCGCTGCGGCGTTCGCACGGCGTCGCATCACAGCTCAGACACTGCACCGGCGCCATGCTTCCGCCTTCGGTCAGGCGCAGGATCTCACCGACCTTATATTCTTGCGGCTTGCGGCACAGCCGGTAACCGCCGCCTTTGCCCTGCACACCTTCCACGATGCCATTCTTTTTCAAGACCGGGATGATCCTTTCCAGATATTTCAGCGATATGCCCTGGCGCTCAGCGATCATCTTCATCGGCACATAGGTATCTTTGCCGATCTCTGCCAGATCGATCATCACACGCAGCGCATATCTCCCTCTGGTCGAAATCAACATCCGCTATTCCCCCTTTTATTACCATTATAAATGAACGTTCAAATGGAATCAAATGATTGCTTACAGCTGCGCTGCGGCATCAAGGGCTTGTTCAAGATCATTCAGGATATCCTCGATATGTTCGGTTCCGATCGAAAGCCGGATCGTATTGGGGAAGATGCCTTGATCGCGCTGCTCTTCCTCGCTCAATTGCGCATGCGTGGTCGTTGCGGGATGGATCACCAGACTTTTTACATCGGCCACATTGGCCAGCAAGGAAAACAGCTTCAGATGATCGATGAAGCTATGTGCTTCTTTGATCCCGCCGCGGATGTTGAATGTGAAGATCGATGCGCCGCCATGAGGAAAATACCGCTGATAAAGCGCATGATCAGGATGATCCGCCAGCGATGGATGGCTGACGCTTTCCACCATCGGATGGGAATCCAGATAGCGGACGACCGCGGCCGCATTCTCCGCATGACGCTGTAAGCGCAATGACAATGTCTCTGTGCCTTGCAGCAACAAAAAGGCCGCAAACGGAGAGATACAGGCCCCGGCATCCCGCAGGATCACCGCTCTTACATAAGTGGTGAATGCCTTGTTTCCCATCGTCTTAGTAAAGGAAACTCCGTGATAGCTGTCATTGGGTTCGGTGAGAAAGGAAAATTTTCCAGAAGCTTGCCAGTCAAAACGGCCGGATTCAATGATCACACCGCCTAATGCCGTGCCATGACCGCCGATGAACTTGGTCGCTGAATACACGACGATGTCTGCCCCGTGCGCAAACGGGCGAAACAAGTACGGGGTGGCAAACGTATTGTCCACGACCAGCGGAATGCCATGGCGATGCGCGATCTGCCCCAGCGCATCCAGATCGGGAATATCGCTGCCAGGATTGCCCAGCGTTTCCGCATACAGCAAGCGTGTCTGCGGCGTGATGGCCGCTTCGACATCAGCGAGGTCATGGATGTTCACAAATGTCGTGCTGATGCCCAGAGATGGCAGCGTGTGCGCCATCAGGTTGTAGCTTCCGCCATAGATGGTCTTCTGCGCGACGATATGTCCGCCATTCTGTGCCAGCGCCTGCAGCGTATAACTGATCGCGGCAGCACCCGAGGCGAGCGCCAGCGCGGATGTACCGCCCTCAAGCGCAGCCATGCGCGTCTCAAACGCTTCCTGCGTCGGATTGGTCAGCCGGCCATAGATATTGCCGCCTTCATTCAGCGCAAACCGCTCTGCCGCCTGGGCACTGTCTTCAAAGACATACGATGTCGTTGCGTAGATCGGGACGGCCCGCGCGCCTGTGGCTGGATCAGGCTGTTCCTGTCCGGCGTGCAGCTGCAATGTCTCAAAATGATATTCGTTTCTGTTCATCCTATTTCCTCCGTTTCTCATTACTTTCTACCTACTCAAAAAGTTGGTTTAATGATACCACTGCCATTTATCACCGTCAATAAAAAAAGCCTGACATCCGGTGCTGGTGTCAAGCTATCGATCATTCATCGTCCTGCAGGCAGGCAGTGTCTTCTTTTGTCTCTGATCCTTTTGAAATCAACACGCGGCAGCGCATCGCACACCGGAATGCCAAGCTGCCGCAGACGCGACAGTCCTTCATCTCGCAGGGAATCATCCGCAAGTGCTCGCGGATCATGTGCATCCACGCCGATGATGGCGGTATTGCCGGTCTGTGCGGCGATCTCCCAGAACGCATGATGCGGATATGCCTCAGCATGCATGGCGCGGTTATAGGCAGCGCCAGCCAGGTTATATTCCAGCGGAATGCCGTTTTCCAGCGCGCAGACGCACAGTGTGCGAAATGCCTCTGTCACTTCTTCATTCACTTCATGGATGCCGCGCATGAACAGCTCCGGGTGACAGAAGCAGGAATACATGCCTGTCCGCATGGCGGCTACAGCATCCTCGACGTATAGTTTCAGCTCATGGCTGGTACGGATGCCGCCAAAGTAGATGCGACCGCCGCTGTCCCGGTTTTCATCGGTGCGGTAGTAATGATGCCCCAGCATGATGTAATCAATGTCATGCTCGATGATGAAATCAAGCAGCCAGTCCATGTAGGCCGGAAAATACTCACATTCCAGTCCGATCAGGATATCGATCTTTCCCTGATAACGCGCTTTCAATGTCCGTATGGAAGCAAGGTAATCTTCTGCCTGGCTCAGCGGCATGCGCATATGCGCAGTAAAAGAGGATGCGTATTTCCATGGGGTGTGGTCAGAGAACCCCAGCGCCTCATAGCCGTTGGCCAGCGCGGCCCGGACATATTCTTCGTCGCTGCCGCAGGCATGCATGCAGCGAGATGTATGAGTGTGATAATTGGTCTTCCTCATCATCATGCCTCCTCTTCCGGATAGCGGACCTCGACCAGATACAGGCCGCTGCCCGGCGCTTTGTAACGGCACGCCTCTTTGTCTTTCGCCTCCAGCATGGCCTTTACTTCTTGCACGCTCAGCCTGTCTCTGCCGGCTTCGATGAGCGTGCCCACGATCATGCGCACCATATAGCGCAAAAAGCTGTTGCCTTCCAGACGGAAATGCAATCCATCCGCCGTTTCTTCGATCGCGCACATCGTGATCGTGCGCACCCGTGACTTGCGCGGATCGATACGGCTGGATGTGAAGCTCGTAAAGTCATGCGTGCCCACAAAGAGCGCTGCGCATTCCTTCATCCGCTCGATGTTCAGCCGGCCGCGGTAAAATGCCCGATAGCGCTGCAAAAACGGGTTATCGACATCATAGCTCAAATAATAATCATATCGTTTGCTTATTGCGTCAAAGCGGGCATGGAAATCTTCCCGTACTTTTTTGACATCCTGCATGCGGATGTCCGCAGGAAGAAGGGCGTTCATGGCCCTGCGCCATTGTTCTTTGCTCATTTTTAGCTCACTGTCAAAATGAAAGACTTGCGCGATGGCATGTACGCCCGCGTCGGTCCTGCCGCTGCCAGTGATCTCCACCGGATGATGATGGATCCTCTCCATCACATCCATGATGATGCTTTCAATACCCAGCGCATTATCCTGGCGCTGCCAGCCGGCATAGCCGCTGCCATCATAACTGACAGTCGCCTTCAGGCGCATCCGAGCACTCCCATCGCGATGAGCACGCCCAGCAGCAGGACGCTGCCTAGCAGCAAAGCCAGATCGATGCCACGCAGTTTCAAGGCCTTGTAGCGAGTACGCGCTCTGCCTGGCACATATCCTCTTGCTTCCATCGCGTTGGCCAGCTGTTCGGCGCGGTCAAACGCCGAAACGAATAGCGGCACGATCAACGAGAGAACAGCGCCGATCCTTTCCTTCAGCGATCCGCTGCTCATGTCGACGCCGCGGGATGCCTGAGCCTTCATGATGCGCTGCGTCTCTTCGATCAGCGTGGGGATGAAGCGCAGCGCGATCGAGATCATCATCGCGATCTCATGCGCCGGCACCCCGATCCGGCGAAATGGCTTGAGCAGATCTTCGATGCCAAGCGTGAGATCCAGCGGTTTGGTCGTAGCGGTCAGGATGGTAGTGATGATGACCATCAAAGCAAGACGGACGACGATGTATAAAGTTTGGGACACTGCCCCGCTGTAAATATGAAAACTGCCCAGCGACAACAGCACATAGCCCTCATGAATGACGAGCAAGTTGATGACGAGCAGGAATACGAGCATAAAGAGCATCGGCTTCATCGCACGCCATACGAACGAAAGCTGTAGCTTGGCCATAAGGGCAACGGCGCAGACGACCACCCCGAGCACGATATAGCCGGTATATCCGGCTGGGATGAAGATGGCGATCATCGTGATGAGCATGGCACAGATCTTGGCGCGCGGATCCATGCGATGAACGATGGAGTTCAGCGGCAGATAGCGGCCCAACGCAATATTATTCATGACGCTTCACCTCACTTGCGGCAGCGGCTGCCAGCTCTGGGAGGCTGAGCAGTTCATCTGAAAGATGAAAGCCTCTGGCATTGAGCGCCTCACGCAGCCGAATGACAGCGGGCGGAGTGATGCGCAGCTCATCCAGGACTGCTGTATCCCGGAAAAAGTCCTTGACGTCCTGATCGCGGCAAATCGCGCCATTGCGAACCACGATGACATGATCGCAGTACTTCAGGACATGTTCCATATCGTGCGTAACAAGCAGGACGGTCTTATGAAATTCCTCATTCATGCGCACGAAAAGCTCCATCATCTCTCTGGCTCCCTGAGGATCCAGGCCGGCAGTGGGCTCATCGAGCACGAGCACGCCGGGATCCATCGCCAGGATGCCGGCAATGGCGACTCTGCGCTTCTGCCCGCCGGAAAGCTCAAAAGGCGAACGAGAAAGGTATTCCTCTCCCAGCCCGACCAGCGGCAAGACCTTGCGGACCGTCAGTGCCGCGCTCTCCTCATCAGCGCCGAAATTATTCGGTCCAAAGGCAATATCTTTTTCAATCGTTTCTTCAAACAGCTGATACTCTGGAAACTGAAATACGAGTCCGACATTTTTGCGGAGCTCCTTCAGATTCTTTGGTTTTTCGCCTGCACGGATCAGCTTCCCGCATACCTCCAGTTCACCGCTTGTGGGAAGCAGCAGCGCGTTGAGGTGCTGAACCAGCGTCGATTTGCCGCTTCCGGTCTCTCCGATGATCGCAGTGACCTTTCCTTCGGGAATATCCAGATCGATATCTTTGAGCGCCGCATAGGCAAATGGTGTGCCTTCATTATAGGTATGGCTTAGTTTTCTAAACGTAATCGGCACAGTTCATCCACCACCTTTTCCATCCGGATCTCACGTTTCAGGCTGATCCCATGTTTTTTCATTTCGTTGACAAATTTCAATGAGAATGGGATGTCCAGCTGCATCTGGACCAGTTCCTCTTCATTGTTGAGCACTTCAGAAGGTGTGCCATCCATCACGACATGTCCTTCCTTCATGACGATGACGTGATCGCTGCTGACCATTTCTTCGATATCATGGGTGATCGAGATGATCGTGATCCCGGTCTCTTCATGGATCTTTTTGACCAGCGCGTTGATCTCTGCTTTCCCCTGCGGATCCAGCATACTTGTCGATTCATCAAAGATCAGGATCTGCGGACGCATGGCCAGCACGCCGGCAATGGCCACTCGCTGTTTTTGACCGCCGGACAGCTTGGTCGGTTCGCTGTTCAGGTACTTGCTCATGTTGACGCGGGCAGCGAATTCCTCGATGATCTGCTGCATCTGTTCATGAGGCACCTGATGATTTTCCAGGCCAAACGCGATATCATCTGCCACGGTCGCACCGATAAACTGATTGTCCGGATTTTGGAACACGATGCCCACTTTATCGCGGATGTCGTATACCGTTTCCTCTTTCAGCTCGATGCCATCGACACGGATGGTCCCGCTCTGCGCTTCCAGCAGGCCGATCAGCAGCTTCGCGATCGTCGACTTTCCTGAACCGTTATGCCCCACGATGACCGTGTAGCTTCCTTCCTCGATGGAAAAGCTGACGTCATCGAGTGCCTTGATCTGTTCGTCATAGGAAAAAGAAAGATGTTCTATCTCAATTTTCTTCAATGCGATCACCTCAACGATTTAACTGTTCTATTATACACCACCAGGTTCTGTTACACAAACAATAAAACTGACATCTGCTCATGCAGATGCCAGTTTTTCATCAATATACAGGATCGCAGTGCCATCCTTCATATGTGCCATGATTGCTCTTCGTCTCTTCAAAGAGGTATGTCACATGCTGCATCATCAGATCCTTATCCATCGGCGCGATATGCATGCAAACGGCGGAGTTTTCATTTTCGCCCTTGGTCACGACATAACCGCGTTTGACCACGCTTTCCTTGAAATGATTCATGTCTTCCTCGCTCGGGAAACTCATCTGGTGTTCGACCGGGCGCTCAGCAGTATGGACATCCTGAACCGCGCCCAGCGCCTTGATCGCTTCATCGATGTTCGCGCTGATCTTCGCTTTCGTTTCTTCATCCATCACATACGGTTCTTCCTGCGCATTCTGCTCCTTAAATGCCGGAATATCAACATCCACATCGTCCACGTCTGCGGTGCTCTTCACCTCGTCGATATGGAAATCGCCAGCTGAATCTTCTTCGTCATCGGTCAGCAGCCCCTCATCCAGCTTCATGATCTCTTTTTTGTTTTTCTGCAGTTTGTAGACCGCAAATGCGACCGCGCCGCCTACCGCCGCGATGGCAGGAATCAGTCTTGATAATTTCATCTGCAATACCTCCTAATCGTTATCCTTATTGTAACACACTTCAGCGCAAATATTAGGGTGATTTATCTTTTTTTGGAAACGGCTACACGATCTCCCACTTCAAAGAAGCGGGTCTCAAACGCTTCATTTTGTTCAAGATATTCGATGTATCCTCTGATCTTGCGCACCAGGTTGCGGGTATTGCGGTTCTTTGGCATCGTATGCCCTTCGACCATGCCATGAAATCCAAGGTTATCCGAAAGCACATATCCTCCTTGTCTGAGCAGCGGTGTATAGCGCTCAAAAAAGCGGGTGTATTGCGCTTTGGCCGCGTCGATGAAGAGAAAGTCAAACTCGCCGGCAACCTGGGTCTCCAAAGCGTCGCCAAGGATCAGCGTGATCTGTGATGTCAGTCCAGCTTTTCTGACGTTGTGACAGGCCATCTGATAGCGCGCTTCATCGCGTTCGATGCTCACTACTCGCACATCTTCGCTGATCATGGCCATACGGATCGCGGAATAACCGATCGCGGTGCCGATCTCCAGGATGTGCCGGCAGTGATGCGATCGGATGAATTCCAGCATGAACGCGATTCCTTCTTTTTCCATGATCGGGATGTCATATTTCTGCGCATAATCCTCCATTTCAGAGATGATATCCATGTTGTCCTCCATTTCCCGGGAAATTTCCTCCTATTGAAAAGAGCACCGTCATCACGATGCTCTCATACGGTCTTATTTTACGAATTCAACGATCGCCATCGGCGCCGCGTCACCGCGACGGATACGCGTCTTGATGACACGAGTGTAGCCACCCTTACGCTCAGCGTAAGACGGTCCGATCTCGCTGAACAGCTTCTGCAAAGCAGTCTGTCCGCTGTTTTCATCCACAACGACGTTGCGGACAAATGCGGCTGCCTGACGGCGCGCATGCAGGTCTCCGCGCTTTGCCAGCGTAACGAGCTCGTCCATGATGGAACTGAGCTCTTTGGCTTTCATTTCGGTTGTTTCGATCTGTCCTGCTTCGATCAGGGAAGTGACCATGTTGCGGAACATGGCCTTGCGGTGATCGGCAGTACGTCCTAATTTACGATTCCACATTGGTAGTTAAACCTCCTTCAGCAATTACTCGTATGACTTAAAGCTAAGACCCAGTTCATAGATCTTATCTTTGACTTCTTTCAGTGATTTCTTGCCCAGATTGCGCACGCGCATCATTTCGTCCTCGGTCTTCTGCGTCAGTTCTTCCACGGTCTGGATGCCAGCACGTTTCAGGCAGTTATATGAACGAACGGAAAGATCCAGGTCTTCGATCATCATGACAAGTCCTTTATTCTGAACTTCACCCTGTGCTTCTTTCATCACGGAATCCATCTCACTGACCTGCTCATCCACTTTGGTCAGCAGCTGCAGGTGATCGATCAGGATCTTGGCGGCCCAGGCTACTGATTCAGCCGGCGTAATCGAGCCGTCGGTCGTGATTTCCAGAGTGACTTTGTCGTATTTGGCATTCTGACCGACACGAGTCGGCTCAGAAAGATAGGATACCTGTTCCACAGGCGTATAGATCGCGTCAGTGTAAATGGTTCCCAGCGGCTGGTTCTGTGTCTGATACAGCTGTTTGTTTGTATCAGCACTTACGTAACCGCGGCCAACGCGAGCCTGCAGTTCCATTTCAAGAACGCCGTCTTCTTCCAGCGTGCAGATGTAATGATCCTTGCTGAGGACCTCGACCCCTTCCGGGCAGATGATATCGGCACCGGTCACTTCACCTGGACCTCGCTTGGAGATGCGAAGCGTATACACTTCATCATCCGCGATCTTCAGGATCAGTTTCTTGATATTGAGGATGATCGCTGTAACATCTTCTACCACGCCTGGAATGGCAGTGAACTCATGATAGACACCGTCCATCTTGATGGCGAAAACGGCAGCTCCCGGTAATGAGGAGAGCAAAACACGTCTCAGTGCATTACCGATTGTCGTTCCGAAACCGCGTTCCAGCGGTTCGAATACGAACTTACCGTAGTGTTCAGATTCTACGTATTCTTTCACTTCAAATTCAGCACGTTCGAATTTTTGCATACAATACCTCCTCATTCAGGGCTCATTAACCACGTGGTCGTTTTGGCGGGCGACAACCGTTGTGTGGAATCGGCGTTACATCGTTGATTAATGTGATTTCCAGTCCGGCTACCTGAAGGGCACGGACAGCAGCCTCACGGCCTGGACCAGGTCCTTTGACATTGACAGCGACCTGCTTCATGCCATTTTCAATTGCGGCCTTACCGGCAGCTTCACCGGCCATCTGTGCGGCATACGGCGTAGATTTACGGGATCCCTTGAATCCCAGAGCGCCTGCGCTGGACCATGCAACAGCATTACCGCTCTCGTCTGTAATAGTAACGATAGTGTTGTTGAATGTTGAATGAATATGAGCGCATCCGCGAGCAATATTCTTACGGGCGCGACGCTTGCGTGCCCCGGCTTTTGTATTTTTTGCCATGCTAAATTCCTCCTAAATCGTCCTATTTCTTCTTGTTTGCGACCGTGCGGCTAGGTCCCTTGCGCGTACGGGCATTGGTCTTCGTGCGCTGTCCGCGAACCGGCAGACCCTTGCGGTGACGAATTCCGCGGTAGCATCCGATCTCCATCAGACGCTTGATGTTCAAAGCGACCTCACGGCGCAGATCGCCCTCGGTCTTGATCTGATCGACTTCCTGGCGGATCGCGTTGACCTGATCATCGCTCAGATCCTTGACGCGGATGTCTTCGCTGATCCCGGTCTTGGCCAGGATCTTTTCAGCAGTCGGACGGCCGATACCGTAAATATATGTTAAGGATACCACAACACGCTTGTCGCGTGGAATATCTACTCCTGCAATACGAGCCATACTAATTTATACCTCCGTTAGTTTCCCTGTCTCTGTTTATGTTTCGGATTTTCACAAATAACCATGACACGGCCTTTGCGCTTGATGACGCGGCACTTGTCGCAGATTGGTTTGACAGATGGTCTTACTTTCATATGTCTTCCTCCTTGTCTTCACGACTTACTTGTGTCGGAATGTAATGCGCCCACGTGTTAAATCATAAGGTGAAATCTCAACGGTGACACGATCACCTGGTAAAATGCGGATGTAGTGCATACGGATTTTACCAGAAACGTGAGCCAAAATCTCATGTCCGTTGGCCAGTTTCACTTTGAACATTGCGTTTGGCAGAGTGTCTACGACTTCTCCGTCAATTTCAATAACATCTTGCTTACCCATTTTCTGGATGTTCCTCCTTTTTCAGTGTTGTGAGTATCTCATACCCATCATTCGCAATTACAACGGTATGCTCGAAATGCGCCGAACGGCTGCCGTCTCTGGTGACGACGCCCCAGCCATCTTTCAGCGTACGCGTCTGCGGTCGTCCTGCAATCACCATAGGTTCAACTGCAATCGTCATGCCCGGCTTCAATAAGACGCCGTGTCCTGCAGGGCCAAAATTCGGAACAGCCGGATCTTCATGTACATCACGTCCGACTCCATGTCCTGTGTAATCCCTAGGGATCGAGAATCCTCGTGTGAAGACATATTCTCCGATCGCATGGGATATATCAGTTAAACGATTCCCTGCACGCGCATGCTTTAAACCTTCAAAGAGGGCTTCTTCCGTCACTTGCAACAGCTGGCGGTCTGCCTCGCTGATCGCACCAACGGCATATGTCCATGCCGAATCGCCATGATACCCTTCAAAACAGGCACCGATGTCCACTGAAACAATGTCCCCTTCTTTCAGCACTGTATCGTCCGGGATACCGTGCACCAGAAGGTCATTCTTCGAAATGCATACAGCAGCGGGAAACCCATATAGTCCCTTAAAGGACGGTGTGGCTCCCGCTTCTGTTATCACCCGCTCACAGATGGCATTCAGCTCTCGGCTTGTCATGCCTGGTCTGATCGAGGTCCGGACCGCCTCGTGAGCCAATGCCACGATGCGCCCCGCTTCACGCATTTTCGCTATTTCTTCAGGTGCTTTAAGATGGATCATTCCGCTTGCCCCAAAGCAGCCTGAACATCCTGCCAGACTTTCTCGATCGGCTGATCCGCATCGATATGCTTCACGAGGCCTTTCTCTTCATAAAAGTCCAGCACCGGTTCGGTCTGTCTGCTGTATTCATCCAGACGAACCTTTAAGCTTTCTTCTGTGTCATCCTTGCGCTGGTAAAGCTCACCGCCGCATTTGTCACAGACTCCCTCCTGTTTCGGAGGCTTGGTTACCATGTGATAGATCTCGCCGCAGTTTCTGCACAGCCGTCTTCCGGTAATGCGTCCGCTGAGCACGGAGAAATCCAGCTCCATGGCGATGACCGTATCGATTGCCAGGTCGCTGCCCGCGCTCAGGGCATCAAACGCCTTGGCCTGATCGATCGTGCGCGGATATCCGTCAAGCAGGAATCCGTTCTTCTTGTCCTCAAGATTCTCGAGATAGCTCTTCACCATCTGATTGGTCACTTCATCTGGTACGAGCAGTCCTTTGTCCATATAGCTCTTGGCCATCATGCCCAGCTCGGTCTGATTCCCGATCTCGCTGCGGAAAATGTCACCGGTAGAGATATGGCAGACGTTGTACTTTTCTACGATTTTAGCTGACATGGTGCCTTTTCCAGCACCAGGTCCGCCCATGATCAAAATGTTCAATTCACTCACCTTCTTACTCAAAGAAGCGCTTGTAAGATTTCTGCGTCAGCTGTCCTTCCAGCTGCTTTACTGTCTCCAGAGCAACACCGACAACGATGATGATTCCTGTTCCGCCGATGCCCATGGAGCTTGGCAGATCCGTGAACAACGGAATGGCATGCGGCAGCACTGCGATGAATGCCAGGCCGATGGCGCCGAGCACGGTGATGCGGCACAGCACCTTGTTGATATATTCCTTTGTCTCGTTGCCCGGACGGATGCCAGGGATGTACGTACCAGATTTACCCAGATTCTCTGCAATTTTAGCAGGATCGATCTGCATTTTTGTGTAGAAGAATGTAAACAGGATGATCAGTACGACATAAACGCAGAGGCTCCAGCCATTCTGCATTCCCAGGATATAATTCATGCCATTGATGAAATCATTGGCCGGGAAGAAGCTGGCGATCTGAATCGGAGCCATCATCAGCGCATTGGCGAAGATGACCGGAATGACGCTTGCCGAGTTTATCTTCAGCGGCAGATAGGTCATATCCTTATGACGTGTCTGAACCGTGCTTGAAGTGTACTGGATCGGGATCTTGCGTTCCGCCAGGTTCATGAATACGACAAACACGATGATCAGCAAGTAGCAGAAAAGATAGAGTGCAAAGCTCAGCAGGCCGCTGAACAGCGCGCCGCCAGTACCGGTACCGATCAATGTCGTCCACATGGAACTGATCTGTCCAGGCAGACGGCCGACGATGCCGGCAAAGATGATGATGGATACACCATTGCCGATTCCCTTCAAGGAAATACGGTCGCCAAGCCACAGCAGGAACATGCTTCCTGCCGTGAAGATCGTTGCGATATAGAGGATCTTCGATACGGAAGCTCCGTCAACGATCAGCGATTCATACTGTGTGGAAAAGCCCCATACCATGAAATAAGCCTGGACGAAGCTGAGCACGACAGCAAGGTATCTGGTGTAGCGGTCCATCTTTTTGCGTCCGCTTGCACCGCCTTCCCTGAGCTCATTCAGTGCCGGAATAACATCCATGGAAAGCAGCTGAATGATGATGGAAGCAGTAATGTAGGGAGTTACACCCAGTGCGAAGATAGAGAACTGCTCGAGTCCTCCACCTCCCAATAAGTTTAACATAGCGAACAGTGAATTGTCACTCATTCCCCTGACTAATTCTGCAGTATCTACACCCGGAACGGTGATTGCCGCCCCGAAACGGAAGATGAAAAGCACCAGCAATGTATAAAGAATCCGTTTCCGGATGTCTTTATTTTTGAGCATTGCGGCAAATTTGGCGAACATACTAGATTACCTCTGCTTTTCCGCCCGCATTCTCAATTACTGCAACGGCGCTCTTGGAGAATTTGCTGGCCTTGACTGTCAGCTGCTTTTCCAGTTCCCCTTGTCCAAGGATCTTGATGCCGTTCAATTCTTTCTTTACCAGGCCGCTTTCGATCAGCAGCTCCGGCGTAACTTCCGTTCCGTTTTCGAAACGATTCAGCGCTTCTACATTCACAATTGCGTATTCCTTGCGGGCAAAGTTTGTGAATCCACGTTTCGGGAGACGTCTTGCCAGCGGTGTCTGTCCGCCTTCGAAACCAAGACGAGTTCCTCCGCCGCTTCTTGCCTTCTGGCCTTTCTGGCCGCGTCCGGCCGTCTTACCATTTCCTGAACCCTGTCCACGGCCAACACGATTGCGTGTCTTCCTTGAACCTTCAGTATACTTCAATTCATGTAATTTCATCTTCAATCCTCCTGTTAACCGCGAATTTCTTCAGGTTTCTTTCCACGGAGACGTGCGACATCATCGATCGTCTTCAGGCTCTTCAGCGCTGTGATCGTCGCGCGGACCATATTGATCGGCGTACGGCTTCCGATGCACTTAGAGAGGATATCACTGATGCCTGCCAGCTCAAGCACCGCGCGGACAGGACCGCCGGCGATGACACCGGTACCTTCTGCAGCAGGACGCAGGAATACTTCGCCTGCACCATATGTGCCAGTGATCTCGTGCGGGATCGTCGTTCCGATTACCGGCACCTTGAACAGGTTCTTCTTGGCATCTTCCTCAGCCTTTCTGATGGCATCCGGAACTTCGTTTGCCTTACCAGTACCGAAGCCCACACGGCCCTTCTTATCACCGATTACCACAAGAGCGGCGAAGCGGAAACGGCGTCCACCTTTAACTACTTTTGTTACACGGTTGATTGTAACGACTCGCGTCTCGAATTCCTTTTCGCGATCGCGGTCTCTTCTTGGTCTACGTTCCATTCGCATAACCTCCCTTAAAATTTCAGGCCGGCTTCTCTAGCCGCCTCAGCAACAGCCTTGACGCGTCCGGTATAGATATATCCGCCGCGGTCAAACACCACGTTCGTGATGTTCTTTTCCAGTGCGCGCTCAGCGATCGTCTTACCGACCGTCTTTGCCGCTTCGACATTGCCGCCGTTCTCCAGCTTCAGTTCAACGCTGCTTGCGCTGACCAGCGTGTTTCCGTTCACATCATCAATGATCTGTGCGTGAATGTGCGCATTAGAGCGGAACACATTCAGACGTGGGCATTCAGGTGTACCGCTGATCTTCGTACGTACACGTGCGTGACGACGTAATCTTTCATCATTTCTAGATACTTTCTTAAGCATAGTACATATTCTCCTTTCCCACTACTATTTCTTACCGGCAGTCTTACCTTCCTTACGGCGCACGTGCTCATCTTTGTAACGAACACCTTTGCCCTTGTAAGGTTCAGGCTTGCGGCTTGCACGAACATTGGCAGCAAACTCACCGACGAGCTGCTTGTCGATTCCGCTGATTTCGATTTCAGTAGCAGAAGTGCACTTTACTTCGATGCCATCGATGATATCGAATTCGACCGGATGGGAGTATCCGATGTTCAGGACCAGCTTCTTTCCGCTCACCTGGGAACGAAAACCGATTCCGACCAGCTGAAGTTCCTTCTTGAATCCTTCGCTTACGCCGACCACCATGTTGTGGACCAGCGCGCGTGTCGTTCCATGTAACTGCTTTGTGTGTTTCTCATCGTTCGGGCGGGACACATGGCAGATGCCATCTTCCACGCTGATCCCCAGGATCGGGGAGAACTGACGCGTCAGGGTGCCCTTCGGCCCCTTGACAGTCACCTCATTGCCGGCAGCAACAGTTACTTCCACACCTGCCGGAATGGTAATCGCTTTATTACCGATACGTGACATTCTATTTACCTCCGCTTATCTTACCACACGTATGCGACTACTTCGCCGCCCACGTGCTTTGCCTTTGCCTCTTTGTCAGTCATCAGACCATAAGAGGTGGAAATGATCGCGATGCCCAGTCCGTTGAGGACACGCGGCATATTTTCCACTTTCGCATATACGCGCAGTCCCGGCTTGGAGATGCGCTTCAGGCCATTGATGACCTTCTGGTTATTCGGACCGTATTTCAGCGTGATCGTCATCGTCTTCTTGACATCGCCCTCAACGCTGTAATCAGTGATGAACCCTTCGTTCTTCAGGATCTTGGCAATTGCCGTCTTTTCCTTGCTTGCAGGCATTTCAACTGTTGCGTGACGGGCCTGCAGGCCGTTACGGATGCGAGTCAGCATGTCCGCGATTGGATCTGTCATAATCATGACTGTATTCCTCCTTTAACTTACCAGCTGGCCTTCTTCACGCCCGGGATCTGACCCTTGTAAGCCAGTTCGCGGAAGCAAATACGGCACAGTTTGTATTTACGCAAAACTGAGTGAGGACGACCACAACGCTCACAGCGTGTGTACTCACGCACCTTGAACTTCTGAGGACGCTGCTGTTTGTTGATCATTGCTTTTTTTGCCATATCTTTAAGTCCTCCTTATTTCTTGAAAGGCATTCCCATTTCTGCCAGCAATGCCCTAGCTTCTTCGTTGGTCTTCGCAGTCGTGACGATGACGATGTCCATGCCGCGAACCTTGTTTACCTTATCATAGTCGATTTCCGGGAAGATGATCTGTTCCTTCACGCCCAGCGTGTAATTGCCGCGTCCGTCGAAAGATGTGTCAGAGACACCGCGGAAGTCACGCACACGCGGAAGCGAGATGTTCATCAGCTTGTCCAGGAAATCATACATCTTCTCACGGCGCAGAGTGACCTTGCAGCCGATCGGCATGCCCTCACGCACCTTGAAGTTTGCGATGGATTTCTTTGCTCTGGTGATCACCGGCGCCTGTCCGGTGATGGCAGCGAGCTCTGCAACAGCCTCATCAAGCGCCTTAGAGTTGGCGATCGCGTCTCCAACACCCATGTTGATGACGACCTTGTCGATGCAAGGCACTTCCATCACTGACTTATATTCAAACTTCTTCATCAGTGCCGGAACGACTGTTTCTTTATATTTCTGATTGAGACGGTTCATC
>ERZ1643246.2628-NODE-2628-length-16706-cov-6.012672_pt1 | contig 16706 bp, 18 predicted proteins | sample MGYA00579265_ERZ1643246 | MGnify/ENA primary metagenome ERZ1643246 (study PRJEB29033, sample SAMEA4952261) | chicken gut metagenome | biome: Broiler Chicken; feature: Gastrointestinal Tract; material: Caecum | place: Ireland | collected 2018 | study: Broiler... | reverse complement strand
CGGTCATCGAGCGGCAATGCCGCGAGATGAGCCCGGCCTGGCGATAAACATAGGGATAAATTTATTATGTCGTGTTCCGAAAATCGAAATAATGTGCAATTTACACAAATTTGTAAAATGCTGTAAAAATTTGGAAAAAACACTTATCCAAGTTATCCACAGAAAAAAACATGAAAAAGGTGGAAAAACCGGAGTTTTTGAAAACTTATCCACATTATCCACATCGAAATCCCCCATTTTGGTGGATTATTTATGGTAAACAAAAGAACGGATGTTTTGTGGAGAAATGATAAAAATTTGTTTTTGTCGAAAAAACGGGGATGGAAACTTGACAAATAAATAACCAGAAATTTACGAGAAATTAATTTTAAATGTTTACACAATGGGTCAAAGCGGATATAATAAGGAATACCGAAAGATAAAGGAGGCGTAACAGAAGATGGTAACGAAAGAAATGACTATCGGCGAAGTGCTGAACATCAACATGGACATTGCACCGATCCTCATGGAAATCGGAATGCACTGCCTGGGCTGCCCTGCATCACAGGGAGAGTCACTGGAAGAGGCAGCAATGGTACATGGCATTGACGCAGATTTACTGGTAGAGAAGATCAATGCATTTCTGAAGGCGAATGCATAGGGATTGAAGAAGTATTTCTGAGAAATATATTTTAAATGCAAAGAACGGGAAGCGTCCGATAGTCCGGAGCTTCCCGTTCTTATTTTTGCTTTCTGTTTTATCGTTGTCTTAAATCTCCGCCAGCTGCTGCACGGCGTCGCCTGACACCAGCATCTCGCAGTGCTCCTCGAGGAAGGCCAGGGAGGCGCTGGACGCCTTCTCCAGGGAACCATACTCGGAGAGCATGTTGCAGATCCTGTTGAAATCCCTTGTCTTCAGATCAGACTGTGTCAGCACAAGGATATAGAGGTCTGCTTTCGGGTCTTTGTATAATGGGTTGGAACCGAAATAGATGGAGTTCAGCAGATGGGCTGCCTGGATCACCTGGTCCATGGTCTCAAAGGAGAAAAACCGGAGCGACGGCTTCTTTTCCTCCTCGGCAGTTTCCTTGGAGGGCTTCTCCGACAGAGCGGAGACGCTTTCCTTCACTTTGCCGATCAGGTTCAGAAGTTCTTCTGCCCCCTCCAGCTTCTCAAGAGCGCTTTCTTTTGCGGACTCCCAGTCACCTCCGGGTGAGGGAGCGAATTTAGAAAATCTGGTATCCAGTTCCTCCGGATCCTCGACTTTCGTGATTATCAGCACGATGGAGTCGGCTGACGCGGGGATCGCTTCTATCATAAGAGGGATATCGTCCGCTTCAAAGCCAAACTCAAATGCCGCTTGTTGCATCATATCATGGAAAAGTGATTTCGCCTTTTCAGTTCCGTAGGCCAGCTCGCTAAGCTGGAGCTGCCTGGCTGCCAGATCGGCGCGGGTAAGAGTGCATCGGATCTGGTTGTCATTGATCTTCTCAATCTTCATAATATCACTTCCTTTTTCACAGTATAGCATAAGGGATAAGTTAAGTTCAATAAAATAAAAATAAAAAAAGCTTGCGTCAACATAATGGCTGGTGTATAATACAGTCACAGAAATTAGTATTCCCATTTCATTTATTCTTAGAATGGATCTGCAGGTCAGATTTATTTATCAGGGATTTTCAGAACAAGATCAGGTAACCTATCAACCATTTATTTCCAAAAAAAGTCAGATAAGACAAGTATTTATTCAGTTTAAAGATTTTAATCAGATTTATCATTTTTTGCCCAAGGTCGGATTTTCGGCAGGAGCAGATCCAGAGGGCAGCATGGCGGCCCAAGAGAATACGGTTTCTGTGTGAAGGCCTATCCTGATATATCACGCACTTCCCAAAGGAGATATGCCTTCAGATGTTTTAGTTATATTCCATTTTATGCGGCGGGCGGGAAAAGTTTCGTCCGAGCAGAAAAAGGAGGCTGTTATGCCGGAGGACACGAAGGAATTTCAGGAGCTGTTCAGGGAGCTGAGCGGCTACGAGAAAAAGGGAGTATACATAGAACTTGAGGGGAAACCGGCAAGCCCGACACAGATTGTACAAGCGCATATGCTGCGGGAGGATTCCGGCTATATGCGGGATTATGTGCTCAACGAGAAAGGAGATCTGAAAGCGCTGTACTTCAATCACATTGAAAAGGAACAGTAGACAATAAAAAAGACCGAACAGTGCGGACACCCCTCGCAAAAGTCTTGAAAATGTCGAAATATATAATGACGTGTGCGGGAAACATTGGTATAATAATGTATATGTGTGTGGGAGGTGCAGCATGGATCAGAGACGCAGAAGGAGGAGGACTGCGCGCGGACGGAAACAGTCAAGGCGCAGAAGGAAGAGAAATCTTATCCTGAAGACAGGATTTTTTATTATAGTGATCATAGCGGCTGTTGCAGCGTTCTTTTTGTGGAGGCGGTATGGCCCCTCAGATGAGCAGGCTGACAGGAATGAATATTATGGAATAAAAAGTGACGGTCAGCTGGCTATTGTCGTGAATAATGAGATCCTTGAACCCAGGGGGATGATCTCCGATGGAAGAGCCTATGTGGAGTACGCAACCGTGCGGGACTATATCAACTCCAGATTTTACTGGGATCCAGGTGAGAATGTGCTGCTCTACACGCTGCCTACTGACACGGTCAGCGTGGGCGTGGGAGCCAGCGAGTACACTCTCGCAAATCAGAAAACGAGCACAGACTACGTCATTTTAAGGACAGAGGGAAGTACAGCGTACATTGCGCTTGATTTTGTGGCTCAGTACACAGACATGTCCTACGAAGTTTTCACCGACCCGGACAGAGCGGTGGTGGTGACAGAGAAGGAAGAGAAAGTGGCGGAGGTGAAAAGAGACACCCAGGTGCGTTATCAGGGCGGGGTGAAGAGTCCCATCCTGACGGAGGTCTCCAAGGGAGACACTGTGGCTGTCATCGAGGACGAGGGCGACTGGAAGAAGGTGCGCACCCAGGACGGCTTCATCGGATATGTGAAGAAGAACAGGCTCCGGAACGAGAAAAAGACAACCTACGACAGAGGCTTCGAGGAGCCTGTATATACAAACATTTCCGAGGATTACGTGATCAACATGGCATGGCACAACGTGACCAACTCTGACGCCAATAGCAGCGTCCTGGAGATGATCGCCAACACAAAGGGGCTGACTACTATCTCTCCAACCTGGTTCCACGTGGCGGACACGTCCGGCAACCTGGAGTCTATCGCCAGCTCGGAGTATGTGAACTATGCCCATCAGTCCAATATCGAGGTGTGGGCGGCTATTCGGGATTTCGACGGAGGCATCAGCTCCCAGGAGGAGTCCTATGCGCTGCTCTCCAGCACTTCAAGCAGGACAAACCTGATCAACCAGCTGATGGCGGCCGTGTTCCAGACCGGGATCGACGGCATCAATGTGGACTTTGAGATGATCTCAGAGGAGTGCGGTGAGCACTATATCCAGTTTATCCGGGAGCTGTCCGTGCAGTGCAGGAAGAACAACATCGTGCTCTCCGTGGACAATTACGTTCCTCAGAGCTACAACCAGCAGTACCACCGGGAGGAGCAGGGCGCAGTGGCGGACTACGTGGTCATCATGGGCTACGACGAGCACTACGGCGGCTCACCTGAGGCGGGCTCAGTGGCCTCCTACGATTTTGTGAAGGCAGGCATTGAGAACACGCTGAAGGAGGTTCCGGCTGAGAAGGTGATCAATGCGGTGCCCTTCTTTACACGAGTGTGGGAGGAGACTCCCAAGACGGAGGAGGAGATCGCTGCTGACCAGGGCACGGACGCGGCTGAGTACACCATGAATGTGACCAGCACCGCCTACGGGATGGCGGACGCCAGGGCTGTGGTGGAACAGGCGGGAGCCGAGATCACCTGGGATGAGACGACACAGCAGAATTACGCTACCTGGGAGGCGAACGGAGTCACCTACGAAGTGTGGCTCGAGGACGCCCAGTCACTGGAGCCCCGGCTGAAGCTCATGAAGGACTACGGGCTGGCCGGCACAGCCGCATGGCGTCTGGGACAGGAGACATCGGACATCTGGGAGCTGATACTGCAGTATGTAAATTAACGTAAAGTAAAATCATGTCAGGCAAGGCAGGAGCAGTCTGGCGACGGCATTAATAAGCGCCCTCCGGGCGGCATATACTATAGACGGATAAGAAAATGATCGTTTTGGTATATGCTGACAGGGGGGTGCTTTTTTGCTGAAAAGGATCATGGAGCTGCTGTTTGCGCTGGCTGTGCTGGCCGGTCTTCTCTTCGCCGGGGGAAAGGTCCGCACATATGTCAGCGTGCAGCAGGAGAATGTCAGGAGAAATCTGGTCGTTCTGGATCCAGGGCACGGCGGGAGGGATCCCGGCAAGATCGGGGCAAATGAGGAGTTGGAAAAGGACATCAACCTGGCCATCTCCCTGAAGGTGAAGGAGAAGCTGGAGAAGGACGGGATGGAGGTTGTGATGACAAGGGAGGAGGACGTTATGCTGGCAGATGAGGATGCGGACAACAAGAAGCTGGAGGATTTGAACAACAGGATCAGCATCATCAATGAGCGCCAGCCGGCCATCGCTGTCAGCATCCACCAGAACAGCTATCCCGACCCTTCCGTAAAAGGAGCCCAGATCTTCTATTTCACCCACTCGGACAAAGGAAAGCAGGCGGCGGAGGCGCTGCAGAAGGAGCTGCTGGAATTTGATCAGGAAAATACGAGGGACATCAAGGCAAACGACACCTACTACCTGCTGAAAAAGACGGAGGTACCCACTGTGATCGTGGAGTGCGGCTTTCTCTCCAGCCCCGAGGAGACGGCTCTTTTGACAGACGAGTCGTACCAGGAGAAGCTGGCTGGGGCCATTGCCAAAGGCATTGAAAGCTGGGTGGTAAAATAGGCGGATTGATGCTATAATAAAGGGCATGAAGACAAGAGTAGAAAAAATAGACAAAGCACAAATGAATATGGATATCATAGATGCAGCCGGGCAGATCCTGAGGCAGGGCGGACTGGTTGCATTTCCTACGGAAACAGTGTACGGACTGGGGGCTAATGCCCTGGACGAGGAGGCGGCCAGAAAGACCTACGCCGCCAAGGGAAGGCCCTCCGACAATCCACTTATCGTCCACATCGCCGACCTTAAGGACCTGTATCCCATCACAAAAGGAGTGCCGGAGAAGGCGGTGGCACTGGCGGAGAAATTCTGGCCCGGCCCGCTGACCATGATCTTTGAGAAAAGTGAAATTGTCCCCCACGGGACAACGGGGGGACTGGACACAGTGGCTGTGCGCATGCCTGACGACACGGTAACGCTGGCTCTCATCAAGGCGGCGGGAGGCTACGTGTCAGGCCCAAGCGCCAACACCTCCGGAAGGCCAAGCCCCACCACGGCGCAGCATGTTCTGGACGACCTGGATGGAAAGATCAATATGATCCTGGATGGTGGCCCTGTCCACATCGGCGTGGAGTCCACTATCGTGGATATGACGGTGGAGCCGCCCATGATCCTGCGGCCGGGGGCTGTCACGAAGGAGATGCTGGAGGAGACGGTGGGGGAGGTGTCTGTGGACCACACCATCCTCACGGCGGACAGCAAGACCCCGCCCAAGGCCCCGGGAATGAAGTACCGTCACTATGCGCCCAGGGCAGAGATGACTGTCGTGGAGGGATCTCTCGAGAAGGTGGTGGACAAGATCAGCGAGCTTGCAGCCGCCCGGGAGAGGGAAGGACACCGCACCGGCATTATAGCCACCCGGGAGACCATGGACAGGTACACCAGCAGGAATGTGAAGTGCATCGGCACCAGGGAGGATGAGAGTACAGTGGCGGCCAATCTGTACGCCATCCTGCGTGATTTTGACGATGACGGGACAGAGTTTATCTACAGCGAAGCATTTGCGTCTGACGGAATCGGGAGCGCTGTCATGAACAGGCTTCTGAAGGCCGCAGGGCATCATGTGATAAATGTTTAAAAATGCAGGAGGAAAAAAGAATGTCAAATGTGTACGTAATGGATCACCCGCTGATCCAGCATAAGATCGGGCTGCTCCGGAGAGAGGAGACAGGCTCCAGGGATTTCAGAGCCCTTGTGGAGGAGATCGCTATGCTCATGTGCTATGAGGCCACGAGGGACCTGAAGCTGGAGGATGTGAAGATCACCACCCCCATCTGTGAGACCACAGCCAAGCAGCTGGAGGGAAAAAAGCTGGCCATTGTCCCCATCCTCAGGGCGGGCATCGGCATGGTGGAGGGTATGCTGGCACTGATACCGGCGGCCAAGGTGGGGCATATCGGCCTGTACCGGAATCCCGAGACGCTGGAGCCGGTAGAGTACTACTGCAAGCTGCCTGCGGACTGTGATGAGAGGGAGGTCTTTGTGGTGGATCCCATGCTGGCAACAGGAGGCTCCTGCGCGGCGGCCATTGAGCTCCTGAAGGCAAAGGGGGTAAAGAAGATCCGCTTCCTGTGCACCATCGCGGCGCCGGAGGGCGTGGAGCGGATGCAGAAGGAACACCCGGATGTGGATCTCTACATCGGGGCCCTGGACGATCATCTGAACGATCACGGATATATCGTGCCCGGCCTTGGAGACGCGGGAGACCGCATTTTTGGAACGAAATAGGAGAATAGAGTGTCAGGGAAATGGAACGGGAGGCATTTTTATGGCAAATAAAAGAGAAGACTATATAACCTGGGATGAGTATTTCATGGGAGTTGCGATCCTGTCCGGACAGCGGTCCAAGGATCCCAACACCCAGGTGGGGTGCTGCATCGTGAGCCAGGACAACAAGATCCTGTCCATGGGCTACAACGGGCTCCCCATAGGCTGCTCCGACGAGGAGTTTCCCTGGAACAGGGAGGGGGAGGATCCCCTGGAGACCAAGTATGTATACACCGTCCACAGCGAGCTCAATGCCATCCTGAACTACAGGGGCGGAAGCCTGGAGGGGGCCAAGCTGTACGTGTCCCTCTTCCCCTGCAATGAGTGCGCCAAGGCGATTATCCAGAGCGGCATCAAGGAAGTTATCTATGACTGCTACAAATACAAAGGGACTCCGTCCGTGTCTGCATCCATGCGGATGTTCGACGCGGCCGGAGTCAAATACCACCCCTACCGAAGGACCGGCAGGAAAATCGAGATCGAGCTTTAGGGCTGGATGGCCTTTGCCTGGCGGAGAAGGAAACAGTAGCGCTTCCAGGCTGCGTTTCCACGGTAAATATAGCAGTCGATCAGGTCGGGATCGCAGGCGTTCTGAAAGTTGTTGTAGGCGTCTTCGATCTCCTGCCTGGCCTGCGCGATCTCCTCGGCAATGTCAAAATTGTCCCGGTCAAAGGACAGCCTTTTGTAGATGTCTTCCTCGGCTGCCCGTCCCCGCTGAAACAGCTTCATGTGCAGTCACCTCCACAGTCATTTCTCTTTATTTCCAGTATAGCCAGATTTTGAGAATAAAATACCTGAAGCCTGTCATATATATGTAAAAATGAGCAGGCAGGGAGCGTCGGGCAGGGCGTATGGAAGACGGGAGAGAGTATGGGCCGGGAGAAAAGACAGGATGGGTGCTGAACTTTGTGATACGCGCGATGGTGGGGATGGCTGTCATTTTCTTTGTAAATTATTTCCTTGACTTGCGGGGAATAGACATGGCGGTGGGCCTGAGTCCGGTGTCCTTTTTGACATCCGGAGTCCTTGGAATACCTGGGGTTGCGCTCCTTTACGGGATTGTGATCTACCAATCTTTGTGAGAATTTCACAAAGAAAAAATATTTCTGAAAAAGCTATGGACATTTGTGCGGTGTAGGGCTATAATACATCGTACAAGTTTTCATAACTTGTATCTGATTAAATCTTGTTGAAAATCTGACAAATGTTTCTGTAATTCAAGGCCTTTTCGGCAGAGAATTCAAAAACAGACAAGCACAACTGAATATGGAACTGTAAACAGAACAAGCAAGTAGTTTTACGCATGCGCAAAGCGTGTGGGGAGGATGTATGTGAGCAGCAGAAATTTGGTCATCTGCGATCCGGAGACAGAGTACGCTGCCAGGCTTGCCGGGTTTCTGAACGGGAAAAGGGAACTTGCCTTTCAAGTAAAAATATGTAAAAGTCCCGATCAGATCCAGGAGGCAGCAGGGCAGATGCCGATCGACATCCTGCTGATTTCTGAGGATCTCAGGGAGCTGTACGATCTTCAGGGCGAAGGGGAAAAGGCGGCCAAGACCGTTCTTCTCACGTCAGAGAGAGGCGAGGGCAAGGACATGGACACCATTTTCAAATATCAGTCAGGGGAACAGATCTGTATGTGTCTGATGCAGCTTCTGGCAAGAGGGGAGAAGGCGGAGCTTCTCCGGATACGCAAGAAAGGAAATGGAAGAATCATAGGATTTTATTCGCCTGTGCGCCGGCTCGGGCAGACAAGAATGGCTCTCCGGAAGGGGAGAGAGCTGTCCCGCACAGAGAACGTGCTGTACTTAAACATGGAGGTTTATGCGGGGACAGGCTCGTATTTTCCGGAGGAGAGGCAGAAGAACATGTCTGAGCTTCTCTACTACGCAAAGCTGGTAAAGAGCCTGGAGGGCGTGGACTATGTGCCGCCGGCGGTCATACCGGATGACATCAGAGACGTGTCCCCGGGAGAATGGATCTGGCTATTTGAGGAGATCCTGCGGACAAGCATCTATGACACCCTTGTGCTGGACATCGGCGACAGCGTGCAGGGGCTGTACAGAATACTGGAAGCCTGTGATGAGATCTATATGTCTGCGGCAGATGACCCTGCGGCCTCCTCCAAGATACGGCAGTTCGAGGAAGCCCTTGAACAGGCCGGCTGCGGGCATGTGGCAGAAAGGGTGGTACGATGTGATATCAGAAGAACAGCTCCAGGAAAAGGTACTGGCCAGACTGGATCTGTCAAGAGAGATCGGAGACGATGAGCTGACAGAGCTGATCTTCCGGGTGCTGGACGAGGAGAGCGCAGGAGAGTATATTCCTCTCCAGAAGAAGGCGGAGCTGGGGCGGGAGCTTTACAATGCCTTTCGCCGGCTGGACCTTCTGCAGGATCTGATCGAGGACCAGGAGATTACGGAGATCATGATCAACGGCACACAGAATATTTTCGTGGAGAAAAAAGGGAAGATATACATGACAGACAAGCGCTTCCCCTCCCGGAGCAGGCTGGAGGACGTGATCCAGCAGATCGTGGCGGGGGCCAACCGCATGGTCAACGAGTCGGTGCCCATCGCCGATGCGCGCCTTTCAGATGGATCCAGAGTCAATGTGGTCCTCTATCCTGTGGCCCTCAACGGGCCGGTGGTGACGATCCGGAAATTTCCCTCAGAGCAGATCACCATGCAGGACCTGGTCCGCCTGGGAGCCCTCAGCGAGGAGACGGCGGGCTTTCTGAAGATGCTGGTCGTAGCCGGGTACAATATCTTCATCAGCGGAGGCACCGGTTCCGGCAAGACCACGCTTCTCAACGCCCTGTCCCAGTTCATACCGTCGGAGGAGAGAGTCATTACCATCGAAGACAACGCGGAGCTTCAGATCCAGGGAGTGCCCAATCTGGTGAGGATGGAGGCCAAAAATCCAAACATGGAGGGAGCCGGGGAGATCACCATCCGGCAGCTTATCCGGACTGCCCTCAGGATGCGGCCGGACCGCATCATCGTGGGGGAGGTCAGAGGAGCAGAGACTATTGACATGATACAGGCTATGTCCACCGGACATAAGGGTAGCCTCAGCACTGGCCACTCCGACAGCCCCAGAGACATGCTGCGGAGACTGGAGACCATGGTGCTCATGGGGATGGACATTCCCCTGGCGGCCATACAGAGGCAGATCGCCTCTGCCATTGACATCATCATCCACGTGGGGCGGCTTCGGGATAAGAGCAGAAAGGTGCTGGAGATCGTGGAGGTGCTGGACTATGAGGACGGGGAAATTCAGACAGGCTGTCTCTATGAATTTCAGGAGACAAAATGCAGGAGGACAGACGGCGTCATCGAGGGAAGATGGCAGAAGGTCCGGCCGCTCCTGCACACAGAAAAATTACTTTCAGCAGGATATCAGACCCCATGAGTATATTCTTGCGGTCTTAAAATATGCAGGATTTCTTGCAGCGGTTGCCTGGCTCTACTATGAGTCGATATGGGCCTTTCTCCTGTGCGCACCGGGAGTCTTTCTGTATCTCAGATACTGGAAGGCAGAGTGCCTGGAAAAGAAGAAAAGAGAATTTGCCCTCCAGTTTCAGGAGGCGATCCGCTCTCTTGCGGCAGCTCTGAACGTGGGGTATTCCCTGGAAAATGCCATAAAAGAAACAAAAAAAGATATTAATATATTATATAGTGAACAGACGGCCATAAGCCGGGAGTTTGATTACATGATCCGGCAGATTTATCTGCAGATCCCCATGGATCAGATCCTGTACGAGTGGGCCCGGAGGATAGACCAGGAGGATCTCCAGAGCTTCGTCAATGTCTTTGTCACGGCAAAAAAGAGCGGAGGTGACTCCCTGAAGGTCATCCGGGATTCCATTGCCCAGATTCGGGACAAGATGGAGATGCAAAGAGAGATTGACACCATTCTTGCAGCCAGAAAATATGAGTTCAGGGTGATGTCCGTGATTCCCTTTGGCATCGTGGCTTACATGAAGCTGAGCTTTCCGGAATTTATGGGCGCGCTGTACGGAAATCTCATAGGAGCAGGAGTGATGAGCGCATGTCTGGCAGTGTATTTGGCAGCCTGGTATCTCGGGCGAAAAATTGTAAATATAGAAATCTGATCCTTCTTGTCACAGTCCTTTCTGTCCTGGGCGCTATGGCCCTGCTGGTGTCAGATGCAGGCAGAGCGGCAGCAGACCAGAGCCAGATAGAGAGAAACAGCTACGGGAAGGGAGAGAAGAGTGAAAGCTTCCGGGTTACAGCGGACGGAGAAGAGGCCAAAGAGAGGCTGGATGTCACCGTGGGAGAGCGGCAGTACACAGCGGCGGAGCTGCAGGAGATATTTGACAGGGCAGCCGAAGAGCTGGAGGTGCTGGTGCTGGGAGAAAATGAGAGTCTGGACAAGGTGACGGCGGATCTGTCCCTGGTAACAGAGCTGCCGGACCTTCCCATCGCCGTGGAGTGGGAGCTGGACAGGTACGAGGTTCTGAATGTAAGCGGTTAGATCCAGGAGGAGGCCCTGCAGGAAGCGCTGGTGGAGGAGAGAGAAGGCGTGCTTGTGAACCTGAAGGCCTTTATGACCTACACCCAGGACCAGACCAGGCAGGCGGTTCACGAGATAACGGTCAGGCTCTGCCCTGCCGCCAGGACAAAGGAGGAGAAGCTGATCGAGAAGATCAGAGCCGGGATTGCAGAGTATGACAATGAAAACAAGACGAAAGAAACGATAAAATTACCGAAAGAGGTGGATGGACAGAAGATCAGCTACCACTACCCCATGGACACAAGAGGGGCAGTGATCCTGGCGATGGGACTTATGACCGTGGTTCTTCTGTTCTGCCTGGAAAAGCAGAATGAGAAAAAGGACGAGGAGAAGAGAAAGCAGCAGATGATGATGGACTACCCCCAGATCGTCAGCCAGCTGAACCTTCTTCTGGGAGCGGGCATGAGCAGCAAGAGCGCTTGGAAGAAGATTGTGGACGACTACCAGAGGAGAAAGCCGGCAAGAGGGGAGCGGGCCGCCTACGAGGAGATGGCCGCCGCCTGGAACGAGATGTGCGGAGGTGTCCCGGAGAAGGACTGCTATGAGAGCTTTGGCGGCAGGTGCGGCCTGCAGGCCTACATGAAGCTGGGAGCACTCCTGTCTCAGAATCTGCGGAGAGGGACAAAGGGGCTGGCGGATGCTCTGCGGCTGGAAGGCATCCACGCCTTTGAGGAGCGGAAGGCTCTTGCCAGGCGCCGGGGCGAGGAGGCGGGGACTAAGTTATTGCTCCCCATGTTCCTTATGCTGGCCGTGGTGCTGGTCATTGTCATCGTCCCGGCTTTTTTGTCCATCTCGCTTTAGCTTTCCGGCGGCTTTGATTTGGCGAAAGATAAATCCGAGAAAAAGGAGGAAAACATATGTGGAGAATCTATTATCTGATGCATTTGATGAAGGATAAAAAGGGGATTGGCGTGGTGGAGGTCATTCTGATTTTGGTGGGAAATTTCACCCCGTATTTGGGGTGTGTATTGTGTGGATAGAGTGGAAATGTGTGGACAAATCTTACTAGATATACAGAGAAAGGTGGAAAGTGTGTATGAAGTCAAAGGAAAAATCTAAGGAAGAGATTGTATTGATTAGATATTATAACGTGTTGTTTTATCTAGTTTTTAAGGGTGGGATAGATGACTTTAATAGACAGTGCTTGGTGAATAGAATTAATACAGGGGAGTCCATTCGGATGAAGCAAATACAGAAATGGTGTCATTATCATCAGATCACATATAGAACCAGATTTATTTATAGAAAGGATTTTCCTCTTAAAGCCAATTTATGGAACTTATATTCTTACATTAGGTTTTTATTGGAAAACAGATAAAAAATTTCAGATATTATGATGTGGTTATTACATGTACCATGCTGTCCATTCTTTAATCAACATCCATTCTTTAATCAGATGACGGGTAAAATTTTTTATGCTAAAATAGAGTTGTAGAAAATTGTCATTTTTAAGCAGGAGAAAAGAGTATGGAATTAGTATTAGTACATATTACAGATATACATCTCGAAAACGACACAGATTATAATATTTTAGAAGGCAGAAGTGAATATATTGCAAATGCAATAAATAAACATATTATAGATGAAACGAATACACTGCTAATTTTGTGTATCACTGGAGATATAGCATATTCGGGCAAAGAAGAGCAATATCTATTTGCGTCAATATTTATCTCTGACATTATAGCGGGTATAAAGAAGAGATATAATGATTTGTTTATACAAATTGTAACCGTTCCAGGAAATCATGATTGTGATTTTGACAGAGAGGATAGTGTCATAAGAGAATCGGTACTACGTGATTCTAATTTAGATATGTTAAATGGTAGTATTATCAAGACTTGTACTACAGCTGAAGAAAATTATTTTAACTTTGTGAAAGACTGGGATGAAAGTATAGCACCATTAGTTAGTGCAAGTGCTGAAAGCATATTTGCAATTAACGGATTGAGATATAAAGGAGTTTCTTTAAAATTTCATTGTTTGAACACAGCGTGGTGTTCTAGTAAAAATGAAAAACCTAAAGAGATGAGAATTGCCATTCCTGAACAAGAAGATAAGATAGAAAATGATATTGTTATTACTTTGATGCACCATGATGAGTCGTGGATGACTTGGGATAGTGTTGAGGAATGGAAAAAGTATTATAAATATTATTCGGATATTGTATTAGTGGGACATGATCATGTTTCTGAGATTGTATTAAAGGATAATTATGGTGCTGCAACAAATTATTTTGTGAAAGGAAACCAATTATATAATTCACATTATCCAGAACAGAGTGGTTTTAATGTTTTGAAAATCGATTTAGAAAGTAATATTGAGCGCTTTTTTTCATATGAATGGAATGGAAAACTGTATGAAAATATATTAGATACTAAATCGAGAGAATTTAAGAAAAACCGTTATGTAAAAAGCGGTGTTGAATTAAAAGCAGATTTTTTGGAATACTTAGAGGATAATGAAATAGATTTGGTAAGTAAAGCCAAAGGGATATTGAAATTATCCGATGTTTTTGTTTATCCGGTTTTAAAAGGGGAAAGTATTAGTAATAAAAAGAATAAAGCGCTGTATAAAAATAAAGAAGATATTATTCAGATCATAAAAAACAAGAAATATATCATGATTTCTGGGGAAAAGGAGTATGGAAAGACAGCTTTATTAAAGCAGTTATATAAAGATTTTTTTAATATGAAATTATATCCAGTAATGGTAGATGCCACAGAATTGAGAACTGGAGAAGGAGATGAATTAAATAATAAGATTGCAGAAATTTATGAACAACAATATTCTAATTTGGAAAAAGAAGAAATCCTGCAAATGGAAGAAGAAAAGAAGGTGTGTATTATAGATAATTTTGAAGAGATTGTAGTTTCGGATAAATTAATAAAAAAAATACTACATTACCTTACTTGTAAATTTGGGATTGTGGTGATTACAAGTAATCTTCAAAATGATTTGCTTGGTTTCTTGAAAAATGTAGAAACAAAAGAATATTTAGAAAAGAAATTCACGCGCCTATATATTCAAGACCTAAAAAACTATATGAGAAGAAAATTAGTAAGTAGGTGGTTGCTGTTATCTAATGAGGAACAAAATCCTGAAAGTCAAGAGTTTGATGTATTATGTAGAAATAAGCTGGCACAAGTACAAAGTGTTATGAAAACAGGATTTTTTAATAAGACGCCAATAGAATTTTTACTTGTGCTTTCCTATTTAGACAATTATGAAAAAATGAATACGGATTATAGTAGATATTCCTATATTTATGAATGTTTAATTCTTGATAAGATAAACGAAATATCCAATGGCGATACAAATGAAGCAACTATGTATAAGACTATTCTGGAGCAATTAGCTTTCAGAGTTTATGATGAAGAACAACAGCAAAATATGGAAGAGAGCTTTGTCTTAGGGGTGATTTTTGATTATAATCAAGATTATCGAGGAAGTAAGGGAAGCGGAATTGATGTCATTAATAACCTGACTAAATATAAAGTTCTTGAAAAGAGAGAAGGTAAATATAGATTTAAACATAGCTACATGTACTACTATTTTACTGGAAGTTATATTTTGAACCAATTACCTCCAGATATGAAAATGCAAAAAACAAAAAAAATATTTGAAGATTTATCGAAAGAACTTAATTTTAATATTGCTTTATTTTTAGCATATGATATGAGTGCGGAGTATGAAATATTACCATTGATACAAGCAGTATGCAAAGAGCTTCTTGTAGAGTATCAAAATTTTGAGTATGCTCAACAAAAAGATTTATTAAAAAAATTGGAGTATGATATAGATCGAAAAGTGGAACAGATATTCAATATACCTAAGAATGTAAACATACCTAAAATTCAGGAAGAAACAGCCCTTAAGCAGTATGAAGTTGAAATGGATGAGGTAAATCAACAATCTGAAAAAGATGAGGAAATGCTTGAAAAGGAAGCAGAATTAGATAAAATGTCACTTGAATTTACCAAAACAATAAGAATTATTGAGTTTTTGGGAGATATTTTAAAAAATTACTCATCATCCATTAAGCGGAAACCAAGAATAGAAATAATAAATTTGATGTATGATTCAAGTATGAAGCTTATGGGAGCGTTATATGAATCCCTGAATGGAATGATAGATACTATCATTGAAATTGTAGACGAAAAAGCAAAAGAAGATCAGGAAGAAATTGCAGCCAAAAGTCAATTCAAGATGAAAATAAATGAATTTCTGAGTCAATTTTGGGGAGCCTTCGTTGGTGCTACAGTATGTAATCTGGGGTATTCTTTGCAATCAGATAGGATTGTGGATGAGATTATAGATGTTAGAACTGAGAAAAACTGTACATTTTTCCGAATGGCAAGTATTGATTATTTAATAAGAACTCAGAATGGACATTTGCCAGTTAAGGACATTGAAGAATGTATCAAAGGCAAGAACAAATTAGATACATTTTCTCGCAGTATTTTATCGCAGAATGTGGCTGTCTATTTGAGGAATTATCAGTATGATGTAAATGATAAGAAGGCTGTTTGTTCATTGTTAAATTTCAACATAAAAGATATATTTATAGATGAACAAAAAAATAAATTAATTTCAGACGTATAGAAGGGGAGGACAAACAGAAATATTCTTTATATTGTAAAAGTGGAAAGAAAGTGGAAGCATCTGATAAGGAATTACAAGATACAAAACAATTTTACTAAGATTTTTGGAATCCTACAAAAACCAAATTGTTAGGCAACGTGATGAAAGACCGGTCAAGTGAGGCCGGCCTTTTTTCATAGAGATGGAAAAAAGATGCGATAAATTCATATTGAAAAAGAACATATGTTCTGATAAAGAACAGAAAGGGGAATTCAAATGAAAAAGGATGTTTTTCAAAACTGTCCGACTTATCAGTCTGAGCGTTTTGAGATACGAAAGATGGAAATGAAAGATGCACATGGATTATTCCAGTGTTACAGTAATCCCCAGGCTGCCCGATATTTTAACGTAAGCGCTCAATAAAATAATGGCTATCATTTCACAAGTTCTTCCGAATATAGTTGAAGTAAAATACTCCAACTTCAACTTTTCGATTTGATCCGGCATCTCTGCTGTATCATGTCAGACCATGGCATCAGCTCTTCTATACCTTCGGGCTCATTTTTATAGTCCGGCATATAGAGCAGTACAGTCTCCAGATATGCGTAGATGTTCAGATGGTTGAGTTTTGCAGTTTCTACTAAACTGTAAATGATAGAGCTGGAACGTGCTCCTTTTACTGTATCATGGAACAGAAAGTTTTTCCGTCCCACTGCATAGGGACGGGCGATATTTTCTGCGATATTGTTCGATATGGAGCACCTCCCGTCCAACAGGTAATTCTCCATATAGGGCTTCTGGTTTTTCGCATAGGTCACCGCTTTAGCCAGACGGCTCCCGCTAACCGGGTTCACTGTTTCAAGCCATGACCAGTAAGCCTCCCATATGGCAGGCTCCGTCT
>ERZ1643246.2627-NODE-2627-length-16706-cov-12.663444_pt1 | contig 16706 bp, 17 predicted proteins | sample MGYA00579265_ERZ1643246 | MGnify/ENA primary metagenome ERZ1643246 (study PRJEB29033, sample SAMEA4952261) | chicken gut metagenome | biome: Broiler Chicken; feature: Gastrointestinal Tract; material: Caecum | place: Ireland | collected 2018 | study: Broiler... | reverse complement strand
TGTAAAAACTTCATTAGTTTCCCTCCTTTTTTGACTCTCGTCATAATCCCTTTTTTTCTATTTCAACCGGATATCCCGGTTAAAATCATCTTGTACTTTGCCGCATTACAGCGGCTCTCTTATGATATTATGATAAGATCGTCCCCGGCATTCACGTGCGCGGACTCAATTCCTTTTACAGATGCATAATCCGGTGTATTACATACAATCACGGGAGTAATGATATCATACCCGGCCGCTTTCACTTTCTCGAGATCAACTTCGAGAAGCAGGTCACCCTTTTTCACGTGGTCTCCGGACTTTACATGGCCGGTAAAGCCGTCTCCTTTCATCTTGACTGTATCCAGCCCGATGTGAATCAGCAGCTCTGCACCGAAATCTGTCGTCATACTGACCGCATGAAGTGTCTCAAACACCATTCCGATCTCACCGGCTGCCGGAGCATATATTTTCCCATCCTCCGGAATGACCGCCGCTCCTTTGCCAAGCATCTCCTCCGCAAATGTCGGATCGTTTACTTCCTTAAGCGGCACCGCTTTTCCCTTTGCCGGTGATCCGATTATATGTCCTGTTTCTTTCTTCTTAAAAAAATTAAACATCTCACTCCTCCTTTCTTGGATTTCTCCATCGATGTTTATTTACTAGTCTTCTGCCATAGTTACACGTCTGATATGGATTGCAAGATACATAACTTCCTCTCCCGAAAGTTTGCAGTCTGCATTTTTCTCAATATACTCTGCAATCTTGCAGCTGCAGGCATATTCTTTCGGATATTTCGTACGCATCAGTTCCGCCAGTTCATTTTCCTCATTTGGAAGAAGTTCTCTGCGGTACACTCTCTGCAGAAGAAATTTCAGATGCGTCACAAAGCGTTCATAATGAAGCGTCCTTTCATCCAGTACAATTCCGAGTTCATCACTTGTGATCTGAAGGATATCTTTTAACTGATTCGGAAAACGGAACGCATCCTTTATATTCGTGCCATATTCGGCATTTACAAAATGCAGGGCAATATATCCGGCTTCATCTTCCGGCAGCTCCACGTCAAGCCGTTCCTTAATCAGTCTGAGAGCATACAGTCCCAGGTTAAATTCCCGCGGATAAAATCTTTTGATATCCCACAAAAGAGCGTTCTGTAAATTGATTCCTTTTTCAAAGCGGTCAATGGCAAAATTAATATGATCTGTAAGAGTCACATAAATGCTTTGATTCAATTTGAGATTCAAACTGCTCTTTGCATACGAAATAATATCTGCTGAAATCTGCGCCCTCTCCAGAGGCATATCAGCCAGTAGCTCTTTCAGCTGATCTGCCGTATCCCGGCTTTTAATCCGGAATTCTTTCTCGATCTTATCTTCGTTGACAGGCTGTCCCGGCCGCACACCAAAACCGAGGCCTCTGCCCATTACAACAATTTCTCTCCCTGTGTCATCAAACGCAGAAACGATATTATTATTGATTACCTTTTCTATTCGCATATTGATCCTTTCAGGAGACAAAAAAACCAAATTTCATAAACATACCCGTAAACGTTATGTTTACAAAATTTGGTTTTGCCTGCCATACAGTAACAATCCTACCGTATTTACTTATTGTTTATACTATATCAGATCCTGATGATAAAGTCAATGTACTTTTTTATTTTTTGTTTATACAATTTATTTTTATTTATTATTTTTTACTGCCTTTTACCATTTACATACACGGCTTTTACATTGAGTTCTTTATCAAGAAGGACGAAATCCGCATCCTTTCCCGGGGTGATACTGCCGCAGCGATCATAAATTCCGATCTCTTTCGCCGGATTCATTGTTGCGCATCCTACAGCATCTTCCAGCGGGATTCCCATCTTCTGTACAGCCACCCGCATACAGCCCATAAGATCTGTCGCCGAACCTGCGATTGTCCCGTCAGCCAGTGTCGCTTTCGGTCCCTTTACGAACACGTCCTGGCCGCCGAGAGTATACTGACCGTCAGTAAGCCCTGTAGCTCTCATACTATCGCTGATCAGAATCACCCTGTCTGCCCCGAACATAGCGAATGTTGCGCGCACTACCGCCGGATGGATGTGCACGCCGTCGCAGATAAGTTCCACATGGCATTTTTCATCATCGCGTGCTGCCCCGATCACTCCGGGCTCCCTGTGATTGAGAGGCGGCATCGCATTATATAAATGGGTCACATGGCTTGCGCCCTCCTTCAGCGCCCTGAAAGCCGCATCATAATCTGCCACTGTGTGGGCGATCGAGATTACAACCTCATCCTTTACCTCACGGATAAATTCAAGAGCTCCTTCGTTCTCCGGAGCGATATCGACAAGTCTGATCAGATTCCCGGATTCTTCCTGAAGTGTGCGGAAAAGCTCTGCATCACATTTTCTGATGTACTTGGCAGCCTGGGCGCCTTTCTTCTTCTCACTGATAAATGGTCCCTCCATATTGATTCCGACGAGCTTGGCCCCCTCTGTTCCCCGATAGGCTCCTGCAGTCTTCATAATATCATGGAGCTCCTCTTCGGACAGAGTCATTGTTGCAGGGCAGATCGACGTGACACCTATGGAAGCCTCGTATTTCGCCATATTGGCGATCGCCTCTTCATTCGCGTCGCAGAAATCATCTCCCACACATCCGTGGAAATGAATGTCTACCAGCCCCGGAATCATGTAGCAGCCTTCGCCGTCTATAATATCAATATCTCCGTCCGGCGTGCCGACTGCTGCCACATCTGCAAATTTTCCATCCTTCACTCCGATTTCTCCGGGAATGAACTCTTTATCTTCTGTATAGATTTTTACATTTTTTATAACCATATCATGCACCCCCATGCATTACATTACTGTCTGCATCAATTATAAACAGACTTTTTGAGACCGCTTCTTATGCCTGTTTCGGCACTTTGGAAAGAGCTGCGCTGTCAGCTACGATCACAACGTCATTATGAAGCTGAAGGATTGACGCCGGAACTTCGGGAGTTACCGGACCGAAAAACGCCTTGGCCACAATATCCGCTTTTGCCTCTCCGTTAACAACCAGCAGAATCTTCTTCGCTTTCATAATCGTTCCGATCCCCATTGTATATGCCTGGCGCGGGACATCGTCTGCAGATGTAAAGAATCTCTTATTTGCCTCGATCGTGCTCTCTGTAAGATCCACACAGTGTGTTGTCTTTGCAAAGGAACTGTCCGGCTCATTAAAACCAATGTGTCCGTTATGACCGAGGCCCAGAAGCTGAATATCAACGCCGCCCATAGATTCGATCAGTTTCTCATATCTGTCACACTCTTTTTCCGCATCCGGCTCTGTGCCGTCGGGAACATTGGTATTTTCGGGTTTGATATTAACTCTGTCGAACAGATGCTTGTGCATAAAATAATAGTAACTCTGGTCATTGTCACGTGTCAGTCCCTTATACTCATCCAGATTTACTGTCTTCACTTCAGAAAAATCAACATCGCCTTTCTCATACCATTCTACCAGCTGATCGTATGTACCGATCGGTGTAGATCCCGTAGCAAGTCCAAGCACACAGTCGGGTTTTAAGATCACCTGTGCTGACAGTATGTTTGCTGCTTTTCTGCTCATTTCCTCATAATTTGCCGTTTCATAAATCCTCATTTCCTATTTCCTCCTTTTCCACTGAACAAAATGGCTGGTCCGGACAGATCCCATCACACAAAGACCCGGAATTTTCCCGAAAAATAAAACCAGATTTTCAGGCCCAAAGATATACTTCAACACCTGAAAATCTGGTTTTGCCTCCTGGAAGTAACAATCCAGCCTTCTGATAAATTAATACTAACAACCGCCACAGCTTTTGTCAAGTTCTATCGGCACAGAAAACAAATCCATTTTTATCTGTATTCAATACGAATCAGTGTCAGTCCCTGAGGCGGCGCGGTAGCACCGGCCTGTTCCCGCTCTTTTGCCGTGAGCAGATCTCTCACATCCTCCGGAGTCCTGAATCCTCTTCCGACTTCCGCCAGAGTCCCGGCGATGATACGGACCATATTATAAAGGAATCCGTTGCCGCTGATGCGGATGATAATTTCATCACCTGACTTTACTATATCCAGCGTATAAATCGTCCGCACCGTAGTTTTAACCGCAGTATGAACACTGCAGAAGCTTCGAAAATCATGTTGCCCTTTCAGATGTTCCGCAGCCTCTCTCATCTTATCAATATCCAGCGGAAATGACACGTGCCATGTATATTTTCTTTTGAGCGGATCCGGCATTTCCCTGTTCAGAATACGGTATTCATATGTCTTGACAGAGTTTTGATACCGCGGATGCCAGTCCTGCGGCACTTCTTCCGACTTCACCACGACAATGTCCTCGGGCAGGAGCGGATTCACCGCATAGGCGAAACGTTCTGCCGGTATCGTGGACGCTGTATCTAAGACAGCTATATTTCCCCGTGCATGCACTCCCGCATCTGTCCGGCTGGCGCCGATCACCCGGATCTCCTCACCTGTCAGCCGGGACAGCGCACGGTTCAATACTTCTTCCACCGTAATGCCGTTGGGCTGGATCTGCCAGCCGCAGTAATCCGTACCGTCGTAGGCGACAATAAGCTTAACTCTACGCATAATACCCCCGATTGGGGACGTAGTAAAACCGGGTTTTACTACGTCCCCAATTAAACATCAGTCTGTCCCAAAGCGGATATCGATCAACCAGTTTCATCTAAAAAATCCACAATTTAAAAGGAACAAATCTTCCAACTACAAATATAACAACAAGATAGATCAAGGTCAAAATATAAGCGATCCTGTCCCTGCTCTTATATCGGAGCGGTTTCATCTTTGTCCGCCCTTCTCCGCCGTGGTAACAGCGGGACTCCATCGCCATCGCCAGATCATTCGCCCTGCGGAACGCGGACACAAACAGCGGCACAAGGATCGGCACCATCGCCTTTGCCCGCTGGATAATGTTTCCGCTCTCAAAATCTGCTCCTCTCGCCTGCTGTGCTTTCATAATTTTATCAGTCTCCTCCAGCAGGATCGGAATAAAGCGAAGTGCGATCGACATCATCATCGCTACTTCATGGACAGGCACATTCAGTTTATTCAGCGGATGGAGAAGTTTCTCCATGCCGTCAGTCAATCCGTTAGGTGACGTGGTAAATGTCATGATGGACGATCCCGCCACAAGATACATCAGCCGGACCGCCATAAATACTGATGTTCTCAGTCCGCCTTCCGTAATCGTAAAGATCCAGAAATGTACCAGCGTCTCCCCGCTCCGTGTAAGGAACAAGTTCATTACTACGGTAAACAGCAGCAGAATCACGATCGGTTTCAGGCCTTTTACTATATATTTAAGGGGCACTTTCGACAGTCGTATCACGGCGCCCAGATAAATTGTCGCGATCACATACCCGAGCAGACTGTTCTGTATAAAAAGGGATACAAGAAAGAGCAGGGTGCAGACAATCTTCACCCTGGGATCCAGTCTGTGTATCCGGCTCTCCGCCGGGTAATACTGTCCGATTGTTATATCTCTGATCATAATAACTCCTCTGTATCTGTAAACTCAGTTTCAGCCCCGGAAAGACCTCATAATCTCGTCCGCAGCCTCTTCGATCGTCGTGGCATCCGGGGAAACATCGAATCCCCTCTCTTTCAGATCGTGCATTACATAGGTTACCTGAGGTGCCGCAAGCCCCACCTGTTCAAGTTCCTTATAATGCCGGAATACCTCTTTCGGAGTGCCGTCCAGCATCTTCTCTCCATGGTTCATGACAATAATGCGTTCCACATAACGCGCAATATCCTCCATACTGTGGGACACCAGAATAACAGTCATTCCAGTCTCTTTGTGCAGTTTCTCCACCTGGTCAAGGATTTCATCCCGCCCTTTAGGATCCAGGCCCGCTGTCGGTTCATCCAGAATCAGCACTTTAGGCTTCATAGCCAGCACACCCGCGATCGCCACTCTTCTCTTCTGTCCGCCGGACAGTTCAAAGGGCGACTGTTTATAATACTTTTCGGGGAAACCGACCAGCTCCAGAGCCTCTCTCGCATTCTTCTCACATTCCTCCTGAGACAGGCCCTGATTCTTCGGTCCAAAACATACATCGCTGATCACGTCCACCTCGAAGAGCTGATACTCGGGATACTGAAACACCAGCCCCACCTGGCTTCGCAGGGCGCGCATATCATATCCGTCTTCATAAATATTTCTGCCCTCATAGATCACTTTGCCGGACGTTGCTTTCACAAGCCCGTTCAGATGCTGGATCAGCGTGGATTTTCCCGATCCGGTATGACCTATAATCCCCACAAACTGTCCCTGCGGGATCTCGAAACTGACATCTTTGAGCGCGTGTTTTTCGTAGGCTGTTCCCGGACTGTATACATAACTGATATGTTCTAATGCAATTGACATAATGCCTCCACCAACTCTTCTCTTCTCAGGATTCCTTTGGGAAGATTCAATCCCCGTTTCCGCAAAGCTTCCGCAAGCATAGTCACCTGCGGTACATCCATCCGGTACGCCTTCAGCTCATCCACACGGCTGAATATCTCCCGCGGAGTCCCGTGCATCACAATATGTCCGTCATCCATAACAAACACCTGATCCGCATCTATCACTTCTTCCATATAATGGGTAATCAGAATAACCGTAACGTTCTTTTTCTTTCGCAGCTCTTCCACTGAACGGATCACTTCTTTTCTGCCGTTCGGGTCAAGCATAGCTGTGGGCTCATCCAGTACAATACATTTTGGCTCCATAGCAAGAACCCCGGCAATTGCTACCCTCTGCTTCTGTCCGCCGGAGAGTTTGTTCGGTGAATCCTTTCTTCTCTCCAGCATTCCCACTGCCTTCAGACTTTCTTCCACACGCTGCCAGATCTCATCCGTCGGCACGCCCAGATTCTCCGGTCCGAATCCCACATCTTCCTCTACAACTGTACCGATGATCTGGTTGTCCGGATTCTGAAATACCATCCCCGCAGTCTGACGCACATTCCACAGTTCTCCAGGGTCTTTGGTATCTCTTCCATCCACCCACATAGTCCCGCCCGTAGGAATGAGGATCGCGTTCATATGCTTTGCGAGAGTGGATTTGCCGGATCCGTTATGTCCCAGTATAGCCACAAATGATCCCGCAGGCACATCAATATCTACCCCGTCAATGGCACGCTCGGATCCGATTATATTGCCCTCTTCATCCCGCTTGTCATATTCATAGACCAGCTTCTCGGCCTGTATCATCTCTGTCGGCATGATCAATCCTCCCGAATTTTCATTGCATTTTATTGTACGGCATTGCAGAACATTTTGCAATACCCCGATCTTTTGCCTGAGCTTCTGCCACATAAAAACTCCCGGCACAGAACAGGGCTTCCGCAAAAACATCGAAGCTGTACCTGCCTGTACCGGGAGAGGGCTCACTCTTTTTAAATTAATTTTTATCGGTTGATCGATGACGCCATTCTGTGATAAGTATGGCGCACGCCCCGGATCACTTTCCCGTATTCGAGAATATTTTCCGGCAGCGCCATTCCCAGATATCCGGAATCGCCGAGATGGTGCAGATCTGTCCCAGTCATCTTGCACATGAGGGCAATCTCGCGGATCGTCGCCGTATCTGCTCCTTCCTGGGATGTCCCGACCGCGGTGATCGTCAGTTTGCCCAGCTTATGGGCACAGGATACAAGCTTCCGGATATACTCTGTGGTAATGCCCGGAACCGTTCCCGGCGCCGGCATGAGAATAACATCCGCCCCTGCCCCGGCAAATGCTCTTGTATCCTCCTCAGTGATAATATTTTCACCGCTCTCCGAAAGAATTCCCGCCGCGTGCATCTTTCCCGCAATGAGCATCACCCGGTCGCCGAACTCTTTCCGGTATTTTCTGAGCGTATGGATGATCGCGCTGTTCGTCACGCCCACTCCGGGATTTCCTGTGAGCACAATAAAATCCACTCCCATCTCAATGGCTTTTCTAGCATTTTCCACTGTTGCCGCGCGGCCTGAAGTAAACTGCCATTCTGCATTTGTCTCCACAGAACTTTCCACATCCGGCTCAAGAGGTTCCAGATTAATCCCCACTGCCCTGCCGGTCAGTCTTTTTACTTCCCGGACGGTATCCTCCGGCGCAACATCCGGCAGCCCCAGTATAAGAGGCTCATTGACATCAAACAGGTTGAGGATGAGCAGATCGGCTCCCATGGACGCTGCGAACTCTGCATTCGTCACATCCCCCAGCATAGGGCGCACGGCGCCGATCGTCTCACATACGAGGATGCGCCCTTCGCTTCCCGCGATAGCCTCCACAAGCTGCTTTCCATCCATTTCCGCAATTTCTGACGCTGTACAGTCCAAATACCTCTTCCCCATATTTCCTCCTGCATATTCTTTTCATTTTGCTTTATTTTATCACAGCTCTCGCCACCGCGTCTTTGTAGTACTTGAACTCTGTAAACACTTCGTTCTTGTACGGATTCTTCTTCCTCTTTACGGACACATAGATGATATATGCCAATGCGATGATATTCGTCACAAGTGCAAGTGCGCTGACAACCGTCATCATCGTCGGGTCTGCATTCGCATTTCCGCCTGCGGTGATGCCGTTCAGCGTGCCGTCCGCATAGAGCTTCGGCAGTGTTGCCCACGGGAAGATCTGAGTCCCGTCCGAGAGCGTCTCCTGAAAGAGCGGAAATACCTGGGCAAACATACACCAGATGCAGAGGGTGTTTGCCCGGTTCATGATCCAGCCGCCCTTGTTCCACAGAAGTGCCGCGATCGTCGGCGCCAGCAGAAGGGCAATGCCGCAGAACCATGCGTGCGTCGGCAGACAGTTATATGTATACGCGAAATTCCAGATATCATACACGATAATATATACCCAGATCATGTCCGGCCAGATCATGTCTTTTTTGTCTTTGGAGGAGTAAACGGCCCACCATCCTGTCATGCAGAAGATATTGATAATGCCGGCGATGCCGTTAAACACATTGTGCCAGCCGCCGAACAGCCACACATCCTCGGAAGACAGCCACCATGAATACCAGCCGTTGATGGCAGACTCAAAATCACTTGCCACGGCAATCAGAATGTTGATGGCAACGATCACAAATGGATACGCCTTAAACCAATGCGTCTTCCCGATTCCCCACTCGTATTTGATCATCATGAATCCGATACAGCCTGCCAGTGATGCATACAACTTCGCGTAATGGAACCAGCCGTTCATATACACATGGGTCTGATTTTCAAGCGCCCACTGCGCTCCCATCCCCGCGCCTACAGCGATGGCGATAAAATAAACGGTCAGCACAGCCGGAATAACAAAGAACATAATGATTCCTCCGGCTTTCGTCCTTCTTGCGAATTCATTCAGCAGGATCAGCGCCGCCAGCACTCCCAGCATGGCGATCCATTGTGGTATGGCTTCTGAACCGTAAACATGAAACAGCATAAATATTACCCCCTTTTCTCTCCGGCAGCGTCACAGCCGCCTGTCACTGTGCCTCGATCTCCCGGATATTACATTCATCCCCTGTCAGCAGAAAAGTCTCCCAACTCCCGCAGTGCGGACACTGCCGCCCGTACTCCACGGTAGGATAGGTCTTCTCACAGGATTCGCAGTATGTCACTGCCGGCATCATCTCAATCCGCATCTCCGCGTGTTCGATCAGCGGGAATTTCTTCCTGTAATACTGCCAGCAGTCGGTAAGATAATCCGGAACGATGGAGCTTACTTCTCCCACTTCCAGCGTGACAGAAGCAATCTCTTTTAAATTGTTTTCCTCCGCAACACTCTGCAGAGTCTTTGTAATATGTACAATGATCCCCAATTCGTGCATGGTCTTCCCTGATAGTTTGTCTTTGCTCTCACACTGTAATTTTATTTCTTCATCTTAATCTTTATGGCTCGTTTGAGCGCATAGGGAAGGATTCCCTTCAGCTTGTCCTCAGCTTTGCGCATCGTGCTCATTTCCGGCAGGTCGCGGCTTAAATGGATCGCGTCAAACTCACATCTTGTCGTACACAGGCCGCAGCCGATGCACTTGTTCTCATCCACGATCGTAGCCCCGCACCCGAGACATCTGGCCGCCTCTGTTTTTACCTGCTCCTCCGTAAATGTGGAACGCAGGTCACGGAAACTCTCTTTTGCAACGCCCGCTTTCTTTCCCGGGATCTGGCGTTTTGCGTTGTCGAATTCTTCCACCACAACACTGTCCTTATCCAGCTCCACAAACTGCCGCAGGTCGCGTCCCAGCGTCAGAGAATGTCCCTCATGGACAAAGCGATGAATGGACTCGCAGCCCTGCTTCCCGGCCGCGATGGCATCGATGGCAAATTTCGGTCCTGTATATACGTCGCCGCCCACAAAGATGTCCGGCTCTTTCGTCTGATAAGTTACCGGATCCGCCTTCGCCGTGCCGTTGGGGTTAAATTCTACCGCCGTATCTTTCAGGAGTTCGCCCCAGCAGATGGACTGTCCAATGGAGAGAAGTATATTCTCGCACTCAACTGTAATGCAGTCTTCTTCGTCATACACGGGTGCAAATCTTCCTTCTGCATTGAACACAGAAACACATTTCTTCAGGACGATCCCTTTTACTTTCCCGTTGTCCTCAAGGATTTCTTTCGGCCCCCAGCCGTTCCAGACCACGATGCCTTCCTCGCGGGCTTCTGCCACCTCATCCGCAGCCGCCGGCATCTCTGCCAGAGACTCCAGACAGTACATACCCACACTCTCAGAGCCGGAACGGAGAGCCGTCCTCGCCACATCGATTGCTACATTGCCGCCGCCGATCACGACAGTCCGTCCATGAAGCCTTACACCGTCAGGGAGCTTTTCACTGTCCGGCACTTTTCCGCTGCCGGGGCGGTCCGTACTGTCCGGACTGTCCATACTGCCGGCAGCCATTACAGCTTCTTCCGCCAGATTGACCTTCCGCAGGAAATCTACGCCTGTCTGAACGCCTTCCGCCTCTTCTCCGGGAACCCCCGCCATTCTTCCGCCCTGTGCTCCCACAGCCACATAGAACGCCTTGTATCCTTCTGCTCTCAGCTCCGGGATCGTAATATCTTTTCCGACTTCCACGCCGCACCTGAAATCCACATCCATCTGCCGGAGCACATCGATTTCAGCATCGATCACAGATTTCTCCAGCCGGAAAGAAGGAATTCCGTTGAGCAGCATCCCGCCCGGTCTTTTTTCCTTTTCAAATACCGTCACCGGATATCCTCTTGTCCTGAGATAATATGCCGCCGACATTCCCGCCGGTCCTGCCCCGATGACCGCGATCTTCTGTTCAAACTGTTTTCCCTCATGGTTTTCACAGATCGGAATATAGCGGTGTTCTTCATGAAGTTCTTTCTCGGCGATAAACTTCTTGATTTCATCGATGGCAACCGCTTTATCCACAGTCCCTCTCGTACACGCATCCTCGCAGCGGCGGTTGCAGATCGCGCCGCACACAGCCGGGAACGGGTTGTCCTGCTTAATGAGCTTCAGGGCGTCCATATATCTGCCTTCTGCCGCCATCTTAATATATCCCTGTACCGCAAGGTGGGCCGGACAGGCGGTCTTGCACGGCGATGTCCCCGTCTCGTAACAGTTGATCTTGGCATGATCCTTATAATCCGGATCCCATTTGTCTCTCCCCCACTTTTCCGTATCCGGGAGCAGAGCTTTCGGATATTTGATTTCACCATATTTCATGCACAGCTTCTGTCCCAGTTTCGCCGCGCCCACAGGACAGACTTCCACACATTTTCCGCAGGCCACACATTTTTCTTTCTCCACGTGGGCTCTGTATGCAGAGCGCGACATATTCGGTGTATTGAAGAGCTGCGACGTCCTGAGGCCGTTGCACACACCGGGCGCACAGTTACAGATGGCAAAGATTTTCTCCTCACCGTCGATGTTGGTGATCTGGTGTACAAAACCGTTTCTCTCGGCCCGCTCCAGTATCTCCATCACCTCGTCAAAATCTATGTACCGTCCTTTTCCCGTTTCAACGAGATAATCCGCCATATCGCCCACGCCGATACACAGATCTCCCTCGATCTCCCCGCAGCCCTCTCCGCGGATCCTCTGCTGCCGGCGGCAGGAACAGGCGCCCACTGCATATTTGTCCTGATATTTCTTCAGCCAGTGGGAAATGTGCTCCACGCTTGCAGACTGCTGGTGTGCCGGGATCGCTTTCTCCACCGGGATCACGTGCATACCGATGCCGGAACCTCCGGGCGGCACCATAGGAGTCACCTTTTCAAGGGGCAGCCGGGACATATTTTCAAAAAAATCCGCAAGGATCGGATGCTCCTCACACTGCTTCTTGTTCATCACCATAAATTCCGCACAGCCGGGGACAAACATGGGCAGCACATACTGTTTGTGCCTGTCCTCATTTTCCCAGTTGTACTCGATCATGCCGATAACAGACATCTCATCCAGAAGCTGCTGTACTCTCTCCTTATCTTTTCCTGACTTTTTCGCGATCTGCTCCAGTGTCATCGGTTTCCTGACCTTCATGGACAGGCACACTTCCGCCATCTCATCGGTCAGCACTTCCGCCAGCCCCCAGTACTCAGGGTCATCCACCGTTACCTTGTGCCCGATCCGGTCCGTGATCATCTGTCCCAGTTTCAGGATCAGTTTTCTCTCTTCACTCATTTACCCGCCTCCTTCCATTCCTTTACCTGTTTCCTTATCCATTCGTACCATTCATCCATACCCTCGCCCGTCTTCGCCGAGATCGGGATAATCTTCATATCCGGATTCAGACGCAGCACCCGCTCTCTGCACGCCTCAAAATCGAAATCAAAGCAGGACAAAGCGTCGATCTTGTTAATCAGCAGACAGTGGGACACCCGGAACATCAGCGGATATTTCAGTGGTTTGTCATCTCCCTCCGGGACACTCAGGATCATGACATTCTTCACTGCTCCCGTGTCGAATTCCGCCGGACACACGAGATTCCCCACATTTTCCAGTATGGCAAGATCCACATCTTCCGTTCCCAGCTCATCCAGTCCCTGCCGCGTCATATCCGCATCCAGATGGCACATACCTCCGGTATGTAGCTGTATCACCTTCACTCCGGTCTCACTGATGGCATCCGCATCCACAGCGCTGTCAATATCCGCCTCCATAACGCCGATCCTCATCTCGCCCTTTAACGCATCAATGGTTCTCTTCAGAGTAGTTGTCTTTCCGCCGCCGGGCGATGACATGAGATTAATAAGAAATGTTCCGTCCTCTTTTAACTCTTTTCTTACTTTCTCCGCCTCCTGATCATTGTCGTCAAAAATTCTTTTCTTAATCTCATATACTTTGTACATTATCCCGCTCCTCTTCTGTCATAATAAATCCCGCTTTCATTCATGCTCTGTGTCACTCTAAGGCTGTACTTGTACTTCACGCTCCCGTCCGCCTTATCCTCCGGATGCTTCTCCTGCAAGCCCTCTGATCAGCAGCTTTACGGCAATCTTCACCTGCAGGATTAGTTCCACCTGGCTGTCCAGCTCCAGCATACTTCCGTTCCACGCAAACCTTTTCATTACCCCGAACGCAGTATGTGCAAGGGAATAGCACACTTCATTGGAAGACCACTCAAAAAAAAGCGTCCCGTCCTGCCGGCCCTTCTCCAGTGCATCTGTCACTCTCGGCTTCAGGCTCATAATACTGTCTTCATACTCGGCCAGCCGCTCCATATTAATGGCATATCTGCGCACAAACACTTCAAATTCCTGCAGATATTTGAGAAAACCTCTTTCCCGCTCAAATATCGCGATCAGCGCATCCATGATACACTCAAGCTGTTCCCGCCCGGTCATATCTGAATACCCCTCTATGTCCGTGATATTTAAATACTGCCCTGCAATCTTCCTCCAATATGCAACGCCGCTCTGGATCGCAAGCTGAGCTTTCGTCTCATAATAGCGGTAGATGGTAGCGCTTCCGACACCCGCCCGCTCTGCAATCTCATCAATCGATGTCTCTTCTATACCTTTCTCACAGAACAGCTCCATGGCTGCTTCCAGGATCTTCTGCGCACGGTACTGTATCCTGCGCATCCGCGCTGCAGACTCTCTCATTTTCGTACTCCTCCCAAAGTTCGCTTCTGATAGTTATACTATCATATTTGTGTATAATATGCAATATTGGGGGGATATATCTCTACTATTTGTATATTTTCACAATACTTTCATTTTCTCTCACGCTTAAATCCTTCACCAAACACCTCGCTTGTCTCAGTAAACATTAAAAACGCCTGGCTATCCGTCTCCTGCACGGTAGTTTTGACCAGATACGCCTCCGCCTTTGAGCAGGCGCACAGAAGCACATCCCTGTGCGTACCTGTATATCCTCCGGATGCCGGGATCGTAGTGACGCCTCGTCTTACATTTTCACCGATCTTCGCCGCAATCCGATCTCCTTTTTCCGTTATGATAATTGCCAGCGTACCGGCGCCTGTACCGTACAGAATCTTGTCAATCACAATTGTAGAAACTCCTGTGGATGCCACTCCGTAAAGCACTGCGTCTATATCGCCGAACACCGGCCACCCGAGCAGTATGACCACCAGGTCAATGAGAAGGGTAATCACTCCCATGGTCATGTGCGGCTTTTTCTTCTTGATCGTCAGAGCAAGAAAATCAATCCCGCCGGACGATGAGCCGCGTATATAGAAGAGCGCCATTCCTGCTCCCATAAAAACACCGGAGCAGACGGCGGCCATCAGCCGGCTTCCTGTATACATGGGAATATAGGGGAATATCACATCAAGAAACAACGAAGAAATTACCATTGTCTTGGCACTTTTAATTAGAAGCGTCCTGCCTACTGCTTTATAACTGATAACTACAAGAGGGATATTAAACAGAAGTGTTACAGTCCCCACGGGAAGTCCCAGAAGATAATTCAGGATCAGCGCCAGGCCGGACACACCGCCCGGTGCGAATCCGGCATTGCCCGCAAAGGTATAAATGCCGGCAGCATAGAGTATACTGCCGGCAATATCGTAGAGAAGATCCCAGATAAGAATCTTATAATCAAATTTTCCTTTTAAATTAAAAACTGTTTTCTTATTGTTCATTTCTTATACACACCTGTAGCTCTGCATCAGTGCCCGACACATACCGGTTACAGGATATAGTATGTTCCACCGTGAAAAAAATTATTCTTCTTGCGGCACAAAAGCCATAAGCGCCTACTGGTTCGCTGTTTGTTGATACTCCGAGTCTGCAAGCTTAATATAGAATTCGTAAAATCCGTTGCTGTACAAGCTGTATACATCCCCCTGATCATCCCTGGCCTCCTGTACTTTTCGACTGCGTTCCATAATTCTGTCGCATAGCCGGCGCTGACTGTCCGTCAGGGCATCGCCGGGAATTTTAAACAGTTCAGAGGCAATCAGAATTTCGACATTTGTCACCAGAAAAAATTCACTACTGTCGTTTTTCCCGTTCTCTTTATTCTCTTTCATCTCCTCTGCTGTAAGTATCTCGACTTCGTCATAGACATCCGCCAATGTCTCCAGCACATCGTCCCGGTTGTTCAGCTCCCGGTATACGTTATAAGTCTGCCGGAACATCTCCAATGCCTGTATACTGTCATTATAAGCACTGAAAATGGTCATTTTCGGATCTCGGAGGATGGCATCCACAAGGTTCCGCCGTACTCATAGCTTTCACTTCGCTTTCTGTAAGCGCAGCTGCATCAAACTCCTCTTTTTCCCCTGCGTCTGCAACGGCATCTTCTACCGCTTTTTCAGTCGTATAACCGTCTGAAGAATCTTCACTGCTTCCGCAGGCTGTACCTGAAAAAGCACTCCCTATAATTACAATCAACAGATACCGTTTTGCTCTTCCCATCACACAACATTCCTCCCTTCTGTAATCTTACTTTATCGCAGAATACTTTCCATATCTATCTGGTATTACAGGGAGCCATAGAAAATCATATTTTTGTCGCAAATCAGTATGATAAAATATGAACGCTCGCGCCGAGCACGGTCGCTTTAGCGGCAAATTTCCACTTCGTGCAAATGCGCATCCCGCGGGGCGTTTTTAATAGGGAGACGGAGTTTTCTATAAAAAAAGTGCCTGTACGAGAGAAAACTCTCGACAGACACTTTTTATTTATCGTCATAGGGCTTTCAGCCTTACGCCTAATTACTCGATAATGGAAGCAACTGTTCCTGATCCTACTGTACGTCCACCCTCACGGATAGCGAATCTCAGACCTTCCTCCATAGCTACCGGATGGATCAGTTCAACTGTCATTGTAACGTGATCTCCAGGCATGCACATCTCTGTGCCTTCCGGAAGCTCGCAAACACCTGTTACGTCTGTTGTTCTGAAGTAGAACTGCGGACGATAGTTGTTGAAGAACGGTGTATGACGGCCACCCTCATCCTTTGTCAGAACGTAAACCTGGCATGTGAATTTTGTATGGCATTTTACTGTGCCCGGTTTGATCAGACACTGTCCTCTTTCGATCTCTGTTCTCTGGATACCACGAAGCAGAGCACCGATGTTATCACCTGCACGAGCCTCGTCGAGCAGTTTACGGAACATCTCGATACCTGTTACAACTGTCTTCTTAACATCCTCATGGATACCGATGATCTCAACTTCATCAGAGATGTGAAGTGTACCACGCTCTACTCTACCTGTAGCAACTGTACCACGTCCTGTGATAGAGAATACGTCCTCTACCGGCATCAGGAACGGCTTAT
>ERZ1643246.2624-NODE-2624-length-16713-cov-8.395246_pt1 | contig 16713 bp, 8 predicted proteins | sample MGYA00579265_ERZ1643246 | MGnify/ENA primary metagenome ERZ1643246 (study PRJEB29033, sample SAMEA4952261) | chicken gut metagenome | biome: Broiler Chicken; feature: Gastrointestinal Tract; material: Caecum | place: Ireland | collected 2018 | study: Broiler... | reverse complement strand
CTGGTTCTTATCAAAAAAGATTTTTCCCCATAGACACAGAAAATTTTACGCCCTCACGAATTCTCTGGGATTGCCTCTTCCTCTCATATCAAGGGTTAAAAATCGGTATTAACCGACATCCCCCTTTAGTTCCTAAAATAATCTCTATTTCCGTTTTTTGCGCGCACAGATAATGCCCGCAGCAATAATCACAAGCAGACTTACACTTGCTCCCATAATTGGAAGTATTATAGTAGACGTATCTCCTGTCTGTACAGTTTTCTGTGTATCATCCGTACTATTGTTTCCCTTGTTTCCATTTTGATTTCCGACATTGCTGTTTCCAGAGCCATTGCCGTCGGAACCCCCGGGATCATTTCCATCGCCATTTCCGTCAGTTCCATCATTATCCTGTTTTAAGACAAGTGCATCAATAGCATCCTGGAGATTCTTTACAGCCTTTTCTACTTCTGCCTGATCATCTACACTGAGAGCCTCGTCTCCCAGAACCCCCACAGCACTCTTTAATGCTTCTTCAAACGCCGCGACACTATCTTCGGTATACAGATTTTTGTCAATTTCAGTCGCTTCTTTGATCAATTGATCCAGTGCGGACTTATCTGCTTTAAGCTTCAGATTTGCGATTGCTTCTTTCAATGCTTTCTGTGCATCATCTACATCTTTCTGTGTAGTATTCTCATCTGCCAAAACTACTTTTGCCTTGTCAAGAGCTGCTTTGAATTCGGCCTGTCCTGCCTCAACATAACCAGCCAGGTCGATAGCCTCTCCTTGTTCTATAGCCTTCTCAAGATCGGTCTTATCGATGACCTCTTTCTCTTTCCACTGGGCCGTCAATTGGATAACCTCATTCTTTACCGGTGTCAAATTAGAAATAATCTGACCATCTTCATAGCAATTACCATTTTCGTCCATCCAACAATCAAAAACATAGCCTTCTTTTGTAAATGCATTTTTCTGAAGGGCTTTCTCTTCATTATAGATAAATTCCTGCCGATCCATTTCGCCGCTTCCGCCTCCCGGAAGGAACTCTACATAATAGCTGCCATATTCATACAACAGTTCCCACTCATCAATACGCGCCATATTGTTCGGCCACTGTCCATTGTAGTTATCAGCCGCTGTAATATACAGGCGGAAGAATCGTGATGTAACTTCACCGTTGTCTGCAAAAGTCCTCTCATTTACAAGTTCCGTGTTATCTTTTACAGTGTCCACGGTTTCCCAGTTTTTCCCGTCTTCACTGACCTGAAGTTCAAAGTCTTTTGTAATGCTCTTTCCGTTGTCATCTGTATCAACGTGCGCCACTCGCCATTTATTGATTGTGACTGGTTCCGGGAATTCTACCGCAATCCATCTCGGCTCCGTAATCGGAACATTAGGCGATACCCACGCATATGCTGCTGATTCAGAAGAGGTGCCCCCGGTCTTTCCATCTGCTACGTTCTCCGGAACAAAATCTTCATGATGTCCGCTCTCCGTAAATACCGGATGATCCATATTATAATTGTGTTCATTTCTTTGCACAGTTACCTGACAGGTATCCTGATATTCCGTTCCTTCTACGCTGACTGTAATTTCTGTTGTACCAACAGATACGGGTGTTACCACTCCTTCGTCATTAACTGTAGCAATCCTCTCATCACTGCTGCCCCAACTTAATTTTTTTTCGGTATTATTACGCACAGCTAATGCTTTTGAAATCCCCAGGTATACCGTTGTTTCCTCATCGTTGAACTCTACCCCTTCAATTTCTTTTAATGCAGCGGCCGCATCCTCCAATCTGGTTTTTGCATCCAGTAATTCACTTGCAGAGGCATCTTCCTTGTCTAAAATGCTTCTCGTATATTTCAGTTCTTCCTGAAGTGCATTCCAGCTTTGATTGGTATACATTCCCTGCTCCATAGAAGCATACTGATTATATATTTCCTCAAGGACCTCTCTGCTAATCTCCTCCACTACAACTTTTGCTTCTGCCTGAATGTTCTCTGTGTTAGTAACTTTTTCAGTACAGATCAGCTCGCCAGTAACCGTTCCGGTTTCACCTGTATAACCATCTTTATTCCATTCTACAGGCAATGTTGTTTTGATACCGTTTGTCAATTCCACCTCTACTTCTTCAGGCAGTAAAGATTCCAATTCCTCCCAAGTTGTACCTGTCGGCACCTTAATCTTCGGAGTAGCAGTCACAATTTTCTCCACATTACCTTTTACTTCGGCCTGTTTGTAGATATAAAATTCTGCTGCGGAAATATATTCATTAGCGCCGGCATTTGTTTCCATGGCTCTCACACGGATTCTTCTGCATGAAACAGGATCAATTTGTACTGTTTTAACGGATGTATTATAGTCCCAGATTCCTTCACTGACTTTTGTGAAATCATCTCCGTCTTCTTCTGTACTATACCACATTTCATACTTAGTAATAATTCCATTCCCTGTATTATTATCCTGCCTCGGCACATACTCTAGTAGTCCCACCTGATATGTATCACCAAGATCAATCGTAATGCTGTTATTCTTGTTGTTCTCAATATCCGGTTTTACTTTTCCAGTACTATAGCCACTATGCCATTTGGTACTCTCATTCCCATCCACGGCATAAGAAGCCGGTCCGTCTGATCCTTTATTTTCTTCACTATCAGCAATTGCTGTCAATTCACTTGATGGAATCTTTTGTTCATCTACAATATGTATAAGACATGAATCTGATATCGCATCTTTTTCTGCAGCAGATGCTGTAATTGTAACATCTCCCAGCTTTTTCGGAGTCACTACGCCGTTTTCTACTGTAGCAATACTTTCATCGCTAGATTTCCACTCAATCTTTTCTACATTTGTTCTGACTTCTACCTGGAGTGTATCTTCAATAAACAAATCCGTCTCGCTATCCGTAATATCTACTACTCCTGGCAGTTCTCCTGATGGAATTAATTCGTAATCTGCTCCTGTCTCCGTCTTGAAAGTATATACATTGCCAAGACTGTTTTCTTCTACAGTTGTTTCTACCTCTTTTCCATCTTTATAGACTTTCATTTCCAGGCCGTCTTCCTGCCACGGATTTAATACAGAACAGTCCATTCCCTTCTCACTATGGATTGCTGCGCCTTCCACCTGTCCCCATACATTCTGGCTGCCACTGACAGTAAACGCGCCGTAAGCTCTCTGATTTTTAAAGGACGCTTCCTGATCATCATACCACGCTGGGAAGAAGTTTATAAATCCTTCATGGCTTTGCATCAAAGATTCCATAATTGCACCTGAGAAAAGAGAACCTCCAATATCTCCTATTGTATTATTCGGACGGATTCCCATCCAGTCATCTGGAGTGCGGTCTACATATCCCGCCTTCATTTTGTCCAGCCAAATATCCGGATCAAACCCTACTCTTGCAGATGTCATAGCTGCTCTTGTCTGTTTATCGCTTGTTCCGAATTCCTGTTTATTTTCAAGCCATGTGAGAATCTTATCCTTCTCTTCTTGAGAAGATGATGGACCTACAAGATCGTAAAATGCAAATCCATATACATTAAAGCAAGAAGATGTTCTTGGATCCGCACCACGTTCATCTTCAATATAATATCCGTTCTTTGTAGGATATTCTGCCAGATTATCGTGCACTTCTTTCCACTGCGCACGCAAATCAGCATCTGCTCCAAGATGTTCGCTGAACGAAATTGCGTTTTTCAGCATAAATTCTGCCGATGCCAAATCTAGTGTTGCATTTTTATAAGCTGTAGATGACTCATATGTTGCCCCATAGATATTATATTTTCCTGTCACCTCATCTTTTTCCGCATAATCCACCCAGAAATTTGCCTGTTCACGCACCATAGGATATAACGTTTCCGTTAAATATTCCTCATCCAAAGTAGCCTTATAATACTGAATTAGCGGCTGCAACACCATTGTTCCATTTGCCGGAGAACACCAGTAGTCTCTTGCTTCATTATAATGTTCAGTTCTGCTCCCCCATGGTCCTATATGCGTCGGGAACAATGACCCTCTGATTCCTTCCGTAAACAGTTCATGATCTGAGCCTGTAATCAGCCAGTTGAGATGTTCCGGATTTGATGCATTGGCAACGCCCGTATCCCAGAAATCTTCAATAACCTGCGTATAATTATCAATATGGTTCAGTCGGTTTGCCGTAATCGCCACACCGATTGCCCTCTGCACATCACTGTTCAGTGTGTAGTCTCCCTGCCAGTTCGGCGCTGAACTTCCCGTCCACGGGAACAACCCTGCCGTAACACCAATCGCCGGATTCTCGCTCATTGCCTGAATCGCACAGCCGATCTGATACATCTGTCCGTAATACAGACGCTCGATTGAATCAGATTCTTCATCCAGATCCATATAGGATTGTAACCAGTAGTCTTTCCACCACTCGCGATGAGCTGTCTGGGCATTTTCTATCTTTGCTTCACTATCATACTCAAGTACTTTCTTTAGTGCATCCTCATGATCTGTCTCTGATTCTTTTCCGCCCTCTACAGCTGCGATCATATATATGCTTCCATTGGCGTCCAGACTTACACTGAATTTGCTTGTATGGTCATCCACTTTTTCCATAGTCGCTTCTTTATCCAGAAGTTTCAGCGCTGTCGTAGAATTTACACTCCAATCATAAATATCACTTCCAGTCTTTCTCGCCGCATAAATAACATTATTGTCTTCATCCACTCCGGAATCCACACTTGAAATCCCCTGGTCCACCTTATCCGTTACATTCGTCCACACTGAAATATCCAAATCCATCGACTGATCTGTCAGGTTTGTAATCTCAGATACAATAATATTTTCTTTAGCAGACAACCAAGTATCCGTCTGGAATCCACTCTCCGAGATACCTTTTACCTGCGCCAGCTTCATATCCTGTTCCATTCGGAAATCTTCCACTGACTCATTACTGTCTGTCCTCTTAATATCGATTCCTCCATATCCTACATACTGAATATCTCTGGAATTTTCATTCAATTCCTCAAAATTATCCAATCTGCTGATATAAATTGTCTGATTTTTCGCGTCCTTGGTTGTTGTCCCACTAAGATATGCAAGAACTGTCCCGTTCCCCATCAATGGTCCATCCGGAGTATTCTTTGTCTTCGGATCAAATGTTGACGGCTCTTCATAAACGCCCAAATGCTTGTCCAATAATGCAGCGACCTCTTCCCATGAAGTCTTATATTGCCACTCTGCACTTTTCTGTTCCTCATTTTTTTGTGCTGATACCTCTACAGGGCTCAAAATCGTAGTCGCTGTAAGTATTCCGGCACAGATTCCGGCACACCACTTTTTTCCGGTTTTCATCTTCTCTCTCCCTTCTGTTGAATTGGTTTAATTAAAACCTGTTCCGCTATCCCCCTCTTCTGCTTTTTATAACATTTTCACAGAATCTATTTAAAAAATACATGGACAAATCTCACCATTTAGGTGGACTTTTCTAAACACTATTTATTTTCCAGAATCCCGACCCATGCATCCCATTCATCAGTATTGCTCATAACCAGTCCGTTCCCACGAATTTTTGCTTCGATTTTGTATCCCCATGATTTCTGAATAATCCAGTTTCCGTTCGGCAGTTTCCATTCGGACTCATATTCAGGCGATGCAAATGAATGAAATACCGCCAACATACGATTTCTGTCACGTCGATACAACATTTGATTTCCTTCCAAATGATGCGGATTATCTGTACATGACCTGAGCAGTTCTGATCTGCCGTTTTTTATCAGCTCCCGACATTCCTGGTAAAAACCGCAACCATCTTTTAAAATCTGCATTTGCTCAGGATGCAGCTTTTCGATGTCTCCTGACAGACACATACGTCCTAAAAATGTGGAAATAATCCGGTAATAGATTTCCCTTTCCGACAACTCGGGATGAAGCACCGCCCAGATCAGACTCTGTCGCGGCAAAATCAAATAATGAAGATTGGCAGCAATATACGGTATCTCCCGGCACTCATGGGCATCCGAAAAGGAGCTCAGGGCAGTTACTGACATCATCTGAGGTTCCAGTCGATGCCCGCCGGATGCGCAATTTTCAATCACAAGTTCCGGAAGTTCCTGACGAATCAGACAGAAGAACCGATACACCGCTTCCATCTGCTGACGCAATCCTTCCCCCAGACTCTCTGCTCCGTCACATCCGTTCCCGATTGAACCGTTATAATCCACTTTAAGATAGCGGATTTTGTTTTCTTTCAGAAAACGAATCACCTTTTCTCTCAGGTACTGTATCACTTCCGTTTTGCGGAAATCCCAAAATCTGCGTATTGCTCCTGTCTGTATCGGTATACCTCCACGGGTAAGATGAAGATGATCCCATTCCGCGCTATGCACTCTAGCTCCCTCTGTTGTTACCTCGAATTCCATCCACACACCGAGATCAAGAGCCTCTTGTTGCAGTTCTTCAGCTATTTCTGCTAATCCGCCGGGAAACTGTTCTGGATCGCACTCCCAGTCGCCGTTCCCGCCCTGAGATTCTGCTCCTTTCGGCTGCCGGCTCCACCCTGCATCGATCACGATACCTGCAACCGGGATTTCTTTCAGAATATTTTGCTGTTTCCTCTCGGATTCATTTGTAGGGTGTCCCCATGAAGTGCACCACTCATTAAACCAGATTGGAAGATCTTTTTCTTTATCCGGCTGTCTGTCTGCATATTTGACGAACATTCCTGTAAGATTCTGGCAAGCATCTGCCAGAGTTTTATCCACACTCAGATATGCTTTTGGTGCGCAGAATTCTTCTCCCGGGTATATATTTTTCCACCATTCAGAAGATTCAGCATCTCCCAGTCCCCCTGAAAACGAATAGCTGTCCCCATCACGCGAAAACTCCATCTGCCACGAACTGTTTACAGCAATCTGTGCAGTCCAGAAAAGCTGATTATCGCGGTCTTCTATACATCCGAATGGGAACCATCTAGAAACAGGAAACGATCCGACAGCCCCATACCTTTCACTCTCAGGGAATGCGCGAATCCAAGTTCCGCCTAAATTAAGACGTTCCACCGAGTCCTCCTGATGCTTTCCCTCCAGGCTCCATCCGCCGCGGAATCGATGCAAATACATACTATATGCACCATCTTCTTTCTGAAGAGGGCTAAGATTGTCAAGGGAAAAACTTGTCAGAAGTTCCATCGTAAGCAATCTCTTTCCTGTATTCCGAAATACGGTTTCAACTTCAATTCCATGTTCTCTTTTTACATAGCTTATCGTATGTACAATCTCATATTCTCCGCCGTCTAACACTGTTGTTATGACTATATTTGTTCCGTTCTCTTTCTTTTCCTGATTTCTAAACTTCAGGTGTCTCACTGCCTCTCCATATTTCAGAGTTCCTCCGGCGCCATTGCCCTGAGGATACTGACGCAGAGAAAGATGACAGATACTCCCTATCTCCCATGCCGGATTTTTACCTTCCGAATCCAGCCATTTTCTCCTTTCTTTCAAGATATGTTTAGTTCCGGACGGCAGCAACAGCATTGATGTATGTCCGCTCACTTCATCTATAACATATATCAAATCCATTTTGCCAAGGCGATATGTCATCTCTCTCATTTTACTTTTTCCCTTCCAGATTTAATTCCGTAGTTTCCATATCTTTTCCTTTAGCACGAAGACAAATTCTGCCGCCAGAAGATTTTTCTCCCTGCAGAATAACCAGGCATTTTCCATGAAATGTCGTTCTCTCCGATGCTTTATCCGGCTCGTGGCAGCTCGGATCTCCGTTCCCGACTCCGAGGATCTTCACCGGTCCCTCCGTTTCAAAATAGATTTTTCGGTCATCTGTTACAACCGGCCTCTGTTCTGCATCCAGTATAGAAACCTCTACACATACTGTATCCTCTCCGTCACATATAAGCGTTGTTTTATCTGACAGTAATTCTATATATTTCGGTTCTCCAGCTGTTTCCACGGCTTTTCTCAGAATTTTTCTACCGTTTCTGTAGCCGGCTGCTTCAAGCGTCCCCGATTCATAATTCACCTGCCATTCCAAATGAACCGCCCCTTCTCTTCTTTTTCTTCCAATGGATTTTCCATTTAAAAAGAGTTCGACTTCCTCACAGTTCGTCTCAACCCATACCCTTATCTGCTGTCCTGCCTGCCAGTTCCAATGCGGCATAAGAAAAAGTTCCGGCTCGGAGGTCCAATGAGCTTTCAGATAATGATATGTTGATTTGGGAAATCCGCAGGTATCCATCACACCGAAATGAGAATTGATATTCGGCCATGAAAATGGTGTCGGTTCTCCGCGGTAATCAAATCCTGTCCAGATAAATACCCCGGACAGTTCCGGATGTTCCAGCACATCAGTCCATGCTTTTTCAACAGTACAGCTCCATTCCGGAATCAGAGTTCCATATTCCGGACAATACCCATTCTCCTCATCAACCTCATATACACCTCTGGTCACTGTGCAGCTCGCACTCTCGGTCCCCAGTGATTTTCTGTTGGGGAATGAAATGTGATCTTTTACATCCTGTGCATTTCTCTGCCCGTAGTTATAACCTACCACATCCAGGACGTCACTATAGCCGCCGTCGTTCCATCCATGGTTCATCGCTGCGGTTACGGGACGGAAAGAGTCCAGCTTATGCGCAACGTCTTTCAACGTATTAAGCACTCTGGCACCCATGACTGTTCCTTCCAGAATTTCTTCGTTTTCCAAACTCCACATAAAAATGCAGGCATGGTTTCTGCTGCTTAAAATCATTTCCTCAAGCTCTTTTATTCCCTGCTCAGTACTGTCCAGTTTGCGATTTTCATTAATAACCAACAATCCCATACGATCGCATAATTCCAGAAGTTTCTTCGATGCCGGATGATGCGCCGAGCGGTAAGCATTGCATCCCATTTCTTTTAATTTTTTTAGTTTATATTCGATCAGACTATCCGGAAGCGCGGTTCCAACTCCTGCAAAATCCTGATGGTTACACGTTCCTTTTAACAAATACGGCTTTCCGTTCAGAATGAATCCTTTCTCTGCGTCGAATTCTACGGTTCGGATACCAACTCCCACCTTCTGCTCTTCTATGACTGTCCCCTGGCATTCTAACTGTATGTATAGACTGTACAGTTCGGGAGTCTCCGGGCTCCACAATCTCGGGGAACTGACAGTGTTTTCAAATCCACAACGAATCTGGTCTAGCGCATCAACACTTACTTCTCTGATAAATTCGCATTCCACACTCCCCGTCGGCGACACTATCCGACCGGTAATTTTACAGGGACTTGTATTTCGGGATTCATTACATACTGTAACCTCAGTCCGGATAATCGCTTTACTTTCCGTTATATTCTGCGGTGCCACATAGATACCGTTTCGCTTCAGCCCTATCGGTTCCCGAACCTCAAGCCAGATCTTCCGGTAGATCCCAGCTCCTTCATACCACCAGCCTTCATATTCTCTCGCATCCACCCTCACAAGAATTACATTGGTTCCTTCTTCCCCATAACGAAGAACATCCGTCAATTCACACCAGAATCCAGTGTAGCCGCTCTCGTGATTCATAATCTCATACCCATTTACCCATACAGTGGATTTTCGGAAGATTCCTTCAAATTCAAGGCCGATTCTTTTTCCGTCCCACTCTCGGGGAATGCGGAATGTCTTTCTGTAAAAACCGATGCCGCCGTCCAGATACCCGTGACTTTTATGATGCTTTTTTTCATCATGATCATTTCTGTAAGTACCTTCTACAATCCAGTCATGCGGTATCACAACATCTTTCCACTCGTCTTCTGCGGGCTCCACAATCTCACATTCATCAAAATAGGCAATCTTAAGCCACTCCCCTTCTTCAACCTCGGAGCTGCTTGTCAGACCTCCTGCCATACCACTTTTTACCGGATGCAGCACCGGAATTTCGCCAAGATGAAATTTCCATCCATCTGTAAACTGTTCTCTGATTTTTTTCATCCTCTCCACCAACCTTTTATCTCTTTTCAAAAAAATACTGCATTATCCTCCGGGCCACCTGATAATTATTGACCACTTTTATGTCCGGCTGGATAATACAGTATTTTATATCCAAATCTACCCTTTTACTGCTCCTGTAGTCATTCCTGCGATGATATAGCGCTGACCAAACAGATACATAATCACAACCGGAATGGAAGTCAACACAATATATGCGCAAATCAATCCCCAATCCGTAGACCATGCAGATGAGAATTCTCCGTAAATTCCGTACATGGACAACATAACTCCCCATTTATCTGTGTCTGTCAGAAGATACAACTGTGTATCAAAGCCATTCCATGCACCGATAAAGTTCAAAAGAAGACCTGTTACCGTCACCGGCTTCAACAGCGGGAAAATAACCTTAAAGAATAGCCGCCAACCGGTAGCCCCATCCATAACTGCAGCCTCATCCAATTCCTTAGGAATACCCTTGATAAATCCTGTATACAGAAGCATAGCAAACGAAATTCCCTGTGCACCAGTCAGAAGGATAATTCCAATCAGACTGTTTGTAAGATGCAGCTTGCTCATAACAGATACTGTCGCTACCATATTACTCGTCGCCACAATACCGAAAAAGAAATATCCGTATATCGCTTTGTTCACCTTATTTACAGATCGAACCACAACAAAAGCCGCCATCGCTGCCGTAATATTACTGAGCAGAGTCGATATAACCGCAATCAGAAAACTGTTGAAATAGCTTCTGAGCATATTTCCCTTTGTAAAAGCATTAACATAATTTTTCCACTTTACAACAGACGGCAAATCCAAACTAAAGTAAGCGGCTTCAGCCGATGGCTTTACCGAGTTTAATATAATCAGCAGAAACGGAATCAAAACCACAAGGGAAAAAATCCAACAAAAAATCTGCAAAATCGTCAGTCCCGCTTTTTTTCTCATGCCTCCACCTCACGCTTTCTGGATTCTCTGTTCACAATTACCGATATAACCGTAGTCAATACCAGCAATAGGACATTCATAGCCGATGATACACCGTAATTTCCTGCGGAATATTCTCTGTACACCATTGTTCCAATTACTTCCGTAGCATTTCCCGGTCCGCCGTTCGTCAAAGAAAAAACAATATCAAAAACTCTCAGCCCATGCACAACATTTAATACCAGATTAATTGTTACAGCCGGCATAATATACGGAAGTGTAACATTACGGAACAACTGCCATTTTCCTGCGCCATCCATTTGCGCAGCCTCATAGTAAGTCTTGTCAACCGCCTGCAGACCTGCCAGAAAGATCACCATATTCATACCGAAATATCTCCACACCTCAACGGCGATTACCGACGGCATTGCCGTTGCTTCTGTAACCAGCCATTTATGCTGTAAAAAATCTAACCCTGTGAAATCCAGAATTGAATTGAGCAATCCTGTCGGGCTCAGAATGGTTGTAAACATAATGCCGATAACGATTGTTCCAATCGCCTGAGGGATAAAGTAAACCGAACGAAGAAAGTTTTTTCCAAAAATCTTATTATTCAGAAAAATCGCCAGAAGCAGTCCCAATGCCACCTCAAATAACGATGTAAAGAAAGCAAAAACCAAAGTATTGATAATTGGCTGCACATATTTATATGGCTGATCCATAAAGATAAGTTTAAAATTATCAAGTCCGGTGAAATGGATCTCGCTGCTATACGCATTCCAGTTTGTAAAGCCGTAATATACTCCCAAAATTGTCGGAATAATAAACAGTATGGTATAGAGCACAAATGCCGGCACTATCATAGTACGCGTATAAATTGATTTCATTGCCTTTCCATGTCTCTTTTTCATTTTTTACCTCTTTCCAAAAAAACAGCCCCGGACATCAGCATGGACGCCGGAGCCATTTTTACTACTGTCTTATTCTATTCTCCTACCGTTTCAAACATCTGGCTTCTTGCCGTATCCATTGATTCAAGAACCTGCTCCGGCGTCATCTGCCCAAAGAACATACTCTGAATATTCTTTCCAAAGCTTCCGTCTGCACTCATATATTTGATGGACTGAGCCGTTGAAAATTCCGTCTTATTTCCCGTCTGTTCCATAATCTCTGTAAAGCATACCGGAGCCGTTGCTGTTGCGCCTTCCATTGTACTTTCCAGAAGATCCGTACGTGCATCATAGTAAGCCTGAAGGTTTTCCTCTTCTGCCAAGAAGTCAAAGTACTGTTTACATTCTTCAATATTTTCGCTGTCTTTATTGATCATTGCCGTCATTCCGGCTCCAGTCATAGCAACTGTGGAGAAATCATCTGCAAACGGACACGGGAAAGCGCCCCATGAATCTGCAGGAATATCTCCTGCCGCTGCAATATCGTTTACATATGTAGACCAGCCAAACCACATTGCATATTGACCGCTTGCCAAAGCAGCCGGTCCCTGATCAAACGTATCGGAAAGATAGTTCTCTCCAAAATATCCGCTCTGCGCACTGTCATTCAGATTATTCAGGAATTTCAAAGCTTCTTCGGATTCCGAGAATGTTGTCTCGTTATTATTAAGCTTGTCATAAGTTCCCGGTGCTTTCGTCTCCATGTTGATTGCGCCGTCAAACACCTGACTGCACACCCACTCTTCTTTTGCCGGGAAGTAAACAGGTGTAAGCCCATTGTCAAGCAGTGTCTCACACGCCTCTTTAAAGCTTGCATAATCTGTCGGAACTTCTATATTGTACTGTTCAAAAATTTCTTTATTATAAAGCATCGCTCTGAAATCGCGGCTCCATCTTGTAAATCCTACAATTTTCCCATCATAACTTGCCTGCTCGACCATCCAGTCCGGATACTTTTCAACCCATGATTCATCTGATAAATCAAGCGCATACTCATCCGGCTGTATCTGTTCCAAAGCCAGTCCGGATTCAAAGAAAAAGATGTCCGGGCCTTCGCCTGATGACAGCCTGGTTTTCAATACGTTATTGTACTGATCATCCGGGTTTGCCTGAATATCAACTTTGATTCCCGTTTCCTCCTCAAATTTGGCCGCTAATTCACGGTCGATGTCACGCACCCATCCAGCAGATGCCATCACAGAAATTTTCTTTTCACCGCCTTTATCCCCGCCATCACTTTCAGCAGAACCGCATCCTGCCGCCATACTTCCAATCATGGCCGAAACAAGAGCAATACTCACAACTTTTCTTAAACACTTGTTTTTCATTGCTATATTCATTCCTTTCGTATTTGATGGCTTTATTTTATCTTTTTTCTCCATTTTGCTAAATAGACAAATAATACTGAAAAGGTGGACATTTTTACACTTCTTTATTCATTGATTTTTTCCGATAATCTGACGGTGATATTCCGAGTTTATTTTTAAATATTCTGCTGAAATAGTGTGAATCTTCGTATCCAACCATTTGGGATATTTGCCGAATATCCAAATCTTCTCGCGTCTCCATCAATTCCACAGCTTTTTTCAACCGAGTCTGTATCAAATAGTTCATCGGTGATTCGTTCACATATTTTTTAAAAATCCTTGTAAGATAATTCCCATTAAAATGAAATTTTCTTGACAATTCAGTTACTGTAATATTTTCTGCATAATGTCTCTGAATATAATCTTCTATCTCTTTTACAGAAACCTCGGGATTTCCACTCGTATTCCATTGCAGATAATCTTCCTCCATTATCTGGCATACTTCTTCAAGCGGAATGCTCTTTTGATTAAAGAAAAGTGTCCGTATTCTCTCCTGATTTTCTTTCTTCTGCTCTCGGTCGTATCCTTTTGTTATTTCATATATCTGGGATATGACTGCTTCTGTCTGCTTTTGCGTGAAACTTTGTTTCTCAGCATATTCCAAAATTGCCGACAGTTCTTCCTTTATCCCCTTCAGATTGCCATTTTCTATGTCGATTTCGATTTTCCGTTTTAAGTCAAACGGAACCTTTCCTTCTTTGTTCTTCCTTTCCTGTCCATATACTATAATTTCACTTCCGATCGCAGTTTCTTCTACTGCCCCTCTGAGACAGCCTGCTGCTGGCCAAATATCATGATACTTTATAGCAGCATCATATAATACAATATGTACCGGTAACTCGGTCTGTCTCTCCAACATTGTCAACTGTATCTTCTCCGCAAACGATATCCGCTCATTCAAACTTCTGCTTCTTCTATAATCAACGATCAAAAATTTCTGATTTGGTTTTTTTTCATCAATCAGCCAGTACGTTCTTTCTCCGCACACGTCGGTCAGCCAGCCTTCCCGATCCACTCTATACCATATTTTCTGAATTTTTTCCGTGATTATTTGCGAGAACCCATAGTCATACTGGTTTCCTATCTGAATCAGGTATAATTCAAACATATCCCCTTCATGCTGAAACGGCAGCGTTTGATCTTCATTTGTTCCGTGTATTTTTGAATACACAATCTGTCTCTCATTTTTCCTGCGAGCTTCTTCCAGCCTACTATAAATTTTCTGAAGCACCCGCCTTAACTCTTCTGCTTCCAAAGGTTTCAGCAGATAATCTTCCACCTGATACTGTATTGCCTGCCTTGCATACTCAAATTCAGAAAATCCCGTCAGGATTACTATAGGCATTGTCGGATACATTCTCCTAACGTTCCCGATAAACTCCATTCCGGACATAATGGGCATACGAATATCTGTAAAAATCACATCTGGTCTTTCACTTTCCAAAATATCCAGTGCATCTTGTCCATTATACGCTGTCCACTTTACCTGGAAGCCAAGTTCTGCATCATCAATTTCCTGCACTGTGTCCTGTAAAATAATTGGTTCATCTTCTGCCACCAATACTTGATATTTATGATTACTCATCAATTTTTCCTCCAATTATCACTGCCAGTCCGCCTTCCGGATGATTCGAAAGCTTAAAATATCCATCTTCGCCGTATACCAGAATCAATCTTGCATAAATATTTAAAATTCCCATTCCGCCAATCTCTGTTGCCGATGAATATTGCCCGATCAGTTCCCTTTTCATTTTTGTTTCCAACTCAATTTTTTTATCTTCCTGAATTCCCGGTCCATTATCCCTTATCTCCAGAAACCACTTATTTTCCTCGCACCATCCTCTTATAAACAATTTCCATGGCGGTCGCCCTTCTGTCGCATATTTCATGCTGTTTTCTGCTAATGGCTGTAACACCAGTCTCGGAATGTGTATTTCATCCATATATGACGGAATTTTAATTTCATATTCGAGTCTGTCCTGGAATCTGGTTTTCATCAATTTCAGATAATTCAATGTGTGTTGCACTTCCTGCTTTATTGTTACTGCACTTCTGTCTGAGCTGGATATATATCTCAGCATCATAGAAAGCTCGGTGCAGACCTCAACAATGGACTGACTCTTGGCCGCTTTCCCCATAATCTTGATAATAGATAAAATATTATACAGAAAATGCGGGTTCATCTGTGCCTGCATTGCAAGGAAACGTGCCTGTACTTCATTTTCATGAGCAAGTTCCAGCTTTTGTCTGGATTCTTCTAATTGCAGGCACATCTGATTAAATGTGTCATTCAATTCATTTAACTCTTTTATATCTCCCGGTATTCCGTCCTGCCCGCCTATGTCCAACCTGTTCAGATCAACTGCTTTCATTTTTTTATGTATTGCCAAAATCGGTTTAACCAGCTGTTTTGTCAATGTATAGGTAACAATCCATAAGAGAAGCACAACACTTCCGGCCAGTCCCGATATCGTAAGTCCCATTTCGATAAAAGGCGCCGTATATGCTGTTTCTTCTTCCATTACCCATATATTCCACTCCAGAAAATCCGAATGTGTTCCTGTAAATATCTGTCCTTCTCCATGATCTCGCTCAAGTCCGCAATCTGTTTCATAACTATCCACCATCTTCACAAAACTATCCACATCATTTCGGATTTCCTCAGATGCGTAGATAACATCTCTATTTTTATTGGTGATCAGAACCCGATACACGTTGTCTTCATCCCCAGATATTCCAAGATTTTTTTCTATAATATCATACAAGTTCTGTGCTCTTATCTGCGTTTCAATAATAACATAATCCCTGGATCCTATTTTTTCCATAAGGCGATACATAGAAATAACATCCAAGGATTCAAAATACCACTCTGCTCTATGTATAGGTGAAATCACTTTATTCCCATTTTCTGCAACAATTTGGTCTGTTTCCTCCAACATTTCCATTCTCTCAGGGTCATAACTAATAAATGCATTATAGCCGACACCTGCACAGCCCCCATTAGAATTCCAGAAATTCATCTGAAAATTCCAGTATTCCTCCGGGCCGCAAACAGTATCAGACAATTCATTCAGCTCTCGCTGCAGCAGAAGGCTTTCGACATCATCCTGATATTTTTCTGCTTCTGAAAAAAGTACGTCTTCAAAACCTTTTGAAAAAAGAATTCTTTTCTGCAGGGCATTTGCTGTGTCCATTTCCATTTCCATCTCGTTTTTGATTGATTCAGCTATCTGATTCATAGACTGAGATGCATTTTCTGAAAGAATATTAAAAATATAAGAAAAAATAACCGTCAGAAATAATAACGCAACAACAAGTATCAACACAAAATAATTTATAAACAATTTTTTCTGAATTGATTTGTGCTTCTTCATCGGTTTGATTCCCCCATTTACTGTAATTACTCATTATGTTAAATGAATTTATACATTTTCTCAAGCGCAATCATAATTCCCTTCATTTCTCAATACATTCAGCCCCACTCTTCAAAACAAACTTCATCATAAGATTCAGGCAGGAAGGACAGGGCGGCATTTATTTCC
>ERZ1643246.2617-NODE-2617-length-16737-cov-28.652739_pt1 | contig 16737 bp, 19 predicted proteins | sample MGYA00579265_ERZ1643246 | MGnify/ENA primary metagenome ERZ1643246 (study PRJEB29033, sample SAMEA4952261) | chicken gut metagenome | biome: Broiler Chicken; feature: Gastrointestinal Tract; material: Caecum | place: Ireland | collected 2018 | study: Broiler... | reverse complement strand
AAAAACGGAGTCGACTTTTGTACGTCTCCACTTTTAAGCAAAAACAAGCATAAACCTTTCAATTTATGCTTATTTTTTTCTTTTATTTAGTTTGTGATGTTAACTCTGTTTAAATATTATTCAAGTCTTTTTTTAAAATAAATTATTTGCATATAAACTATCCCAATCAAAGTCAGTATAATCTCTATCTAATTTATGTTTTGACTTATTATAATATATTTTATTATTATTTATTATATCTTTAACATCTCTGTTAATAGGATTCTTATTAATTTGTTTATAGGTATTTACATATCTATTAATAGGTGTAATTTTTCTAAAAGCAATTTCTTTTGAATTCTCCTTAAGAATTATTTGTACATTTATATATCCTTTTTTCTTTAATGAATTAATAATTCTTGATGCTTGTACATTACAGATATTCAATAACTTCCTTATATATGAATTAGACATTATACAATCGTTTTCTTTACTCAAAGACAAAATCATTGAAAAGATTGTTTTTTCTTTATCATTTAAATTCTTATCTACTAACACCTCATATGGTATCCATATTCCTTTAAATTCTTTCAATACTCCTTTTTCTTTCTAACCAATTGCTCCACAATCGATTCTGTGCCCTTTAAACATAAAGTTAGATAACTTATTAATACTGAAAAATTTAAGCAATATCAGGCTTTTTCATATTTTAGGTTGAAATAGAATTGTTATTTGGCTAGGCGAGCAAGTTTGAAATCAATGAGGCGTGCTCGTGCACGTTGATTTGATTTCAAACGTAGGCTCAACAACGCCAAATGGCAATTATCTTTCAACCTTCCCCAAATTGTAAGACTTTACGGGGGTAAAATCTCCTGGATGAGAAAACAGTACTAACCATTTTCCTTTATAATCATTTAAACTTATTTCTCCAAATGTTGTCATTGCTGTAAAATCTGGTGCTTTTTGTCCTATTTTGACATTTCCATTCATCATTAATTCATAATCCATAAAATAATCTCCTTTCACTTTTGTATATTTTATGAAAGGAGATTTTATAAAGTTACTAATCTTATATTTATTCGTTATTATTTAAATTAAATTCTCTGGATTCAATGGTTTTAATTCTTCTAAAATAAATAACCCATCTTGCCTTACTAATACATCATCAAACCAAATTTCTCCACCACCATATTCTGGTGTTTGTATATTTACTATATCCCAATGAATGCTAGATCGATTACCATTATCGCTTTCTTCTAAACTATCTCCAGGAGTAAAATGAAAACTTCCTTTTATTTTTTCATCAAACAAAGTATCTCCTATTGGCTTTTCTATATATGGATTTAATCCTAATGCAAACTCTCCAATATATCTACTTCCTTCATCTGTATCTAGAATTTCATTTAGTTCTCTTGTTTTATTTGATGTTGCTTTTACTATTCTTCCATTTTCAAATTCAAATTTAATATTATTGAATAATACTCCATTATATCTTGTTTCTGTATTATATGTTATATATCCATTTACACTTGTTTTTACTGGTGCTGTTGCTACTTCTCCATCAGGGATATTAAATGTTCCCATATATTTTTCAGCTAGTATTCCTTCTATACTAAATGTTAAATCTGTTCCTTCACCTACTATATGAACTTTTTTTGTTTTATTCATTAAATTAACCAAAGCATCCATAGCTTTTGACATTTTTTCATAATCTAATGTGCAAACATTAAAATAGAAATCTTCAAATTCTTCTGTATTCATATTACTCATTTGTGCCATTGATGCATTTGGATATCTTAAAATACACCATTTTGTATGTTTTACTCTTTCTTCAAAATGTACTGGTAAAGTATAATACTTATTATATAATTCCATTTTTTCTTTTGAAATTCCATTTAATTCTGCTGTATTTGCACTTGCTCTTATTCCAATATATGCGTCCATATCTTTCATTCTTTGTAAATCATGTTTTGCATAAGCTTGTATTTGTTCTTCTGTTGCATTTTTTAGCATTTCTCTCATTATTTCATAATCTATTATATTAAAAAATGGAAGTGCTCCAATACTTTCAGATTGTTTTATTAATTCTTTTCCTAATGGAATAGCATCCATTCCAATTATTTCTATTAATATCTTTTCTCCTTTTTGTAAATTAATAGAATGATTTAATAAATTGCAAGCTAATTTTTCTATTCTTGAATCTCTCATAATCTTCACCTCTTTAATAAATATATCATTTTTTTGTATTTTCCTCAACACTTTTTTTAATATTATAATTTTTGCAAAAAGCAGTAAATACTATATTCAAAAGTATTTACTGCTCTTTATATTGACTAATTGGGACCTAATTAATCCTTTTTCTTCTTTCCTATTTTGTCATAATTTTCTATTTTATAATCTAATCTACTAATAGTTTCTTTTATATTTTCTTGCTTTTCAATTAATTTTTGTCTTTGTTCTATTAATAATTGTTTCCTTTGTTCTAAAGTTTTATCTCCTTCTTTAGATAAATTAATATATTTGATTAGCACTTCAATAGGCAACCCTGCATTTCTCATGCATTTTGTAAACTCCAACCAACCACATGATTCTTCATCAAAATCCCTTACTCCTGATTTTGTTCTTGGTACTCGTGGTATCAGTCCAATCCTTTCATAATATCTTATTGTATCTTGTGTTAAATTATATTTTTTGCTTACTTCTGCTATTGTCATTTATTTCACCACTTTCTATATTTACAATAATTGCTACAAATAGATAAACTAATTTATTAGCTTAATTTACTATATTCTTCATCATTTACTGGTTCACACCATTCATTACTTGTATTATCTCCAGGCACTTCTACTGCTAAATGACTAAACCAAGAATCTTTTTTAGCACCATGCCAATGTTTTACATTTGCTGGTATTGTTACAACATCTCCTGGTTTTAGACTTTGTGCTGGTTTTCCTTCTTCTTGGTACCATCCTTCTCCTTCTACACATATAAGTATTTGTCCTCCACCTTGGCTTGCATGATGTATATGCCAGTTATTTCTACATTCTGGTTCAAATGTTACATTTGCAATAGACATATTTTCTGTTTTAGCTAGAGGTTTTAAATATGAATTTCCAATAAAGTATTGAGCAAAATTTGTATTTGGCTCTCCCATACCAAACATTCCTCCATGTTCTTCTTGAGCATTTTCATCATCTGCATATACTTCTTTTGCTAGATTGAATACTGCCCAAGCATTTGGCCATCCTGCATAAAATGCTGCGTGTGTTATAATTTCTGCCATTTCGTTTTTTGTAATTCCATTCTTTTTGGCATTCATTATATGATATTTTAAAGAACTGTCTATCATTCCTTTTCCCATAAATACACATATTGTTACTAATGATCTATCTCTTAATGATAGCTTATCTTCTCTTGACCACACCTCTCCAAATAATACATCATCATTCAGTTCAGCAAATTTAGGTGCAAATTCTCCTAAACTATCTCTACCTGCTGTTTGTTTTACCATAATTACTCACATTCCTTTCTTGAGGCATAAATATGGTTGGATTTATAATGATTTTCAACCTTCCTCTTTTCTTATATTTTTAATATTATCACTTTAAGTCAACTCTAAGTCAATACTTTTTTATTATTTTTTGAATTTACTAACTCGACTACTATTCACAGCCTACTTTTTTACTTACGAAATTATATATTTTCGATTACTTTAATTAAAGCTATAAATTGTAATATCGGCAAACATATTGTTTGCCGATTTGTTAATCATCTTCTTCTGCCATTCTTCTAGGTCTAGATATTATTTCTATTTTGCTATCACTTTTCTTATTTTCTAAACCCATATTGAAACTAGTTCCTTTGTTCTCAGTTTGTTCTGTAATTTTTGAATATTGTTCTAAACTCATTATTGCCATAACTCCATATCCATCTTTTGTTAGATAGATTGTTTCATTATTGTTAATTACAGAGTTCTCCACTTCTTCAATATTATCTTTTAATTCTGAAATAGGTTTTATTTGAAACAATATAATCACCTTCCTTAATTTTTAGTTAATTATATTATGTTCAAAATTCCAACAAATAAACTAATTTTCAAAAAATTCTTAATATATTAATATAGTTTGATATTATAATAGTTTGATATTATAATATTTTAAAATTCTCCTGTTCATTTCATTCAAAAAGAATTCATAAGGCTTTCTTATGAGCCTCTTTCAAGCTCAAAATCAAAGATTTTGACTTGAACATTCCTCATTCGAAAGCCAAATGAATTCTAATTTTCATTCCAATCAAGCGTCGAAATTTTAAAATATTATAATATCAAACTTTAATAAATTATTATATTGCTATTATTTAGAATTTTTCAAACTCAAGTAACCTAACTCTTCCCATTCATTGTAAGCCAAATTCAATTTAAATACCACTTTAGGTTTTGCACCAGCTCTATTTTTATCTACAACACATGCATAATATCTTACATCTGGATCATCATATTTTTTTATAGGATAAAATGTTGTATCTACTTCTTTTAATGAATATTGATATTCGTCTAGTTCATCTCTTGGTATCTGTTTTATTAAACATAGTGTATCGAGAACTTCTTTTACAGTTTTGCTTACAGCTAAATCATTTATTGTTAGATTAATTGGTTTTGTTATATTTTCTAACAACTGTAATGTTGCAAATATAAACATTTCAAAATTTTGTGCTAAATTTGAAAGTATTGTTGCTGTCCTTTTTATTTCTTCTGCATTTCCTATATTTGCAGTATCTGTTTTTAATGTATCATAAAATACATATTCAATCTTTTCCTTATAATAATAATTCATTATTACTTTTTGAAGTTCATCATTAGTATGATCTGTTATGTTTATAAAATAAATTGAATTACTCAATTGTTTTTGCGCCCAATTTGTAACTTCGACAATTTGATTAAATTCAGATGATATAGTTAATAATCTTTGCACAAAATCTCTTTTGGATTCGTCTTTTCCTTGTATACAAAATCCATTTTCATCTACTTCTACATTATCAGGATCATCTGGTCTAAATTTAAATTCTAACAATTCTGTTTCAGATTTTCTTATTTTATGTCCATGGATTTTTTGGATATCTTTATTATTTAATATTGTTGTAATAAGACACAATTTCATTTTTTCTTCTGACATTTCGTTTGATATTACTAATACCTTTTTGTTGTGTACTAAAGCAACATATGTGGCTATTTCTATTGTGAATCTACTTTTACCAGCATTTGAAGGCATAGCAAAAGCTGTTGTTTCTCCCTTTCTTAGGCCTTTAAAAGTTGAAGATAAAATTGGGAATGGTATGCTTAATCCATTTGTTAAATTATTATCTCCTTTTTCTAAAAAGTCTGTTAAATTGTTATTTAGTACCGCTTGTTTGAATTTTTGTGTAACACTTACTTGTGTTATTGCATTTTTTACTTCTTGTACAGACATTTTATTATATAATTCATAATCAACGATTTCTACTATTTTATCTTGGATTTCTTTTAATGGTTCTTCTATATAACTTTTTCTTAATGTAAAAAGTTTAGAAATACTTACATAGACTTTTTCTATGTCATACTTTCCGCTTCCATATTCTTCTTTTAAATCATGTTTTATTGCATAAGCTTCAGGAGAACCATTTGCAAAATTGTATCCTCTTTTTGCTATTTCAGGTGTATATGCTGCACTTTCTGTATATAATATGCTTTTATATATATCTAATAAAGTTTCATCTTCAAAATAACAATTTTCAAATAGAATATAATATTTAACAATTAATTTAGGATTACTTAATAATAATCCTATATATGTTTCTTCTAATTTAGGGTTACTTAACTTTTTAGGATATATATTAACATTTTCCTTATCTTTATCTTCATCAAATTCTTCATTTTCTTGAGTATCACTTTTTGTCTTATAATCCCCACTACTTAATTCATTAATTTCATTTAATGCTTCAATATAATTTTTATCTTGTATTAATTGCCTTATTTCATCAAGTTTATCCTTGTTATTTTCTGTAATTTCTATCTTGTCAAGCAACTTATAGATTTTTTCTTCATCCATTTTTTTACCTCCAAAATATATTTTAGTCACATTTTATCATAACAATTTTTGTGTTACAACATTTATTTAAAAATTATTGCTTGACAAGTTACTGGATAATTACAATTCACAGCCGTATATAGTAAAGAATATTGAAAAGGTTTAATTCATTTTAATATTCCTCTGATTCTAAATATTCTTCCAAACAAATATTATTTTTCATAATTATTTCTGCATTTTCCTTTCCAACATATCTATAATGCCAAGGTTCATAATTAATCTTAGTAATATCTTTTTTAGATGTTGGATATCTTAATATAAATCCATATTTATATGAATTTTGGATTAGCCATTTTTGTACATCTGTCTGCTCTTGTTCTTTATCTAAAATTTGATAATCTTGTGAAACTATATCAACAGCTAACCCTGATTGGTGTTCTCCTCTGTTTGTTGGAGCTACCCAATATGATGCTAATTCTTCCGCTTCTGAATTTTCATATCCTTTTCTTTTATATTCTCTTATCTTATCTTTAAATAATCTATCTTGCTTTTCCTCTGTCCTATAACTTGAACAAATTAATGGTTTTAATCCTTCTTTTCTCGCATCTTCTAGCATTTGTTTAAGTTCGTCTGCGATTCTTGAATCTACTTTATGCCCATCTTCTATTTCTACCAAATCAACACTATAATTTTCTGGAATCGGATTATCTTTATTAATCAATATAAGTCTCCAGTCATCCTCTTTTTTTGGTTTTTCTGGTATTTCTATTTTTATAATATTTCCTGTTTGATTATTGCTTGTATTATTTTCTGCTTGTCCATTTTCTAAATTATTACCATCTTGAACAACTTCCGATGTTGTTTGCTTACTAATCAATTGCTCATATTTAATATATTGATATGTTATCAATATTAAAAGAATTATTAATAACATAATCAATATTATAATGCTTGCATTTGGATAATAATTAAATTTCTTCTTTTTCTTAATTTTTTGTTCCATATTTTTCCCTTTATTCATTTACTCGTTCTGGTAATGACCATCTTCCACCTATTATTTCTCCTGTTGTGCAATCTACATAAAAATCTCTGCTAGAATATCTATTTAGATTATCTAAATCAATTTCTCCTTGAACATAATTTATTGTAATTCTCCATACTTTTCTAACTATTTTGTCAGATTTATATAAACTATATGTTCTATATGTCTGCACTCCATTTTCATCTTCTATTGTTTCTTTTGTATTTCCATCATCTTCTCCCTTGCTCTGTTCTTGCAAATATATAAATTCATTCATATCTTTAATATCTAAATTTGATTCTATGCTTGCTATTTCATTAGAAGTTATTTTACTGTTTGATTCTTTTGCAATTCCAATTGCTTCTTCTTCTGTTATCACAATTGGATTATTTTCAAAATTCATATTTAAATTTGTATGAATTATTTGATCTACACAAACTTTTGAATCTTTTACATAAAATGTTACAACTATTTTTTCATAATTGTAGAATATTCCATCATATTGTTTGCAAAATGTTGCTGTCCATTCATCTGTTGAATTATTTTCAAAATAATGTGGTGTTTCTTGAACATATTTTAGCTTAAATTCTTGATTAGTAGTAAATTTGTTGTATAGATCATTTGCATATGCTTTTGCTGTTTCTTCATCTATTTTGTCTGTATTTATACTTTCGTATTTTAAATCATTATTTAATATTCCTAAGTTTTCTCCTGTTTTTGCATCTATCCATACATCAATTCCTTTTTCGGTTTGTTTTTCTGTCTTTACCAGATAAATCAAATCTGAACTTTCTATATAGTTCTTCTTTAATTCTACACTATATATGTCATTTTTTGCAAATCCAAATTTATCCATAACAGATTTAGCTTTTTCCTCTGCTTCTTGCTTTTCGATTATGTTATTCGTATCTTCTTTAGTAATTTCTGTTGATGTATTACGATTACGGTTTTCTTCTATCATTTGCTCTAGTGTATCATATTTTTCTGGTAATTTCCATACTTTTTGATAAGTTATTACTCCTGCATATACTACTCCTGCTGTAATTCCTATTGATATAAAAAATGTTGCTACAAACTTCATTATTTTAATATTGTTCTTTTCTGCTTTTTCATTTAAATAATTTTGACATGCTATTTTTTCTCTAGTTAAATTTATTATTTTTTCTGTTTTAATTTCATTATCCATTTTTTACTCACATTCCTTTCTTAAGGCACAAACCAGGTTGGAAAAGAATTAAATTTTGGCTAGGAAAACAAGTTTGAAATTTATGAGGCGTACGTGTGTACGTTGATTAAATTTCAAACGAAGTTTGACAACGCCAAAATTGTAATTATTTTTCAACCTTATACCCCTTTCTCTCCAAAGCTTGCCTCATCTTTTTTCTAATTCTACTAAGTTTTACCTTTGTTTTCGATTCACTTATATTTAATATTTTGGCTATTTCTTTTATTTTTCTTGAATAATAATAGTAATACATAAATATATCTTTATCTTCTGAATTCATATTTTCTAATTCTTTTAGAATTATTTGATTTTTTTCACTTTCTTCCACCTTTAATTCTAAATTCTCTAGATTGATTAGGTTTTCGTCATATTCAGTTATATTTTCATCTTTTTTTATATTTCTTAGTTTTTTATTTATGAGATTTTTCGTTATTCCAGATATATATAAAGACATACTTTTGTTTAAATCAAGTTTATTTCTATTATTCCATACTGCTAAAAACACATCTGATATTATTTCTTCTGCATCTTCTGTTCTAATTTTTGTCACCCTTGCTCTTACTATGGAATATACATATGCTGTATATTTTTCTATTACTTTTTCTAGTTCTAATTCATTATTTTTATAGAATTTACTTATTTCATCTGTCTTTTCCATTAACTTAGTCCTTCTAAGATATATTTAGGTTTTTGATTGGCTACCTATAAACCTTAACCATATATGGATTTTGATAAGTTATTTAACTTTTTCAAATATATATTACCCTTTTTTCAAAAAAAGTTACAGAGTAAAAAAAATTCTAGCATAAACTAGAATTTTATTACTTTTTCCCATGGTAAATCATCTTTTCCGAAATGTCCATAATTTGTTGTTTTTGTATATATTGGTTCTTTCAAATTTAAGTAATTTATTATTCCATTAGGAGTTAAATCAAATTTATTTTTTATTAATTCTTCTAATTCTTCTTCTGTTTTGTCTTTTGCTGTCCCAAATGTATTTATACATATTGAAAGTGGTTCTTTCATTCCAATTGCATAAGATAATTGTATTTCGCATTTTTTAGCATATCCATTTGCTACAACGTTTTTAGCAATATGTCTTAACATATATGCTGCACTTCTATCCACTTTACTTGGATCTTTTCCTGAAAATGCACCACCGCCATGTCTTGCATATCCTCCATATGTGTCTACTATTATTTTTCTTCCTGTAAGTCCTGCATCACCTAGAGGCCCTCCTATTACGAATCTTCCTGTAGGATTTATGTATATTTTTGTATTCTTGTCCATCATTTTTTCTGGAATTATTTCATTTATTACATGTTTTATTACTTCTTTTCTTACTTCTTCTGTTGTTACACTTTCTTCATGTTGTGTTGAAATTAATATTGTTTCTATTCTTTTAGGAATATCACCTTCGTATTCTACTGTTACTTGTGTTTTTCCATCTGGTCTTAAAAATGGTATTATTTTTTTCTTTCTTACTTCTGTTAATCTTTTTGATAATTTATGTGCCATATTTATTGCATATGGCATATAGTTTTCTGTTTCGTCACATGCATATCCAAACATTATACCTTGGTCACCTGCTCCTCCTGTATCCACTCCTAATGCTATGTCTGGACTTTGCTCTATTATATCTGCATATATTTTGCAAGTTCTATAATCCATATCTATCTTTTCATTATCAAATCCTATTTCTTTAATTGTATTTCTTACTATTTCTTCTGCATTTATTTTTGATTTTGATGTTATTTGCCCTGCAATATTTATTTTATTTCCATTTGCAAATGTTTCTACTGCAACTCTTGAATCTTTATCTTGTTTCAAACATTCATCTAATATACTATCTGATATATAATCACATAATTTATCTGGATGTCCTTCTGTTACACTTTCTGATGTAAAATAATACTTCTTCATTTTTTATTATCATTCCTTTCGATTGTTTTTATATTATTGTATAGGAAAAATTGGCTTTATTTTGACTCTATGTGGATTTTTCCGTATACAACATATTATCTTTCTTCTGCTTTTCTATATTCTTCTATTCCTTCTATTCTTTGGTATGGATACAATTGCATTCCGTTTTTCATTTCTTCGCTTATCTCACTTAAATTAATTTCCTTAAATCCCAATTCTTCATTATCATATTGATAATAAATATATTTATTACCTGATTTTATTTGATATATCAAGTATTTTTCACTAAAATCTTTACTGTTATAACCAAATACAAATTTATCTTCCGAATGATGATTATTTCCTAATATCCTTACTCCTCTTTCTTCTGGAGTTAATAATTCTGCAATTATAGTTTTGAAATATTTATAAGTTTCATACAAATCCATTCTTTTGTCTGGATCCATATTATTCTTTATATGACCAAATATAAAATCTAACTTATATTTTAATAAGAAATCTTTCTTTATTTCTTTTCCCTTAAATTCTTCAGATTTACTATAAAGATATTCTTTAAAAGTTTCATCATCTGTAATTTCCCTTTTTAACATTTCAATAACATCATTCATGTATAAATCATTTTTACAATATCCTATTCTTTTGTCTATCTTTTTCATTTCTTTTTCTGATATTACATCAAATTTTTCGCCTTCAGCTTCTTTTACCTCTGATTCTGCTGCAAAAAATTGTGTTTTAAATCCTTTTTGAATATTTGCTAAATCTTTGGACAAGCTTAATGCATATTTTTTATTATCAATTTTTAAGATAGTAGTAACATGTTTTAATTCACTTGGAACAAATCCTATATTTTCTGAATCTATTCCAGCTTTTTCTAAGCACTCTTTTAAAATATCTGCTGTTTGTTTACAAGTTATTTCCATTTTTTTATCTAATTCTTTATTGTTTATATCTTTCAAGTATATTTCATTATTATATGATTCTTCCTCATATTTATCAGACATTAAATATACTGTATTTACATCATATGTAAAAATTTCTCCCAATTTTATATAAATATATCTTGCAGTTTCTAATTTATTAAATCCTTTATTTTTTGTATATTCTAATATTTCATCTATATCAATTTTCATTTATTGCATCCTCTTTTCAAAAGGCAATAACTATATAGTTACTGCCCATCAAACTTATTTTAAAGCATCTAGTATTTCTTGTTCATCTGTAACTCCTATAAATGTTTTTACAGGTATTCCATTATTAAAAATCATTATTGTTGGAATGCTCATTACTTGGTATTTTATTGCTAATTCTTGATTTTCATCAACATTTATTTTTCCTACTTTTACACTTCCATTTAGCTTCTCAGCAATTCCATCAATCACTGGTGACATCATTTTGCAAGGTCCACACCAATCCGCATAAAAATCTACTAAAACTTTTCCTTGATCATTTAATACTTCATCTTCAAAATTTGCATTTTCTAATTTTAAAACACTCATTTTAATACCTCCCTATTTATTCTTATTTAAAAATTTTATAACCTCTAATCCTGCAACTGTACCTTGATATACTGATTTTGATACTTGCATAAGTCCTCCTGTACAATCGCCACATGCATATACTCCTTTAATATTTGTCTCCATATTTTCATTTACTATTATATGATTATCTTTAATTAATAATCCTAATTTTTTTGCAAGTTCAAATCCTCCAGCTGTTCCCTGTGCTACAAATATTCCATCAGCATTTATGCTAGTTCTATCATTAAAAACTACTTTTTCTACCTTTTCTTTACCCTCAATTTCTTCTATTGGCTTAGAATTTATTTCTACGTTATCGGCTCTAAATTCTGGAGCTTTTTCTCCATTTGTTAATATTGTAACCTTTTTTGCTATATTTATTAAGTCATTTGTTTCTGATATTGCATAGTTTCCACTTCCTATTACTGCGACTTCTTTATCTCTGTAAAAAAATCCGTCACATATAGCACAGTAACTTACACCTTTTCCTTCCAAGTCTTTTATTCCTTTTATTTTTACTTTATTTTTCTTGTTTCCTACTGCAATAATTACAGTCTCTGATTCATATGTATCCTTGTTTGTAATTACTTCAAAGCCTTTTTCATTTATCTTTACAGTTAAAACTTCTTCTTGTTTTACTTCAATTCCTAAATTCTTGGCTTGTTTTATTCCTATATCATATAGTTCTTTTCCACTTATTCCGTTTTCAAATCCATAATAGTTTTCTATTTTATGCACCTCTTGTAATGTGGAACTTTCACTATTTATTACTAATGTTTTTTTATTTCCTCTTTTGGTATATAAGCTTGCTGATATTCCTGCTGGTCCACCACCAATTATTATAACATCAAACAATTTTCTTTCCTCCTGTTTTTCGTTTCCTACATTTTACTATATTGATAATAAAATAGCAAGTTCTTTAGCAAAATATTGCCAAAAAGCCCCGTCCCCAATGGCAAAACAAAAAGGTTGCAAATTTTGACAAAATATATTAAAATATATTTTGGTAAAGGAGATTGTTTATGAAAATATTATTTGTTATAGATCAATTTAATTCTGGTAATAATGGCACCACTATTTCTGCTCAAAGATTTGCAAAAGGTCTAGAAGAACTTGGTCATGATGTATATATAATAAGTGCTGGTAAGGGAGATTATCCTAATCAATATTTAGTTGATGAGATACCTTTACCTATTATTGTTTCTCATATAGTTCATTCACAGGGAATGACTTTTGCAAAACCTGATAAGAAAACTTTAAAGGAAGCAATTACTAGCGTTGATGTAGTTCATTTCTACACGCCTTTCTTCCTTTCTAATGCAGGCTTAAAGATTGCTATAGAAAACAACATACCACATACTGCTGCCTTTCATGTACAACCAGAAAATATTACTTATACTATTGGTCTTGGTAAATCTGAAAAAGTTAATACTGATATTTATAAATATTTTTTGAATCATTTTTACAAAGATGTTAATTATATTCATTGTCCTAGCAATTTTATTGCTAATGAATTAAAGGAACATGGATATAAAGCAAAACTTTATGTAATATCAAATGGCATTTCGAATAATTTTAAATATATAAAATTAGAAAAGCCTGAAGATTTAAAAGATAAAATAGTAATTACAATGGTTGGTAGATTATCAAATGAAAAAAGGCAAGACTTGCTTATTGATGCAATATATAAATCAAAATATTCTGACAAAATTCAATTAATTCTTGCAGGAAATGGTCCTAAAAAAAGCAAATATGAAAAATTAGGTAGTAAGCTAAAAAATAAACCTATTATATCTTTCTTTCCTCAAGAAGATTTAATAAAACTTTTAGGTTATACTGATTTATATGTTCATTCTAGTGATGCAGAAATTGAAGCAATTTCTTGTATGGAAGCATGTGCTTGTGGTAGAATTCCTATTATTGCAAATAGCAAATTATCTGCTACTAAACAATTTGCGTTAACTGAGAATAGTTTATTTGAACCTGGCAATAGTGATGATTTAGCTAAAAAAATTGATTTTTGGCTTGATAATCCAGAATTAAAATCTGACATGGAGTTAGAATATGCAAAATCTGCTGATAATTATAGATTATCAGATAGTATTAAAAAAATGGAGGGAATGTTAGAAGATGCAGTTAGAGAATGTAAAGGATAATATCGAAGATATTGATGCTAACATTAATATTGGCTTCAATAATAACGATGAATCTTTAAATATAATAGATCCTGATAATATTTTTAATTTATGGGAACCATTAGATTCTCCTGTAGACGAAGATTACGAATTTGAACAACATGGCATTTTATTTAATATATGTTCAGATTTATTATATTTGATTGCTTATCCAATTGTATTTTTGTTAAATAAAATATTATTTGATTTTAAAATAATTAATAAGGAAAAATTAGATAATTTAGAGGGTAGCAAAATAACTGTTTCTAATCATATTAATGCTTTAGATTGTACAATGATTGGACTTTTGAATTTTCCTAAAAAGAATTATTTTACATCTTTGGAATCTAATTTTAAGATTCCTATTGTAAAACAGTTGATTATGTTACTAAATGCTTTGCCTATACCTAAAAATAGAAAATATATGGATAAATTTATACAAAGTATTGATAATATATTAAAATCTGGAGGAACAGTTCATTTTTACCCTGAAGGTGCTCTTAATCCTTATGACAAAACTATTAGACCATTTAAAAAAGGTGCTTTTAGATTTGCTGTTAATAATCATGTGCCTGTTGTTCCTTGTGTTTTTACATATGCTGAGCTTACTGGTTTTAGGAAATACATTAAGAAAAAACCTTTTATTAGAATGGTTGTTTTAGACCCTGTTTATCCTAATATGAATTTACCTACTGGTGAAGCTATAGAAGATTTAAAAAACAGAGTTTTTAAAAAGATGGAAAATTTTAAATAATTTTTCATCTTTATCTTTCATTTTTTTCAGCTTTAATTATTATTCTTTTTTTAGAATCACTTGTACAAGTTATAAGTGTAAGCTCTGTTTTTCCATTAGTTTCTTGTGATAATACTGTTGTTTGTTTTGGATAAACTGTGAAAATATCATATATTTTATATTTTACTTTTCTATATAAAGCATCTGTTAAATAAATTTCATCATCTATATTCAAATTTTTTAAATCATGGAACATATTTTTTAAAACATAATTATGACCAGATATGCAAAAATTTCCTGGTTCATTAGGATTTCCTCCATAAAATTTTGTAACAGAAATTTGCAATGCTTCTTCTGAAAATTCTGATAATACATAAGTCTCTAAATCTATAATTGGTATTTTCAATTTTGCAATAGCAGGATATCCTTTATATTCTGTCAATAAAGGATGTTCTTTTCCATTTGAATCGCTTGTTTCTATCGTTTTATTTTCTGAAACCTTTTCTATTTTCACTTCTTTATTAGGAGAATTATTTTTCTTTTTCATTATATTGATTAGAAGAAATGAACAAAATATTATTAAAATTATCAATAATATTAATAGAAATATTTTTGTTATATTCTTTTGTTTTTTCATATAACAATTTATTTAAAGTAAAAAGGAGATTTATCATAGATTTCATCTCCTCTTTCCTTTGCTATACTTTCTATTTTGTCTTTCTATTTTTAATATATGCTACTGTTACTGCTACAAAAATCAATATTATTGATAATATAATTGGGATATACAAATTATATCCTGTTCTTGGTAATTCTTCTGGTAATTGTTCGTTTGTTTGGTTATTATTAGTTTCAGGATTTTGGGTAGTTGTATTTTCTTCGACAGTTGGTTCTTGAGTTGGCTCTTCTGGTAAAGTTACTTCTGGTTGTTCACTTTCTACATTTATTACAAAATTATTTGTTGCTATAACTGTGTCTGAATTATCTCTATCTATTAATTTAAATGTTAAAGTATATTGTCCTTCTTTATCAAAAATTCCTCTAAGGTTTAAAACTTTATCTACATCTCCACCTATTTCATATCCAGATGGATCTCCCCAACCACTATCTATTAAGTCATGTTCTAAACTATTTTCATCTGTTCCCAATAATTTAGCATTAGCACCTTCTGGTGTTTGTACTTCAGCTAATATTCTTGCATGATCATAATATCTTCCCATTGATGAAATTAATCTTAATGTAATTTCTTTTTCTTCATTAACTATTGGGTTTCCTGTATATGTTAAGGTAAATTCATAGTTTTCATAGATTGGTTCAACAACAATATTTTTCTCAATTGGTACTGTTATATCATCATAAGTTTCACTAGCATCAGCATTAGACAAACCTTCTGCTGTAATTGCAAAATTTGTTGGATTTGATGTAGTTAATCCTTCTTTTGCTTTAAATTTTACTTGCATACTACTTTTAGGATTTGTACCACCTGTTGAATCATAATATACAATTCTTACTCTTGTTTTATCATCATTTGGTGTTCCTGCATCTGTACTTATATATTCTAATAAATTACTGTCATATGCAATATCAAAAGTGTAAGCACCTAAATCTTTTCCAAAATTAATTGTTAATGTTATTTCACTTCCTGGATTTACAATTTCTTTATCTGTTGAAATTTGAACATTATCTAAAGCTACAGCTTTTACATTTCCAACAAAAAATACCATCATTAAAATAGCCATAATAAGTAATACATTTAATAATTTTTTCATATAAACCTCCTATTTTTAAATTTTTCAAATTATTTATATATTTTTATTATGGCTATTTTTTATTTTTTTATATATATTTTTTATCTTTTCTTTTGAAATTTTTTTGAATTATTTCTATTTTTTTGAAATTTTGTAATATTTTTGCAGAACAAAAGTGAAAATTAAAAATTTTCACTCTGAGCATTAATACTAAATTAGTGCTCTTTTTTATAAAGATGTTGTTTTTAAGTTTCCACCTATCTCTAGGCAACCCTTTTCTTTAATGGTCGTTGTTCTCGACCAATATCCATCGCTATTTCTAGGTTTGGACTAAAGTTTTTTATATATTTTCTTA
>ERZ1643246.2616-NODE-2616-length-16743-cov-13.981663_pt1 | contig 16743 bp, 16 predicted proteins | sample MGYA00579265_ERZ1643246 | MGnify/ENA primary metagenome ERZ1643246 (study PRJEB29033, sample SAMEA4952261) | chicken gut metagenome | biome: Broiler Chicken; feature: Gastrointestinal Tract; material: Caecum | place: Ireland | collected 2018 | study: Broiler... | reverse complement strand
GTCAGACACTATATATTGTGGAATTTTAGTCCAAGGGCTTCATCGTGGGGAACAGGATCACGTCCCGGATGGAGTCGGAATCGGTGAGCAGCATAACCGCCCGGTCGATGCCGATGCCCATGCCGCCCGTGGGGGGCAGGCCGTACTCCAGGGCGTTGATGAAGTCCTCGTCCATCATGCCGGCCTCGTCGTTGCCCATCTCCCGGAGGGCCAGCTCGTGCTCGAAGCGGCCCCGCTGGTCGATGGGGTCATTGAGCTCGGAGAAGGCGTTGGCAAATTCGGAGTGGTTGACAAACAGCTCAAAGCGCTCGGTGAGCCGGGGGTCCTTGGGGGAGCGCTTGGTGAGGGGGGAGACCTCCACGGGATACATGGTAATAAAGGTAGGCTGGATCAGCTTCTCCTCCACCCGCTGGTCGAAGGCCTCGTACAGGGCGGTGCCCCAGGTGCGCTCGCAACCCTCCATGTCCACGCCCACGGCCTCCACGGCCTTGCAGGCGGTCTCGTCGTCGGAAATGGCGTTAAAGTCCACGCCCACATACTGCTTGACGGCGTCGATCATTGTCAGCCGCTTCCAACCGGGGGTCAGGTCGATGTCCACGCCCAGCCACTTCACCTGGTAGGAGCCCAGGATCTCCTTGGCGGCGGAGGACAGGATGCCCTCGGCAATATCCATCATGTCGTTGAAGTCGGCATAGGCCTCGTACAGCTCGATGGAGGTGAACTCCGGGTTGTGCTTGGGATCCATGCCCTCGTTGCGGAAAATGCGGCCAATCTCATACACCCGCTCAAAGCCGCCCACCACCAGACGCTTCAGGTGCAGCTCGGTGGCGATACGCATATACATGTCGATATCCAGGGTGTTGTGGTGGGTGATGAAGGGCCGGGCGGTGGCGCCGCCGGAGATGGTGTTGAGAACGGGGGTCTCCACCTCCATGTAATTCCGCTCGTCCAGATACCTGCGCACATGCTTGATAAAGGCGGTGCGGATCTGGAAGGCCCGGCGCACATCCTCGTTCATGATCAGGTCCACATAGCGCTGGCGGTAGCGGGTCTCCTTGTCGGTCAGGCCGTGGAATTTCTCAGGCAGAGGCTGGAGAGACTTGGAGAGAAGGGTCACCTTGTGGGCCTTGACAGAGATCTCGCCCCGCTTGGTCTTGAAGACCTCGCCTTCCACGCCCACGATGTCACCGATGTCCACCTTTTTGAACTTGGCGAAGGCCTCCTCGCCCAGCTCGTCGATGCGGACATACAGCTGGATGCGGCCCTTGCCGTCCTGCAGGTCGCAGAACACGGCCTTGCCCATGCCGCGCTTGGACATGATCCGGCCGGCAATGGAGGTCTCGGTGCCCTCCAGGGCGTCGAAGTTCTCCTTGATATCGGCAGAGTGATGCTTCACCACATACTTGGTGATCTGGAAGGGATCCTGGCCCGCGTCCTGAAGCTCCTTGAGCTTGGCGCGGCGGATGAGCCGCTGCTCGGACAGGTTCTGCTGCTCCTCAGGCTGATTGACGCTTCTCTCTTCAGTACTCATTGCTCTTGCTCCTTACTTTTGAATCTCTAGGATACGATACCTTAATACACCGGCGGGGGCCTCCACCTGGACCTCGTCCCCCACCGCCTTGCCCAGCAGGGCCTTGCCAAAGGGGGAGTCCTCGGAAATCCGGCCGTTCATGGGGTCGGCCTCCTGGGAGCCCACCACCTGATAGCTCTCCTCCTCCTCAAACTCCAGGTCCAGCACCTTCACGCTGGAGCCCAGACGGACGGAGTTGGGATCGCTCTCGTGCTCCTCAATGATCACGTAGTTGGACAGGATGTTCTCCACCTCCGCGATGCGGGAGTAGAGCTTGCCCTGCTCGTTTTTGGCCTCGTCGTACTCGCTGTTCTCGGACAGATCGCCGAAGGAGCGGGCCTCCTTGATCTGATCGGCCACCTCTTTTTCCCGGACCGTTTTCAGATAATTCAGCTCCTGTTTCAGCTCCTCCAGGCGCTCAGCGCTCAGTTTGAATTCTTTAGCCATGTCGATCGTGCACACCTTTCTTCACTTGCTCTTACGATAAAAAGCGGCCATCTCCAGCGCTCTTGCAGTCTCAACAAAAAAACATTTCGTCACGTTAATATGATATTATATGTAGTTTGGGTCCTCCTGTCAAGTCAATAATCTGGAACTAGGTGGAAGAAAGCTGGATTTTTTCCGCGTCCAGCCACCCCGCCTCCCAGAGCAGCGACAGCAGGGGCAGCCCGTCCAGCCCCCCGGCCGGCCGGGCCTCCTCCGGTAAGACGGGCGCAAAGCCCGCCAGGTCCGGCGCGGGACCGTAGAGGGAAAAGACGGTCTCGCCCCGGACCTCCCCCGGCCCGAAGCAGAGGGCCACATGGGCCCGCCGCCCGTCGCCCCCGCTGAACACCGCCGCGCCGTACTCCTTCCACAGCCAGGACGCCACCCGCTCCCCCTCCCCCGGCACGTCCACCGTCAGGCAGCGCACCTGGGGACAGAGCACCTCCGCCGCCCGCAGCAGCGCACGGCTTACCCGGGGGCCGGACAGGGTCACCGCCGCCCGGGTGGGCGGGATCTGCCGCCGTCCCAGCTCCGCCAGAGCCAGAGAGGCGGCCAGGGCCTGACAAAACCCCTCCACCTCCACCGGCCGCAGCCCGTTTTTCCGCAGCTCCTCCCAGTAGGGAAAGTCCGGCCGGGTGAGCACCCGGCGGGCGCCGGCCACCTCCAGGGCCCGGGCCCCTTTTTCCACCCGGCGGCGGACCCTGCCCTCCCCCATTCTGGCGGGAATGGGCACCGCCGCCCGCACACAGCGCAGGCCCAACAGCCGCTCCTGAGCCACCGCAGGCTTGCGCCCCTTGCCCTCCGTCAGCTCCAATACGCCGATCATGATGCCGTCACCTCGGCAAAAGGGTATGCGGTTGTTTCCCAATTATGTCCAAAAACAACAGCGGCGGCGGATCGCTCCGCCGCCGCTGTCTCTTTTTTGTCAATCCTGGAGGGTCATGGTGAATTCCATCCGGTAGTACAGCTGCTCCTCCGGGACACTGTCTCCGGCAAACAGCCAGCCGCCCGCGTCCTGATATCCCTCCCGAAGCACAGTTTGGGTAATGGTCACGTCCCCGGCCTGGATGGTGTAGTCCTCAAAACCGCCCTCTGAGATGTCGGCCAATACGCCGCTTCTCAGCCAGCTGATGCCATTATAATTTCCCACAGCCGCCGCAAAAGAGAGGGCGGCCAACTGCTTGCTAAAGGTGGTGTCAGATATGACCTGCTGCCCCTTCACCTCTTCTGTCAGGGTCACAGCGGTCACCTTCCCCTCTTCGTTCAGGGTGAGCTGGTGGTCGGGAGAGCCGTTCCCAAACAGCTGGATGGTATTGGACCTCTCCTCCCAGTGGCCGTTCTCGTCCATGACCTGGTCGGAGCTCTGGGTGATGTAGTGATACAGGTCGTTCACATTGTCCACATACTGCTCTGCGGTAAGCATCCCCCGGTGGCGAGGCATTTGGGCCTGGGCTATCGACAAAAGCAGCAGCGCAAACAGAACAGCCGCCGCACCCACAAAGCCCCAGCACCGCCGCGCCCGGGTATCCTTGATGGCGTAGCCGCACTCCTCTTCCCAGGGCAGGGTCTCGCAGTCGGCACAGACCCGATAGCTCTTATAGTAGCGGTAAAGGTTATAAAATGGAATGCCATAGCCCTCGCCCTTGGCAAAAACCAGCCAGGTTCGGCTCATGGCGGCGGTCCAGCCGAGCTTTTTGCCATATGGATCCCTGACCTGAAGGCCGAAGATCCACTTGCCGGGGGTGTAGCCCCAGGTGGACAGCAGAAGGGGCTCCACCACCAGCATGGTCACATAATCCCGATAAATGCTCAGCAGATTGATCAGCAGGCTGTCAGGCGGGTTGAACCGCAATACCAGCAGACCAAAGGACGACCATAGAACGCTGTACAATGTGAGGTCCAGCCACCGGGCAAAGAACCGCCGCCAGGGATAGGCCACCATGGGGGTACTGTCCTTCCTCAGGCTGAAATACCCCTCCCCTTCCGCCGGGCGGTCCAGGGTGTCCAGGTATTTTTGCGCGTCCAGGGTGGCGTACTCCACCCGGTCGGAGCGCATGGAGGCGCACACCCGGTCGGCCCAGGCCAGCTCGGCGCGCTGCTCCTCCAGGGTGCGCTGCTGCCGGGCCAGGGCGGTATCCAGGCCCAGTTCCCCGCTCTGCACCTGTTTGATGGTGTCCAGAGGCAGGCCCAGCTGCCGCAGGAGCTTGATCTTCCGCAGGGTCTCCACATCCTCCTCAGAGTAGATGCGGTAGTTGTTTGCCCCCCGCTCGGGGGTCAGGAAGCCCTCTTGCTCATAAAAACGGATGTTGGCACGGGTCATGCCCAGGCTGGTCTCCAGCTCCTTAATGGTCATGGATCTCGCCTCCTCACCCTCAATATAAAGCATCAAGCCCCTTTACAGTCAAGGCTTTTTGCAAATTTTACGGTTTCAGCAGCTCCAGGGCGGCCTCCAACTGGGCGTCCCCCTCTCCGGTCTGGTAGATCTCCTGGTCCAGGGTCAGGCCGGTGCCGATGAGGGAGGTGCCGCTGCCTGTGAAATAGGCTCCGGTGGAGATGGCGATGGCTCCGCCGTGGGGCAGGGCGAAGGTCTGCTGGGAGTAGCCCTTGCCGCTGGTGGGCTCGCCCACGATCCGGGCCACTCCCCACTCCTGCAGCTCGGCGGCAAAGAACTCTGCGGCGGAATAGGTATCCTCGTTGACCAGCACCACCATGGGCAGGTCCACACAGGACGCATCGGAGTATGTAACCTCCTCATGTCCGGCTTTGTCCCGGGTAATGAAGATAGGGCCTTCCGGCAGCAGGAAATCCAGCATGTCGGTCAGCTGGCTGAGGTAGCCGCCGCCGTTGTCCCGCATGTCAAAGATCATGGCCTGGGCTCCCTGGGCCTGGAGCTCGGCCACCGCCGCCTCCAGACGGGCGGCGCTGTTGTCATAGAAATTCAGCAGGCGGACATAGCCCACATCTCCCTCCAGCATTTCGTACTCCACCGGATCGGTGTCCATGCTGGCCCGGGCCACCTCCACGGTGCGGCTGACGCCGCCGGCCCCCAGCACCTCCAGGGACACTGTGGTGCCCTCCTCCCCCTGGATCAGGGAGGCGCCCTCAAACCGGGCGTCCCCCGCCAGGGACACGCCGTCCACGGCGGTAATGACCTCGCCGGGGCGCAGCCCCGCCGCCTCCGCCGGGCCTCCCGCCGTTACCTCCTGGATCAGCAGCCCGTCCTCCCGCTCGTAGGTGACGGTGACCCCGATGCCCACATATTGATTGGTGCGCCGCTGGTTCTGAGCCTGGTACTCCTCCTCGGTCAGGTAGTAGCTCCACCGGTCCCCCAGGCCGGACACCAGCCCTTCCAGGGCGGCGTCCACCGCGGCGGTCTCGTCATACTCCCCCACAAATTTGTCCTCCACCAATTTCAGCCCCTCCAGCAGAGAGGCGCCGTAGGTCCCCATGGAGGCCCGGAAAATCAGGATACTCCCCCCCACGCAGACTACGGCAGTGAGCACTACCGCCGCCAAGAGGTGCGCTCCGGTAAAACGTCTGGTTTTCATCCCGTGTCAGATCCTTTCGCTTAAAAATCAAAAAGGGCGGAGAGGTGGTCCTCCCCGCCCTTATGTAGATCCATATGCCTTACCAGGAGTTTAAATTCAGATCCGGGAATTTGGCCTCCGGATCCACCCGCTGGCCGCCCACCCGGATCTCCAGGTGCAGGTGGTTGCCGGTGGAATTGCCGGTGGTACCCACGTAGCCAATCACCTGACCCTGCTTCACCATCTGCCCCTCGCTCACCGCCCGGGAACTCATGTGGGCGTACAGCGTGGAGTTGCCGTTGCCGTGGTCAATGACCACATAGTTGCCATAGGACCAGTAAGAGCCGCTGCCATAGACTGAGGTAATGACCTGGCCGCTCTTGGCCGCCAGAATCGGCGTGCCGCCGTTGGCGGGAATGTCAATGCCGCCGTGGTTCTGGGCCCGGCCGCTCACCGGATTGATCCGGTAGCCGAAGGGAGAGGAGATCCGGTACCAGCCCGGCAGCGGCCACATATAGCCGCTCTCCGACACAATGGTGGTTCCGTTCTGCTGCCGCTGGGCCTCCAGCTCGGCCTGCTTTCTGACAATATCCGCCTGGATGGCGGCGGCGGCGGCGTCCTCCTCGTCCAGGAGCCGGTTGACCTCCGCCACGTTCCTGTTGAGCTCCTCCAGAACCTTCTCCGCCTCGGCCACCTTGGCCTGCTGCTCGGCCTTCTTGGCCTCCTGCTCCTCCTTCACCGCCTGCTCGTCCGCCCGAGCGCTCTCCAGCTCCGCCTGGAGCCGCTCCAGCTCCTCCCGGGTGGCGGTCAGCTCATCCATGATCTGGTTGTCATAGTCCATGACGGCGTCAATATCCGCCAGCCGGTCCAGCATGTCGGAAAAGCTTTCGGCGTTAAAGAGGATGGACCAGTAGGAAACGGTGCCCTCCTCCTCCATGGCCCGCACCCGCTGGCAGAACAGCTCGTACTGGGCCTGCTCCTTGGCCTCGGTCTCCTTGCGCTCCGCCTCCTTCTGGGCGATCTGCTCATCATACAGGGCAATCTGCGCATTGATGTTATCCAGCTCGTCGTTGATGGCATCCAGCTGGGCCAGCAGCAGGGAGCGCTGCTCCTCCGCCGCGGACTGCTTTTCCTCGGCCTCCGCCAGCTGGTCCTTCAGCTCCTCCTGCCGGGCCTGGCTCTCGGCCTGCTCCTGCTTCAGGGCGTCGATCTCGCTCTGGGTCACCGCCCCCGCGCCGCCCATGATCATGGTGAACATGGGCAGCAGAATCAGCAGCGCCATAAATCCAGCCAGCACCGCAACCATCACCCGGCGCTTGTCTACCTTCTGCCTCTTTGGTTGTTTCTGTGTCTTAGCCACGTCGCCGTCTCCTTTTCTGCCGTCAGTCTGCCCGCCTACCAGTTGTAGGCACGGATAAAGGAATTATAGAGATCGGGGAAGCACTCCTCCGGATCCACCCGCTGGCCGTTTTTCCGCACTTCAAAGTGCAGGTGGGGTCCGGTCACATTTCCTGTAGCTCCCACGTCTCCGATGTACTGCCCCTGGGTCACAATCTGTCCTTCACTCGCCGCCCGGTAACTCATATGGGCGTACAGCGTGGTGGTACCGTCTCCATGGTCGATGACCACATATTCACCGTAAGACCAGGTGGAGCCGGTGCCCTTTTCCGAGATGATGACCTGGCCGCTCTTGGCCGCCGTGATGGGCGTGCCGGTGGTGGCGGAGACATCGATGCCGGTATGGCTGTGGGGTACATGCGTCACCGGATGGATCCGGTAGCCGAAGGCGGAGGTCAGCTTCAGGTTGCTGGCCGGCAGCGGCCACTGGAACCCGGTGCTGGACACCGGCAGCGTCACATTCTGCTGCTGCCGCTGGGCCTCCAGCTCGGCCTGCTTCTTTTCAATATCCGCCTGGATGGCCGCTGCCGCCTCGTCCTCTGCCTCCAGCTGGCGGTTGACCTCTTCCACGTTCTGGTTGAGCTCCTCCAGCACCTTCTCCGCCTCGGCCACCTTGGCCTGCTGCTCGGCCTTCTTGACCTCCTGCTCCTCCTTCACCGCCTGCTCGTCCGCCCGGGCGCTTTCCAGCTCCGCCTGGAGCCGCTCCAGCTCCTCCCGGGTGGCAATCAACTCGTCCATGATCTGGTTGTCATAGTCCATGACCGCGTCAATATCCGCCAGCCGGTCCAGCATGTCGGAAAAGCTGTCAGCGTTAAAGAGGATGGACCAGTAGGAGACGGTGCCCTCCTCCTCCATGGCCCGCACCCGCTGGCAGAACAGCTCGTACTGGGCCTGCTCCTTGGCCTCGGTCTCCTTGCGCTCCGCCTCCTTCTGGGCGATCTGCTCATCATACAGGGCAATCTGCGCATTGATGTTATCCAGCTCGTCGTTGATGGCATCCAGCTGGGCCAGCAGCAGGGAGCGCTGCTCCTCCGCCGCGGACTGCTTTTCCTCGGCCTCCGCCAGCTGGTCCTTCAGCTCCTCCTGCCGGGCCTGGCTCTCGGCCTGCTCCTGCTTCAGGGCGTCGATCTCGCTCTGGGTCACCGCCCCCGCGCCGCCCATGATCATGGTGAACATGGGCAGCAGAATCAGCAGCACCATAAATCCAGCCAGCGCCGCGACCATCACCCGGCGCTTGTCTGCCTTCTGTCTCTTTGGTTGTTTCTGTGTCTTAGCCACGTCGCTGTCTCCCTTTCTCCGCAGCCCAGGCTTCTTACACCTGCAGGAATTTCCGAATCGCCAATACCGAGCCTCCCGCGCCGATCACAAAGCCGGTGAGCACAAACACGCCCAGCACCTGCAGCGCCATGGGCTGGAAGGGCAGGACCTTGATAAGCTCAATGGTATCCGAGGTGGTGATGGCGCTGCTGACCAGCGCATAAAATCCCCACTCCAGCAGGAAGGCCACCACCGCGCCGAACAGCCCCAGAATCAGGCCCTCAAACACAAAGGGCCAGCGGACAAAGGAGTTGGTGGCGCCGCACATCTTCATGATGGCGATTTCCTCCCGGCGGTTGAAGGTGGCCAGCTTGATGGTATTGGCGATGATAAACAGACTCACCGCCAGCAGGATGATCACCAGGATCACCGCCACCGCCCCCGCCACGTTGCGGATGACGGTAAAGCCCTCAGCGATCTCGGGCGCGGACTTGGTCCAGGCCACCCCCGCAATCTCCCCCACCGCCGTCTCCGTCTCGGGCAGCTTGCTGATGTCGTCCAGGTAGATGTGGAACCGGTCCCGGTACACCTCGGAGGGCAGGCCCTCAAACAGCGGATTGCCCTCATAGTCGGCCTCAAATTCCTCCTGGGCCTCCTCCTTGGTGACAAATTCCGCCCGGGCCACGTTGGGTATGGCCTCAATGTCGCTCTGAAGGGCTCTGGCCTGATCCTGGGTCAAAGTGTCCTCAATATAGGCCGTAAACTGGTTCTCCTTTTCCAGATCGCTGAACATATTGGAGGCGTTCACCGCCACCAGGGTAAAGGACCCCATGATGAGCAGACAGCACACGATCATGCACACAGCCGCAAAGGACATCAGGCCGTGGGTGAAGATGCTGCGGAAGCCCTCCATGAAGAAATAGCCAAAATCATATCGTTGTTTCATTATTATAATACCCGCCTGTCTCGTCGCTGATGATTCTGCCGTTTTCGATGGCCACCACCCGTTTGGAGAAGCGGTTGACCAGCTCCCGCTCATGGGTGACCACCAGCACGGTGGTGCCCAGCTCGTTGATGCGCTCCAGCAGCATCATGATCTCCAGAGAACGCATGGGGTCCAGGTTTCCGGTGGGCTCGTCGGCAATAATCATCTGGGGATTGTTCACCAGCGCCCTGGCAATGGCTACACGCTGCTGCTCGCCGCCGGAGATCTCATCCGGCCTCTGGTCGCCCTTTTTGTCCAGGCCCACCAGCTCCAGCACATAGGGCACCCGCTTGCGGATCTCCCGGGGGGATGCCCCCACGGCACGCATGGCAAACACCAGGTTTTCCCTTACCGTCTTTTTTTCAATGAGCCGGAAATCCTGAAAGATCACCCCCAGGGTACGGCGCATATAGGGCACCTGACGGGGGCGGATGTTATTCAAATTGTAGCCGTTGACCATCAGACGGCCGGCCGAAGGCGCAATCTCCGCCGTAATGAGCTTGAGAATGGTGGACTTTCCCGACCCGGAGGGGCCCACCAGGAACACAAACTCCCCGTCGTCGATGCGCATATTGACCCCCTTCAGGGCCTTGGTCCCGTTATCGTAGGACTTCTGAATATCGATCAGACGTATCACTTGGTTACCTCATCCTATGTATTTCATCGTATCCGAATCAACCGGTTCAGCACCAGCAGGGACGCCGTCTCCGGCGTCCCTGCTGACAGCGATTCAGTTGTCGATGCCCCGGGAGATCAGATATTTCTTGACCATCAGCGCCACCTTGAAGGTGATGGCGTCGTCAAACTCCCGCAGGTCGAGGCCGGTGAGCTTCTTGATCTTCTCCAGCCGGTACACCAGGGTGTTCCGGTGGACAAACAGCTTCCGGGCGGTCTCGGACACGTTCAGGTTGTTCTCAAAGAACTTGTTGATGGTAAACAGAGTCTCCTGGTCCAGAGCGTCAATGGGGTTCTTTTTAAAGACCTCCTGGAGGAACATCTCGCACAGGGTGGTGGGCAGCTGATAGATCAGCCGGCCAATCCCCAGGTTTTCGTAGTTGATGATGCTCTTTTCCGTATCAAACACCCGGCCCACGTCGATGGCGATGCCCGCCTCCTTATAGGCCCGGGCCAGCTCCCGGATGTGGCCCACGATGGTGCCGATGCCGATGACCACCCGGATGTGCAGCTCCTCGGTGATCTTATCCTCGATCTGCTTGGCGATCTTGTACAGGTCCCGGGTCTCCGAGCCCTCGCTGAGCTGCTTGATCAGAGCCACGTCGGTCTCGCTGATGGACAGGACAAAGTCCACCTGCTTGTCGGGGAACATGGCGTGGACCACGTCGATGAGGCCGGGATCGGTGGTCTCCACCTGCCGGATGAGAAACACCGCCCGGGGCGCCTCGGAAATAAAGTGGAGCTCCTTGGCCCGCACATAGATGTCGCCCAGCAAAATATTGTCCGAAATGATGTTCTTGACAAAGGTGGCTTTGTCGTGCTTCTCCTCATAATAGGTCTTGGCACCGTTGAGGGCCACGGTAGCCATGGAGCACACCATCCGGGCCTCCCCGTCCTCCCCCTTGGCAAAGGCGGCATAATCAAACTGGGAGCCCCAGCCGGTCAGGGCCTTGAAGGTACGACCTTCAAACTGGACCGTCTCTCCCTCCCCGTGGTTGACCGCCTCCACTGCGCCGGGCCAATGCTCCCCGATGCAGCTGAGTTCGTTGCAAGCCACCACCGTTCCCTCAGAATCGATCACACCTATCGCCCGGTCTGTGCTGTCCTTCATTTGTAAGACAACGCTCTGAAAAATCCTGCTGGACATGGTGTCAGCCTCCTTCATATCTCGCTTCCTCCACCCCTCGCCGCCCGCAGGCGGGTCATCGGCTGGGAACACTTCACAAACGCCCGTTCTTCTTGCCTAACAGACAATATTATACCGATTCTTTTCTCTCTTTTCAATATCTTTTTGAAAGTTTTTTGTGGAAATTGCCGAAAGCGCCTGCCCGCCATGCCGTCAGGCCATTCCGCCGCCGGGCTCAAACCCCCAACGCCTTCCGCTCTTCCTCGTTCAAAGGCCGCCACGCTCCGGGCGCCAGAGCCGGGTCCAGCGTCAGCGGTCCCATGCTCAGCCGCTTCAGATAGCGCACCGGCTTGCCCCGGCTGGCCAGCATCCGCTTGACCTGATGGTATTTCCCCTCCCGCAGGGTGACCAGTCCGGCCTCCCCATCCTCCAGGATCTCCAGGCCGGCGGGAAGACAGACCAGGCCATCCTCCAGGGTCACCCCCTGTTGAAAGGCCGCCGCATCCCCCTCGTCCAGCCTCCCCTCCACCTGTACGTAGTAGAGCTTGTCCACATGCCGCTTGGGTGAGAGCAGCCGGTGGGCCAGAGGTCCGTCGTTGGTGAGGAGGAGCAACCCCTCGGTATCCTTATCCAGCCGGCCCGCCGGAAACAGGCCCACCCGCTGCAGGTGCTGGGGCAGCAGAGAGAGCACTGTGGGTTCCCGTGGGTCCTCGGTGGCCGAAACCAGCCCCGCCGGTTTGTGGAGCATCAGATAGACCAGCCGCTCCCCCGATATGGTCTGACCGTCCACCTGGAACCACGCGCCCGGGTCGTGCTTTTCCTCCGGCGTGCGGGCCACCACGCCGTCCACGATCACCCGGCCCGCCCGCACCAGCTCCCGCACTTCCTTCCGGGACCATCGGCCCGTATTGGCCAAAATCTTGTCCAAACGCTCCATGGACGTCCTCCTTGTCCTTTTTTCGCCTGTTGGTCATACCCCGCCCCCAGGCCTCATATGGATACAATACCAGCATATTGGGAAGGGAGCGTTGCGCTGTGTTTATTTTTACCGCCAAGGTCCGCAAGGGCCGAATCGCCGCGGTAGCGGTGGCCGCCGCGGTGGTGTGCGGCGTTTTGGTGACCGGGTCCGTCCTGGCGGGAGGGCGGGATGCGGCCGCTTCCGCAGCCGTCGATCCCAAAGGGGTCAAAAGCAACGAGGACCGCATCGCCTACCTGGGCAGCTACGGCTGGACCGTTTCGGAGGAGCCGGTCTCGGTGGAGGAGCTGCTCATTCCCGAGGAGTTTGACGAAACCTACAGCCAGTACCTGGAGCTCCAGGCCTCCCAGGGTTTTGACCTCACCCAGTACTGCGGCAAGCGGGTGAAGCGGTACACCTACCAGGTCACCAACTACCCCACCGGGGAGACCAATGTCCAGGCGGGCCTGCTCATCTACAAAAATACCGTCATTGGCGGAGATGTGCTCTCCGCCCAGCTGGGAGGGTTCATCCACGGCTTGGCAATGCCCTCCTGACGAAAAAAACGCGGCGCTGGCGAAGCGCCGCGTTTTTATGCCTTCTCGTCCTGGATCACGTGGACATTCAAGTGATTGTAGGGAATCTCGATCCCCTCCCGGTCAAAGGCCGCCTTGACCTGCTCCAGCAGATCGTAATACAAAACCCAATAATCCCCAGTGGCGCACCACACCCGGACAGTATACTCGATGCTGCTGTCCTGGAAGGCGGACAGGCGCATAAAGGGCTCCGGGGTAAACAGGGCCATGGGGTGGGCCCCCACCACGCCCTTGATGCAGGCAATCACCTGTTCCGGCTGAGCGTCATAGGAGACGCCGAACACCAGGTCCACCCGGCGGAGCTCCGCCATGGTGTAGTTGATGATCTTCTCCCCGGAAATCTGGCCGTTGGGCACCGAGATCACCTTGTTGTCCACCGTGGCCAGCTTGGTATAGGCCAGGCCCACTTCCTTCACCGTGCCGCTGACTCCGCCGGCCTCCACATAGTCCCCCGCCTTGAAGGGCTTGGACAGAAGAATCTGGATGCCGCCGGCCAGGTTGGACAGGGTACCCTGGATGGCCAGGGACACCGCCAGACCGATGACCCCCAGCAGGGCTACCAGGCTGGTCATGGGCACGCCCATATAGTCCAGCACGATACACAGCGTCACCAGCCACAGGATCACCCGCAAGGCCGCGTGGATGAAGGTATGCAGGCTCTGTTCCATCTCCAGGCGGACAAACGCCCGGTCAACAAGCTTCAGCACCACCTTCATCACCACCATGCAGCCCACAAAGAGCAGCACAATGGTCAGAATCTTCTGCAAATTCAAGGTGCTAAAAAAGCTGTTGACAGACTGGATGGTCTCCTCCGCGTCCTCCGGCGTCAGATTTGTAAGATTGGTCAGCATACGGCTCATCCTTTCCGGGCGTTATTTTATCATAACTTGTCTTTTTGGACAAGCCCTTCCATTGATGAGGCTGGAAATGGTAAAATCATTGTGCTATACTTGGAATATATCTGAAGAAACGGCGGTGGGGTATGGACGACACACAGAGAGACTTTCAGGAGCAGCTAAACCGGGAGACCGAAACCCGGCTGGAACAGATGGAGCGGCCGGACTACCTCTTTCCCAAGCGGTTTTCCCGGTGGGATTATTGCCTTTGGGGACTGGTAACCGTGGGCTGCCTGCTCCTTCTGCTGGCGGGGGCGAGGTTATGAGGGGAACCAATGTGGAGGAGCGGGTCGCCCGGGAGGCTCTGTTCGGCTCTCTCCCCATTCTCTCCAACGAGCGGCTGTACGGCTTTGTGGACGCTCTGCTTCTCCTCTCGGGCTATTGCATCGCCACCTGGAGCTACACCCAGGGGGCCTATCTGGCCACCCTGGTGGGATTCCGGCAGCTGCTGCTCGGCGCCTTTTTCGGGGCCATTTTCATGCTGTGTATCTATCAGCTGCCGGTGATCCTGTCGGTGCGCTACGGCATCGACATCTGGGTCTGGCTGCGGGCGGTATTCGGTGGACGGGGCGTTATGGTGATGACGGTAATCATCATTCTCATCAACTATCCCTGGTACGCCGTATGCGCCGACTTGTTCGCCTCCTCCATGGTTCGGCTGGCAGGCCTGCTGGGCCTCTCCCTTCCCGGCGGCGTCCACCCGCTGTTGGGACTGGCCTGTGTGCTGCTGGGCACAGCGCTGGCGCTGCGGGGGCCGAGAGCCATGACCAAAGTGCCCCGGATTCTGGTCCCCCTGCTGCTGGCGGTGGGGGTGCTGGTGGTGATTGTCGGGTTCCGTTCGGTCCCGTTCCAGGTCATCTGGGACTATCGCCCAGTAGAACGGGCCGGTGATCCAACGGCCTATCTGCTCTCCATTGAGGCCAATTTCGCCTTTGTTATCACCCTGGTGGGGGGTATGGCAGGAGTACCGCGACTGGTTCGCAGCGAGCGGGCCGGATCCTGGGCCGGTGTGCTGGGCCAGGGTGCGGCAGGCTCTTTCTTTGTGGTGGCAGGGGCCGTCATGGCCATCGCCATGGGACACGTTACAGGCCAGATGGTGGAGGACCCCACTCTGATGCTGGCTACGCTGGCTGCCCCTGCCATGGCCCTGTGCTTCCTGCTGCTGGTGGCCTTCGCCAATATCGGCACTCAAGCGGTGGGAGGATACCTCTACGGCGTGATGCTCAAGTCCGCCTTCCGGACCGCCAGCTATCGGGCCATTTTGCTGGTACTGGCCCTCTATGCCTGTATTCTGGTCCTCTGGGGCGGCGTGGTGGAGTATTTCGGGTCCTTCCTCACGCTGAGCGCCTGCATCTATGCCCCTCTGGCCGCCCTCCTCTTCGCGGATTTCTTCGTGGTACGGCGGCAGCATCTGGCCCTCCGCTCCGCCTTCGGGCTGCCCGGATACCAGGCCTACCACTACACCGGCGGTTTCAATCTGATCGGGCTGGCCTGCGTGGCGGCGGGCGTGGCCCTGTCTCTGGCGGTATACGACCCGGTCTCCGGCACGGTACGGTGCGCTGCGCTGTTCACCCTGACCCCCACCGGTCTCTCCTTTTTGGGTACAGGGGTTCTGTATGTCGTACTCAGCTGGCTCCCGCCCGTCCGCCGCTATTTACTGCAGGATCGAAAGGAAGTAACGGTATGAGCAGCAAAAAAATTGATACTACCCCCTTTGACCGGAAACGGGAGCCCCCACGGCAGAATCCGTTGATTATGCCGGCGTTGTGGTTTTGGAGCTGGCTCTCCACCCGGTCAGGCAAGCTGCGCATCCGAAAAACAGATATGGAGGGGCTTAAGCCCCCTTTTTTGGTCTTGGCCACCCACCACGCTTTTATGGACTTCTATGTGACCCCGCTGTGCCTGTTTCCCCACCGGGCCAACTATGTGTCGGAGCTGGAGGGGTTTGAATATTATGGAGAGTGGCCTTATCGCCAGGTGGGCTGTCTGGGCACCCGGAAGTTTGTCAACGACCTGGCCCTGGTCCGCAACATCCGCCGCTGCATGGATCGGGGAGGCATTCTGGTACTCTACCCCGAGGCCCGGTACGCCAATGTGGGCACCAGCTCCCTGCTGCCCCCTTCCACAGCCAAGCTCATTCACTATCTGAAGGTGCCGGTGGTAACCATCAATATGCGGGGCAATTACCTCCAGTCCCCCATCTGGAATCTGCGCAAGCGCAAAGGTGTTCAGCTGGAGGCCGACGTACAGCAGCTGCTGACGGCGGAACAGGCCGGCTCCATGCCTCTGGATGAAATCCAGGCCGCCGTGCAGGAGGCCCTCACCTATGACGAATACGCCTGGCAGGCCCACACCGGCATGGTCATCGACGTGCCCTGGCGAGCTGAGGGCCTGGAGCACCCCCTCTACCAGTGTCCTGCCTGCGGGACGGAATTTCAGATGTCCTCCCAGGGCGCGGAGATCTTCTGCGGCGCCTGCGGCGCCCGCTGGCGCATGACCGAATACGGTCAGCTGCAGGGAGTGGGCGATACTCCCACCCTTTTCTCCCACATTCCTGACTGGTATGAGTGGGAGCGCCGGCAAGTCATGGAGGCCTTGGCCTGGGACGCCTACGAGGAGGATATGCGGGTGCGGGTGCAGTCCCTGCCCAACGCGGTCAATTTTATCGAACTGGGCGAGGGCAGACTCCACCATGGCCCGGAGGGGTTTGCGCTGACCTTTACCGATTACGGGGCCAGTGAGCCCTCCACCCTGCGATTTCCCGCCCAGTCCACCTTCTCGATCCACACGGAATACGACTACCGTGGACAGGGGGAGTGCATCACCCTCTCCACCCCGGACAACACCTATTTCCTCTACCCTCTGGAAGAGGGCTTCAGCGCCACCAAGCTTCAGTTTGCCACCGAAGCGCTCTGGCATCGCGCGACAAAAAAGACCGCAAATATCTAAATATAACAGCAACAAACCGGGGTTCGCCGCAGCAGGCGAACCCCGGTTTACTGATAAAAAAGGACCTGCCTTCCGGCAGGTCCTTTGGGAGCGTAAAAATTACTCCTCGATGTCGATAACAACGCCGGAACCCACGGTACGGCCACCCTCACGGATAGCGAAACGCAGGCCCTTCTCGATGGCGATGGGGGTGATCAGCTCCACCTTCATGTCCACGTTGTCGCCGGGCATGCACATCTCAGTGCCCTCGGGCAGAGTGATGACGCCGGTAACGTCGGTGGTACGGAAGTAGAACTGAGGACGATAGTTGTTGAAGAAGGGGGTGT
>ERZ1643246.2615-NODE-2615-length-16746-cov-8.283027_pt1 | contig 16746 bp, 14 predicted proteins | sample MGYA00579265_ERZ1643246 | MGnify/ENA primary metagenome ERZ1643246 (study PRJEB29033, sample SAMEA4952261) | chicken gut metagenome | biome: Broiler Chicken; feature: Gastrointestinal Tract; material: Caecum | place: Ireland | collected 2018 | study: Broiler... | reverse complement strand
TTTCTCCCACGCCATTCAGCAACTTGACCAGTTTCTCATTCCGCTTGGCTACCGTAGAACCTAATTTATTACTATTCACATCATAATCATCGAACAGTCCAGCAAAATCGTTCTCTGCCTCGCTGCCTTTCGCAGATTCTTCAATATGGCGGAACACTCGTTCCAATGTCTCATTTAAGTTTTCATCATTCGCAGCATTGGCACGAACATTGCAGAATAATTCGCTCGGCAAAATGAAAAAGCCTTTTTCTTCCACTAATCCGTCACGTGCTTCTTCTGCATCCTCGTCAGGCATTTTTGCAAAGTCAAAATCAGAGTTTCCTGCTGCTGCCTCTCCACTGTTTATGTAATTACACAAATTTTCAGAAATATATCGATAGAACATCGTTCCAAGAACATAATTCTTAAAGTCCCATCCGTCAACTGCTCCCCTCAATTCATCCGCAATTGCCCAAATAGCACGATGCAGTTCATCACGCTCTTGTTCCTTTTTAGTATCAACCATTCTCTTTTCCTCCGTTATCTTCCGGTATAAATTCCAGAATATCGTCCACACCACAATTCAAAACACGGCAGATACTTTCCACACTTTCAAGGGAAATATACCCGCCTCGTTTCAATCGCGTGATAATATTTGCGGAAAAACCCGCTTCCTGCTGCAGCTGTGCATTCGTCATGTTTTTCTCTATCAATAAATGGAATAATTTCTTATAGCTAACTGCCATGTCGCACCTCCATTTTTCTGCCAGAAAATATAAGAAAAGTATATCACGCAAAAGTGAATTTTTCAATTCAGGAATACCTTTTGAAAAAGAAATTTTCTTTCAAATAAACTGTTATTCATAACAAAACGGCATTGCACTTCCAGTTAATTAAAGAAAATGCAATGCCACTTTTTTCTGATTTTGTGAAAATATATCCTTTCGTCAAAATGTATATCACTTGTTTTCCTATGTCTATCCCCCTGGGTAAATCAATTTCCCTATACCCATTCTACGGAAACAGAAACACACATCCATTTTCGCCCCAAATCGGCGGAAACCCTTGATTTACCGGGCATTTCTCGTCAGCAGAGCGACTGTCTCCACATGCACCGTCTCCGGAAACATATCCACCCCCTGCACCTTCTTTACCTCATATCCTCTCTCCCTCAGATACTTCAGATCCCGCGCCAGCGTCGCCGAATCGCAGCTCACATACACGATCCGCTCCGGCCCCATCTTCACCATGGTGTCCAGCACGCTCTCCTCGCACCCTTTCCGGGGCGGGTCCACCACAATCACATCGGCATGGATTCCTTCCCTGGCATACTTCTCCGGCAGCACATCCTCCGCCCGTCCCACGAAAAATTCCGCGTTCCCGATCCCGTTGATTTCCGCATTCTTCCTGGCGTCCGCGATGGCATCCGGCACAATCTCCACGCCATACACCTTCCCGGCCTTCTGTGCCAGGAACAGGGAAATGGTTCCGATTCCACAGTACAGATCCCAGACCGTCTCGTTGCCGGTCAGACCCGCAAACTCCAGCGCCTTTCCATAAAGTTTCTCCGTCTGCACCGGATTCACCTGGAAAAAGGACAGCGGCGAAATCTGATACCGGATCTCACCGATAAAATCCGTGATATACCCCTGCCCCCACAGCACCCGGATCTCCTTCCCGAGAATCACATTGGTCCGTTCCCGGTTTACATTGAGCGTAATACTGGTCATTCCCTCGATTTGCGCCAGGCGGCGTACCAGCTCCTCCTGACGGGGAATTTTCGTCCCGTTCACCACCAGACACACCATCACTTCACCGGTACGAAACCCATAACGGATCAATACATGACGCACCAGTCCCCGTCCGGTATCCTCCTGATATGCCGTCACGCCATACTCTTCCATGAAATCCAGCACCGTGTCCAGTATGGTTTCATTCACCGGGACCCCCAGCAGACATTTCCGGTTGGGAATGATGGAGTGGGTTCTTCCGGCGTAAAAACCTGTCACCAGACGGCCCTCCCGATCCGTTCCCACCGGGAACTGTGCCTTATTCCGGTAGCCCAGAGGATGTTTCATGCCGATCACCGGCTCCATGGGAATTTCCGTATCGGAAAATCCGCCGATCCGCTTCAGATTATTCCGGATCTTACGCGCTTTATACTCCAGCTGCTTTTCATAGGAGAGCGCCTGGAGCTGGCAGCCCCCGCAGGGACGGGCAAAAGCGCAGGAAGGCTCCACCCGGTCCGGGGAAGGAGCGAGAACTTCCATCAGACGGCCGTACCCGTAATTCTTCCTGGTTTTCATCAGTTTTACCCGCACGGTATCTCCGATCACCGCGTCCTTGACAAACACCGTATAGCCCTCGTATTTCCCGATACCCTCCCCGTCGTGACCCATATCCTCGATGGTCACGGTCAGAAGATCATTTTTCTTAAACTCCATACCTGCTCCTTTTTATATGCTGATTGTATTCCTGCTGTTCGATGGCGGCCATATGCCTGCATGTACCCGAATACCGCCGGCAGTTCCGCATCACTCACAGATTTCTGTAGGCTTCCGCAATTATTCTGGCATTTTCCTCCGGAAGCGTGGTTCCATCCAGCCGCAATATGGGGCAGGTCATCTGCTTCATCCATGTTTCATGCTGCTGCCTGGTGCTGGAACCGGTTCCATCCTCATAACCGGCCACATCCCGCAGGAAATCCTGATGAGCCTGGTACATATCGCCGCCCGGCAGAACACGGCTGCCAAATTCCCTGATTTCCCGTTCATGCGCACGGGCTGTTCGGATTCTCTCATCCACATCCAGAAATACTGCCAGACGGAAAAAATGGTCAAAATATTCATGGAAACTGCTCATGGAACCCGCCATCACAAAATTTTCCGCTTCTTTTACCGCCGCCATCAGACGGCTGATCTTTTCTTCCCTGGTATACAGGACTGTAAACGGCAGTTCCGTATCCTTATGCCAGATAAAATCATCAATATCCAGAAAAACAAAGCCCAGTTTCCGCGCGACAATTCTTCCCAGCGTCGTTTTCCCCGCTCCTGAAGCGCCCAAAATCATAATCCCTTCCGGCATATCTTTCTCCTTTTTCCCTGCCTGGCAACCGCCGCATTTCCAGGAATACGGCGCGCCAGCCCGCCCCGTATCCTGTCTATCCTACAGACTGCTCTTCCTGATATTCGACTCAAAGATCCGGTTATACCCCAGCCATCCGTTCTGATCTCCGGCCGCCTCCAGAATCTCCCGGAAAGTCTCCATCCTGGCGTCCGTGTTGTCCGCCAGGTTCAGGGCCGCCGCCTCCATCAGCGCCGGTTTTTTGGGGGATCCATATTCCAGTTCCCCGTGGTGAGCCAGAATGCAGTGTTTCAGTTCACTTTCCAGCTTTGCCGGGAACCCACCTATCTTCCGGGCCGCATCATGTATCATCTCCGCCCCCATCATGATATGTCCCAGCAGCTGGCCGTCATCGGTATAGTCATTCGCCGGAAATGCCGACAACTCATGCGTTTTTCCGATATCATGCAGAATCGCCGCTGTAATCAGCAGATCCCGGTTCAGAAGGGGGTAGGAAGCGGTATAGTAATCGCACAGCTTTGTCACGCTCAGCGTGTGCTCCAGCAGCCCGCCCACAAAACCGTGATGCACGCTTTTTGCGGCAGAGCTGAATTTGAATTTTTTGACAAACGCCTCATTTTCCACAAAATACAGCTTCAGCAACTGAGAAAGATACGGATTTTTCACAGAATCCACAAATCCCAGCAGCTCCCGGTACATCTCCTCGATATTCTTGCTGCTGACCGGCAGATAATCCGCCGGCACATACTCTCCTTCCTGGGCTTTGCGGACCCGCTTGATACTCAGCTGCAGCGCTCCGGCAAAACTGCTGACATCCCCCATAATATCAATATAATCCATGGCGTCAAATTCCTCGATTCCCTGGGAATTGGGGTCCCAGATTTTGGCGTCGATGGTTCCCGTTTTGTCCTGGAGAATCACATTTTCATAGGGTTTCCCGTTTTTGGTCACCGCGGACTGACGTTGTTTGCACAGATATACGCCGGCAATTCTCGCTCCCTCAAAAAAATCCTTGATATATTTCATAATTGTATACTCCTTTTTCTTATGATCGGCCCCCTGGCCATAAAAATATCTCTTCGGGATTTTATCCCTGTCCGCAGAAATAACCAGGCCTCAGGTTGTGGTCTGGTTATCTGCTTCTGACATTCCCGCAGGTCTGCCGTGTGTTCTATTTTATAACGCGCCAGGTGTTACGTCAAATACTATTTCCACATAACCCTCCGCACCTTTGCGCATGGCCGCCACCTGAACTCTCCGTCCCGGCTGGCAGCTGTCCAGCGCTGACTTCAGCTGTTTTAAAGTGGCTACCTCACTGCTTCCGATCCGGACGATCACGTCGCCGTTCTGGATCCCCGCCTCCATGGCCGGAGAATCTTCGCTGACCGCATTGACATAGACGCCCTTGGGGATGCCGGTCTTTTCCGACAGCTCACTGCCGATATCCTGTCCGGTGACCCCCAGATAAATCAGATCTTCATTGTTGGACAGCTTTTCAATGAGGTCTTTCAACTCTGATATGGGAAGCGCAGTCACCACATTCTTGTCATCTTCTATGGAAAAGGACTGGGCGATGATTCCCACGATTTCTCCGTCCAGATTCACCAGGATACCGCTTCCCTGCTTATCTCCCATGATGTCGGTGGTAAGCAGATGATATTCCGCGTCCACCGTGGCTTTCGTATTCGTCACCGATGTCACCATCCCCCAGGCCACGGAATCTCCGTAACCGGCCGGGCTTCCCAGCGCCAGCACCGGCGTTCCCCTGGAAACCGAATAGGAGCTTCCCAGTTCGGCCACTTCGATCTGATCCTTCGTCTCGTTATCCACATCCGCCTTGGCAATTTTCAGAACTGCCAGACCGGTGTTGGGATCCTGCTTCTGAAAATTCGCGTCCACTGTGCTTCCGTCCTGGAAAGTCACCAGAATCCGGTCCACATCCGCAACCACCCGGTATTCCGTCAGAATAAAATATTCACGGCCGTTATCCGCGGCCAGAAGTCCGGAAATGGTCTCTCTGCTGCCGCCCTCCGCCAGCCACTCTTCCCCGCTGGTAAATCCCTGTACGCTTACCAGCGATTTCTCCGGCTCCTCCGCCACCTCCATAACCCGGTCAAACATTTCCTGGAAATCCTCCAGCTGTGGCGTGTCGTCCGCCGCCTCCTGCTGAGGAGTTGGCTCCTGGGTAACCTCCGGCGTGGGAGAAGCGGTAGGTTCTTCCTCCGGAATGGTGACCCGGGGCGCCGGTTCCTCCTCCCGAAACACCGGCTCTGTCTTCGCAAAGACAAATGCCGCCACCACGCCGAACAACACGGCGCCGGCGACAATCCCTCCTGCCCGCACAGCCAGTTTCTTTTTATCCAGAGGTTTCTCCTTGATTACTTCCCGCAGGAAGTAATAATCCTTTTCTTCCTGTCCCGTCCGGGGATCCTCCTTCCGGTCATCATTTTTCGGACTGCGATTGTTCTTCTGCACCATCATCGTAATCTCCCGGTAACCACCCGGTTCCGCCCGCAAGGCGTCTCCCCGGGAAGTTACATTTTCTGTAAAAATTGCCTGACTTACCTTTTTATTTTACAATAAACTTATGAACTTTTTATGAAGAAATAAAAAATTCTCACTGCTTTCTCTCCCTGATGAGGTAAAATTATCCCTTTTCTTTCTCAGATATATGGGGTAAAATGAATCTGTATGAAAAAATTTGTGCCGGCAAGAGGAAAGCGCTAACCGTTTACCTGAATCATCTCCGGTCTTAAAGCCGGCATTTATCTCATGAAAAGGATTAATTACATGAATGAAAAAGCACTGAAAACGTTGGAATACGATAAAATCATAGAGCAGCTGACCAGTCGGGCCTCTTCCCTTCTGGGAAAGCAAAAATGCGCAAGGCTGCAGCCCTCCTCTTCGCTGGGTGAAATCGAGCATCTGCAAAGACAGACGCAGGATGCGCTTACCCGGCTTTTCCAGAAGGGGACCATCTCTTTTGGCGGCGCCAAAGATGTACGGGGTTCTCTGAAACGTCTGGAAATCGGCAGCAGTCTGGGAATTTCGGAACTTCTTTCCATCTGCTCTGTGCTGGAAAACAGTTCCCGGGCCAAATCTTATGGCCGCAGGGAAAACAGCGATATTCCCAAAGATTCTCTGGATGATCTCTTTGACGCGCTGGAGCCGCTGGGTTCTCTTTCCGCGGAAATCCGCCGCTGTATCCTTTCGGAGGACGAAATCAGCGATGACGCCAGTCCTGCTCTCCGGCAGATCCGCCGTTCCATAAAGATTACGGGCGAGCGAATTCACACCCAGCTGTCCGGGATGGTAAACGGCGGCGCCCGCTCCTACCTGCAGGACGCCGTCATTACCATGCGCGACGGCCGTTACTGTATCCCCGTCAAAGCGGAATACAAAAATCAGGTGCCCGGCATGATCCACGATCAGTCTTCCACCGGTTCCACACTGTTCATTGAACCTACGGCGGTGGTAAAACTGAACAATGATATCCGGGAGCTGGAGCTGAAGGAACAGGCGGAAATCGAAGCCATCCTGGCCACCTTGAGCGAACTGGCCGCCCGGAACCGGGAAGCCATCCAATACGATCTGGAAACGCTCACCGAGCTGGATTTTATTTTTGCCCGGGCATCTCTGGCCATGGACCAGGAAGCCACCCGTCCGCTGTTTAACACCGACGGCTATATCAATATTCGAAAGGGCCGCCATCCGCTGATTGACAAAAACCGGGTGGTCCCCATTGATATCCATTTGGGGAAAGAATTTCATCTGCTGATTGTCACCGGTCCCAATACGGGAGGAAAAACCGTTTCCTTAAAAACCGTCGGACTGCTGACCCTGATGGGCCAGTCAGGGCTGCATATTCCCGCGCTGGACCGCTCTGAGCTTTCTGTTTTTACAGAGGTGTACGCGGACATCGGCGATGAACAGAGCATCGAACAGTCGCTGAGTACCTTCTCTTCCCACATGACCAATGTGGTCTCCTTCATTGAAAAGGCCAACCGGGAAAGTCTGGTGCTCTTTGACGAGCTGGGAGCCGGTACGGATCCCACCGAAGGCGCGGCCCTGGCCATCGCCATCTTAAATTATCTGCAGAAGCAGGGGATCCGCACCATGGCCACTACCCATTACAGTGAATTAAAGGTATACGCGCTTTCCACCGCTGGGGTGGAAAATGCTTCCTGCGAATTCGATGTGGAAACCCTGCGTCCCACATACCGGCTGCTGATCGGCGTTCCCGGAAAGAGCAACGCCTTCGCCATCTCCGGGAAATTGGGGCTGCCCGACTTTATCATTGAAGAGGCCAGAAAACAGCTCAGCCAGGAGGCGGAATCCTTCGAGGATGTGATTTCCCAGCTGGAGGAAAGCCGGGTAACACTGGAGCGGGAACAGGAAGAAATCACCCGTTACAAAGAGGAGATTGCAAGGCTGAAAAAGGATCTGGAATCCCGGCAGGAGAAGCTGGATTCCAGAAAGGAAAAAATTCTGCAGGATGCCAACGAACAGGCCCATGCCATTCTCCGGGAAGCCAAAGAATATGCGGACAAAACCATGAAAGATTTCCACAGGTTCGGAAAAGAAAACATTTCCGTAAAGGAGATGGAGCAGGAGCGGCAGCGCCTGCGGGAAAAGATGAACAAAGTGGAAAAGAAAATGACCATAAAGAAAAAAGAAGCGCCTTCCCGGTCTCTGAAACCTTCCGATCTCCATCTGGGGGACGGGGTAAAGGTGCTGAGCATGAATCTGAAAGGAACGGTAAGCACCCTTCCGGATTCCAGGGGATATCTGTTTGTGCAGATGGGGATTATGAGGTCCAAAGTACACATCTCCGATCTGGCGCTTGTTCCCGACGAACCTGTGATCACCGCTCCCCACATGCAGCGGACGCAGACCGGAAAAATCAAGATGTCCAAATCCGCCTCCGTCGGGGTGGAAATCAATCTGCTGGGGAAAACGGTGGACGAAGCCATCGCCGAGCTGGATAAATATCTGGACGACGCGTATCTGGCCCATCTTCCCAGCGTGCGGATTATACACGGGAAAGGAACCGGCGCCCTCCGGAAAGGCATTCACCAGTATCTGCGCCGCCAGAAGCATGTGAAATCTTTCCGTCTGGGCGAATTCGGTGAGGGCGATGCGGGCGTTACGATCGTGGAATTCAAGTAGGCCTTTTGCGGCGGCGAATGCCCGGAAGGAGCTTTTATGGCCAAACGGCCAGGAATATTGAAAGGAGTGTCCATATGGTTGCGAAGCAGAAGATTCTGATCGTAGATGACGATAACAATATAGCGGAACTGATCTCTCTCTATCTCACAAAAGAATGTTATGAGTGTCAGATTGTCAATGACGGTGAAGAGGCGTTGAAGGCTTTCTCTTCCTTCCAGCCCAATCTGATCCTGCTGGATCTGATGCTGCCTGGAATGGATGGGTATCAGGTGTGCCGGGAGATCCGTCACAAGTCCAATGTGCCAATTATTATGCTTTCTGCCAAGGGGGAGATTTTTGATAAAGTACTGGGACTGGAGCTGGGGGCCGATGACTACATGATCAAACCCTTTGATTCCAAGGAACTGGTGGCCAGAGTGAAGGCGGTTCTCCGCCGTTTCCAGCCCGCGCCGGCGCTGGACTCCAAACCGGCCGGAAAATATGTGGAGTATCCGGATCTCATCATCAATCTCACCAATTATTCGGTGATTTACAACGGCGAGACCATTGATATGCCTCCCAAGGAGCTGGAGCTTCTGTATTTCCTCGCTTCTTCCCCCAACCAGGTTTTTACCCGGGAACAGCTTCTGGATCATATCTGGGGGTATGAATACATAGGAGACACCCGAACCGTGGATGTGCATATCAAACGGCTCCGGGAAAAAATCAAAGATCACAAATCCTGGTCCATCAGCACTGTCTGGGGTATCGGATACAAATTTGAGGTGAAATAGCCTGTGAAAAACGCACTGTACTTTAAATTCGTCCTGGCTTATGTGCTGCTGGCCATCCTGGGACTGATTCTGATATCCACCGCAGGCTCCGCCGTTATCCAGCGGAAGATCCTGGATAACACCGGGGAGGAACTTTACAGGGAAGCCACTTCCCTGTCCTATTCCCAGGCTTCGCAGGATTATGACAGTACCACCGATCTGAAAGAGATCTATGATATCTGTCTGGCTCTGGCGGATTATGAGAGCGCCCGGATTCTTCTGATCAATCCCCGGGGAGAACTCTATTTTGATACCGGCTCTTCCTTTCAGGATTCGGAAACCTCGCTCTCCGGTCTGAAAAATTTCGATCCGGCATCTCTGGGGGCCGGACATTACGGGGTGGGAAATTTTTATCATTATTTTGATCAGGATATGGTAAACGTGATGGTCCCCGTCACACAGAATCTGTATACCAAGGGGTATTTTTCCATTCACCTCCCCATGACGGAGATCATTGCCCGCCGGGAGGCCGTTCTGGGCCCTGTATATCTGATTTTTGCCGTGCTGTTTTTTCTTTCTCTGGGGGTTCTGGCGCTGTTCTCCTTCAGTGTTTACCGGCCGCTGAAGAAGATTACCGTGGGCGCCACGGAATACGCCTCCGGAAATCTTTCCTACAATATTCCGGTAACCACGGAGGACGAGATGGGATATCTGGCCACCACACTGAATTATATGTCGGACGAGCTGGCAAAAATGGGGGATTACCAGCACAAATTTGTAGCCAATGTCTCCCATGATTTCCGCTCCCCCCTCACTTCCATCAAAGGGTTTGTGGAAGCGATCATGGACGGCACCATTCCTCCCCAGATGCAGGAAAAATACCTGAAAATCGTGATCAATGAAACGGAGCGGCTGGAAAAGCTCACCCAGAGTCTTCTGACTCTGGACAAACTGGATGCCAAGGGCCGACCCATCCACAAAACGGATTTTGACATCAACCGTACCATCAAAAATACGGCGGCAGCCTTTGAGGCCATCTGCCGGCAGAAATCCCTGGTCATCGAACTGCATCAGGAGTCCGAACAGCTGACCGTCCATGCGGATCTGGAGCAGATTCAGCAGGTACTTTACAATCTCATTGACAATGCCATCAAATTCAGCAGCGATCATTCGGTTATCAAGGTGGAGACTTCGGAAAACCACGGGAAAGTTTTCGTCTCCGTTAAGGATTCCGGCACCGGCATCTCCAAAGAAAGCCTTCCCAAAATCTGGGACCGGTTCTACAAACAGGATTCCTCCCGGGGAAAGGACCGTCGGGGAACCGGGCTGGGGCTTTCCATTGTGAAAGAAATCATCACTGCCCACAATCAGAACATCAACGTAATCAGCACGGAAGGGGTGGGCACCGAATTTATCTTCACCCTTGACCGGGCAAAATAATGGCGTCCGCCGTTTTTCGTTCTTATCCCGCAAAACAAGCCTGCCAAATACCGTTTCTCTCACCGGATGATACGGTATTTGGCAGGCTTGTGATTACCAGAGATATTTTGTCAGCTGTCCTTCCAGCTGCATATGGTCAAATCCGTGCTGCCGCAGCGCCTCATACAGCACTATGGCCACAGAATTGGCCAGATTCAGCGAACGGATGTCCGAAAGCATGGGGATCCGCACTGCCCGCTCTTTATTTTCCAGAAGAATTTCTTCCGGAATACCCGCGCTCTCTTTTCCGAACATGATATAGCAGTCTTCTTCATACCGCACATCCGTATAGAGTTGGCGGGCTTTTGTGGTGGCCATATAAATCTTTGCCCCCGGATTTTTCGTAAGAAAATCCTGATAGTCTATATATCTGGTCACATCCAGATGTTCCCAGTAGTCCATTCCCGCCCGGCGGATGGACTTTTCGTTGAGCCGGAATCCCAGCGGCTCAATCAGATGCAGTCTGGCCCCGGCCGCCACACAGGTCCTTCCGATATTTCCGGTATTGGAGGGAATCTCCGGTTCCAGAAGCACAATATTCAGCTTTGCCATGAATATCTTTTTCCTTTCCGTTTTTGCAGCCTGTTTCCGCTGTCATGCCTTCTTTCTGCTGCCCGCTTGCGCGTCAGCCCAGCACCTTGTACAATTCGTCCGGCTGCGGTTTGTCCAGATAACGGACGTCTTCTCCGTTTCTCAAAATCCGGTCGTTACCGTCCGTGGTTCTCCCGATGACGGTTCCGTGGATTCCTTCATTTTCCAGCCTGCGCACCAGTTCATGGCCCTGATCCGTGACAATCATCATGGAACCGCTGGACATGATCTGATAAGGATTTAAGCCGAAATACTCACAGATCTCCACGGTTTCCTGGCGGATGGGAATCTTTTTCATGTCCACCTCCAGACCCACGCCGGCGCCGCCGGCCATCTCCCAGAGCGCTCCGAATACACCGCCCTCCGTGATATCATGCATGGCGGTCACTCCGCAGGATACGGCGATCCGCGCGTCCTTCACCACGGACAGATACCGGTCAAAGCTTTTTGCCACATCCACCAGGCCGGCCGGGAAACGTGCCGTAAGTTCTTCCTCCCGTTCTTTTGCCAGAATCGCCGTGGCTTCCAGACCAATCCATTTGGTCACCACCACGTCCTGTCCCGGCTTTATCTGGCGCAGCGTACTCAGCTGACTGCGTAGAATCTTTCCCACACCGGTGACGGAAACCAGCGGCTGGCGCACCACATTGGTGATCTCCGTGTGGCCTCCAAGAATTTCAATGTTCAGCTCCTCGCAGGTTTTCTCCGCGTCCTGCATCAGACGCCGCAGCTGCGGTTCTTCCATGGAATCCGGAAGCATCACCGTCAGCATTACCCCCAGCGGCTCCGCTCCGGATGCCGCCAGGTCATTGGCCGTAATATGAATACAGTGACTTCCCATATCCTTCACCGTTCCTGTGATGGGGTCTGTGGACATCACCAGGACTTCCTCCGGCCCCACCTGAAGGGCTGCGCAATCCTGCCCCACAGAAGGTCCCACCAAAACTTCCTCTCTCCGATGTTTCACCTGTTTCAGTACGGAGCGGATCAGTACCGGCTCCGGCAATTTTCCTATCTTCATCTCGTCTCCCATCAATTCCGGCGTTTTGCAATCCCTGGCAAGACGCCTGTTTTATGTCAATTCGCTTCGCGGCTTTCTTTTCAGGAATACTGCTGCAGCACTGTATAGACTTCATTGAGGTCGTTGGTGCTGATGGCGTTGTACATGGCCTGGGCGGCCTCCTGACTGTCCGTCTTCACTCCCACCTTATACCGGTTGGGCGTCATCTGATAATTGCTGTTGTTGACCTCTGTGCGGGTCTCTTCTCCGTTTTCCGTGACCACCTTCCACAGTTTTGCCACATATCCTTTATGCGCCGACTGTGTCTGCCGGACAACTCCCAGCGCCGATTCCGTATCTGCCACCAGCTCCGTGGTGGGTTCGATCTCCTCCAAAGTCTCGCTTTCGTATGTCACGGAACGGTTTTCCGGCCGGTATTCCTGTCCATAGATGGTAAATACCAGCGTACCCGCATAGGCCACCCCTTCAATATAAATGGGGGCCTCCAGATTATTGGTAAATTTGAGATCCTTGGATCCCTCGGCGATGGCGGCGTCCATGGATGGTTTTACATAGGTGACAATCATGGAATGATTATACCGTTCCGTCACCTCCAGTTCTGACCGCAGGACAGCCAGGTACAGGGTGGTGGACACCTGGCAGATTCCTCCGCCAAAAGACTCCACCACGCTGCCGTTGGAATAGGAGGGCGCCATCTCATAGCCGTTCTCTTCATCAAAAGGCACCATCTGATCACATACCGACAGGGAATCGCCCGGATAAAGCACAATGCCGTTGAGCTTGGAAGTGCCGTTTTTGATATTGGTGGCTCTGGCGGCGCTGCTGGCCGAATAGTCCGTGCTTCCTGTTCCCAGCACATCCTGCACTTTCTCCAGTTCCTCTCTGGATCCCTTCGGCTCCACAAGCTCCACACTCAGTTCCACGGATCCGTTGCCGTCCCGCCACACATTGGTGAGATAATCCGTGACAATCTGTATTGATTCCTCTTCATTGAGCGTGATGCCTCTCTGGCCGTTTACCACCTCAAATTCCCCGTTCTCCCTGGTCAGTCCGTAATTGGAGACTTCCCGGTTCAGCGGCACGCAGTACGTCTCCAGCGCTGCCCGCATCGTCTCCTGGTCCACCTGATAGGTGAGCGGCAGCTGAATGGATTCCTCCTCCAGCTCTTTACGGGCCTTATACCGTTTGATTACATTCCCTGTCTGGCCGATTCTGGCGGCATACTCCACCATTTTTTCATTATCCCCGGACAGGCCCAGTTCCCCTGCCGGGACGCCCACCGACTCGTCATCCATATGGAGCGTGATCTGATAGCCGCTGATCTCCTCCATTCTTCTCTGTACGGCGGCATCCGCTTCCTCTTTCGTCATTCCCGAAAGGTTCACACTCTCAAGATATACCTGATCCAGCACCGGAAGATCCACAGACGGCGCATTGGAAGACGGCTCCGTGGGGGCTGCCGCTGTCACCTCCGGTTCCTGGGCGGTGAGTACCTGCGGCTCACTTCCAGATACCGCCGCCGGAACCGCCAACAGCAGTCCCAGCCCCAAAAGGCCTGTCCATACATTTCTACCCTTCATCTTCTGTCCTCTTCTCCAAAATTCCATACTGCCGCCCGGGGCAGAGTCATCGGTTCCCATCTGTTTTCACACCGCAGAACCGGGGTGCGTGCTGCGCACCCCGGTATCCAATTCCTCCCGCGGTTTTCTCTTTTTACAATACCAGATCCAGCATCATGGGAACTACCATGGCGATGACCAGAAGAATTGCGATTACAGACGCGACAATCCGCTTTGCTTTATTATTGAACATTCCATCACCTCATTATTCTTCCATAATTCATGATTATTCTGTCAATCTGTCGGGACGCCTCACTTTTCGTAAGGCTGTCAATTTCAACGTCCAGCTCTATTCTATGATATTTTGCCAGATCCTTCAAGTATCGTTTTTGCGAATCCGTAATGGGGCTGATCTTTTTTGCCCGGTAAAACAGCGGCGCCGGTTCAAACAGCCCGCGCGCCTCCTCTCCCGCTGTCTTCTGCAGACACTGGTACAGCTGATGCGTAGCCAGGGCGTCATGAAGCGCCCGATGTGCCCGGCTCCGGTCAATATGGAAGTAATCGCACAGACTGGTAAGGCTGCGGCTGGACAGACCGTCCAGCAGGCAGCGGGCAATTTTCAGCGTGTCGATGCCCCGTTTTTCAAAGGGCAAATGCTGTATCACCGCCTGCTGTTTCAGAAATCCATAGTCGAACGGCAGATTATGGCCCATCAGATCGTCCCCCTTGCAGAACGCGAGAAACTCCTCCAATGCCTGAGCCGCCGTCCGCTGGCCCCGTACCATCTCATCGGTAATTCCCGTCAGATTCCGGATCGGCTCCGGTATGGGGCAGCCGGGATCCACAAAAACCGCATAGGTATCCGTCACCTTCCCGTCCCGAACTTTCACCGCTCCGATTTCCAGTATATGATCCTCCCGCGGCGACAAACCTGTGGTTTCCAAATCCACCACCACATAAGAGTCGGGAAATCTCTTTTCTTCCCTTTCTGTTTTTTCCGTCATCGTTCTTTCTTCTCCTCTGCCCCGCAGGCGGCTGCCCGCACAGCATCCGTTACCTCTGTACAGGCGGCTGCCCGGGTAACGGGATCCCTCCTCCGATAGTCGAACAGCCAGTAGCGCGCTTCTCCGGGGTTCCGACTCCCGGTTCTCTCCAGATGCGTCATCCGTCTCAGCTGTTTTTCATCATAACCGCCGTATTCCGGCAGATACCGGTGAGTAAGCGCCTCCTGTTCATAAAAGCTTCGGATCAGGCTTCGACAGTCTTCCATACTGTCCGCCCAGTTCGGCCGCAGCTTGAGGTTTTCGCGGGCATAAAGATCCATCACCATTTTTTCCCGCACAGTATCCCGAATATCCGGCCATCTGCCGGCAGTACCCGGATATTCTTTCAGAAACTCCTCCAGAATCTCATACCGGCGGATTCTGGTATGGGAAATCTCCAGATATCCTTTCCGGTCATAGAACTCTCCCAAGCTGCTGTAAAGCGCAAAGGGGTCGGGGAAATATTTTTCCATTTCCTCCACGGTCCGGACAAACTGGCCGCTGTTGTAGTATACTTCCACCATTTCCTCTGTCTGCTTCAGCTGCAGGATCTCTTCATAGGAAATCCAGCGGGTAAACAGAACCTCATAGGGCTCTTTTTCCCGGTAAACACATCCGTACTGCTCCGCCTGCTCATGCATGAAAGAACCCTTGAGCACTTTCAGAAATCCCAGCTGCAGCTGCTGCGGCCGCAGCGCGTACACCTGATTAAAGGAGCGGCTAAAAGAATCAAAATCCTCCATGGGAAGTCCCGCAATCAAATCCAGATGCAGGTGAACGTTCCGTCCGGCCGCCAGCCTCCGCACAGTATGACACACCTTCTCAAAATCCATTTTCCGCCGAATCATGCGGATCACTTCCGGGTTGGTGGACTGTACGCCGATTTCCAGCTGAATCATGCCGGGACGCATGGAGGCAATCAGGTTCTGTTCCTCCTCATTCAGCAGGTCCGCCGCTATCTCGAAATGAAAATTTGTCACACCGTTGTCATGTTCCACCAGATACCGCCAGATTTCCATGGCTCTTTCATGACTGCAGTTAAAGGTCCGGTCCACAAATTTCACCTGGGGTACCCGGTGATCCAGGAAGAACTGCAGCTCCCGCTTCACCAGTTCCATCTTCCGGAAACGCAGTCTCCGATCAATGGAAGACAGACAGTAACTGCAGGAAAAGGGGCAGCCGCGGCTGCTTTCATAATAGAGGATCCGGTTGTCAAACACCGAGAGATCCTCATAAATAAACGGTACCGTATCCAAATCCACCGGCTGACGAAAACCGGTATCCCTCACCGTGCCGTCGTCATCCCTCCAGGCAATCCCTTCCATTTCGGAAAACCGCGGCTTCCCAAGGACATAATGGCGCACCAGTTCCCGGAAGGTTTCTTCGCCTTCCCCCTTCATAACGCCCCGGATAGCAGGATTCTGCTCCAGCACCGTTTGGGCATCATAGGATACCTCCGGGCCTCCCAGCCAGATCTCCGTATCCGGAAGCACCTGGTGTACCTCCCGCGCCAGTTCTTTAACCAGAGAAATGTTCCAGATATAGCAGGAAATGCAAAGGACTTCCGGCTTTCGCCGGAAGATTCCTTTCAACATCACATCGATTGACTGGTTAATGGTATACTCTGCCAGAGAGATCTGCTCCTGAAATTCTCCGGCATACGCCCGCAGACTGTATATGGCGGGATTGGAATGAATATATTTGGCATTTATGGCTGTAAGCAGAAGCTTCATAACTCGTTCATTACCTGCTCCAGTGTGGGCATGGCCGGGATCGCGCCCCGTTTTTCCACACAGAGACCTGCTACTGCGTTGGCAAACTTCAGATACTCCCTGGCCTGCGCTTCCGTAAGATCTCCGGGCTTCACATGATTCAGCGCCAGGCGTGACAGCAGTCCTCCCCAGAAGGAGTCTCCGGCTCCGGTGGTATCCACCACGTTTCTGGACTTTCCTTTTTCCTGTACTTCAATCTGCTTTGTCATAAGAAGCGCGCCGTCTCCGCCCAGCGTTACCACTACGCAGGATACCCCCGCGTCCAGCAGAGCCTTCGCCGCCTCTCTCGGCTCCTCT
>ERZ1643246.2614-NODE-2614-length-16759-cov-6.413194_pt1 | contig 16759 bp, 16 predicted proteins | sample MGYA00579265_ERZ1643246 | MGnify/ENA primary metagenome ERZ1643246 (study PRJEB29033, sample SAMEA4952261) | chicken gut metagenome | biome: Broiler Chicken; feature: Gastrointestinal Tract; material: Caecum | place: Ireland | collected 2018 | study: Broiler... | reverse complement strand
CCTCTGTGCCCGCCGGAGGGCGATGCCGGGACGGGCATGACCGCCACCAACAGTGTGCGGGTGCGGACAGGAAACGTGTCCGCTGGAACCAGCGTATTTTCCATGATCGTGACCGAGAAGCCCTTGTCAAAGGCTTCTGAGGAGATCGATATGGTGACGACGCCCACCGGAGAACCGGTGGCGATGGTACACTGCAATAACTGTACCTCCGATCTGAATGCCTGGGTGGACCTGTTCAAGGAGACGCTGGATCTCTTCGGGGCGGATGTGTCCATGAACGATCTGTACGGCAAACTGTACAACAAGGCGTTGGAAGGAGACGCGGACTGTGGCGGTCTGCTGGCCTACAACTATTTCTCCGGAGAGCATGTGACCGGGTTTGAGGAGGGAAGACCCCTGTTCGTCCGCAAGCCGGATGCGGCGTTTACCCTGTCCAACTTTATGCGGACGCATCTGTACACATCCCTTGGAGCCCTGAAGACCGGCATGGATATCCTCCTGAAAGAGGAGAAGGTGGCCATTGACCGGATTACCGGACACGGCGGACTCTTCAAGACCAAGGGGGTGGGCCAGAGTATTCTTGCGGCGGCCTGCAATACACCCATCGCGGTCATGGAGACGGCGGGAGAGGGCGGTGCCTGGGGTATGGCGATTCTCGCCAACTATATGATAAGCGGGGAGAAGCTTCCTCTGGACGTCTATCTGGAGCAGGAGGTGTTTGCCGATGCAGCGTGCGAAATCGAAGGGCCGAAAGAAAAAATGGTGGCCGGCTTTGAAGCATTTATGGAGAATTACAAAGCAGGTCTTGCAGTGGAAAGAGCTGCGGTAGACCATCTGTGGTAAAGAATCTGTGATATAACGTCTGTGAAAAATCTGCGGCGGATGTTCTGCCGCAGAGCTTTTCTGTGGACTTGAGATGGAGGAACGTATGTTAGAAGAGTTGAAAAAACAGGTCTATGAGGCCAATATGGAGCTTCCCAAGAGGGGCCTGGTTACCTTTACCTGGGGCAATGTCAGCGGCATTGACCGTGAGAAGGGGCTGTTTGTCATTAAACCCAGCGGAGTGGAATATGAGGATCTGACCCCGGAGGATATGGTGGTTGTGGATCTTGAAGGCAATGTGGTGGAGGGAAAATACAAACCTTCCTCTGACACGGCTACCCATCTGGAACTGTATAAAAAATATGACCAGATCGGCGGTGTGGTGCACACCCATTCCACCTATGCGGTGGCCTGGGCCCAGGCTGGCAGAGATATTCCCCTTTACGGAACTACCCATGCGGACTATTTCCTCGGCAGCATTCCCTGCACGAGAAATCTGACTCCGCAGGAGATTGATGAGGCCTACGAGAAAAATACGGGAACCGTCATCATCGAGACCTTCGAGGAGCGGGGATTGAATCCAGAGTATACGCCAGGGGTGATCTGCAAGAATCACGGCCCCTTTACCTGGGGAAAGGATGCGGATCAGGCGGTGTACCATGCGGTGGTTCTGGAGGAAGTGGCCAAGATGGCGCTTTTGACCGAGCAGGTCAACCCCAAGGTGGAGAAGGCACCGGATTGCATCCGGGATAAACATTTTTACCGCAAGCACGGGGCAAATGCCTACTACGGGCAGAATTGATGCGGCTGCTTTACGGCGAAACGAAACAGGATATGGAGAAGATCATCCGGCAGATGTCACGAGAAGAGCTGGATGATCTTCTTGTCGTTACGGCGGATGGATCTTGGGCCGGGAGCCTGATGCACCGGGGCATAGCGGTGGCCCTGGATGAGACGGTATCTTCGGACGAGACAGCTCTGCAGGAAGCAGTGGGCCGGGAAGGCGCGGAATCTTTCATCTGCCCCTATGTGGTGCTGCATCCCGAGGAGATGGCGTATGAGGATTTTGAGCGGATTTATCAGAGACAGAAGGGGATACCGTGGACGATTCTTACCACGGAGCGGTGTCTGGTTCGGGAATTTGCCATGGAAGATCTGGCAGCCCTGGAGGAACTTTACGCCTGGCCGGGGATCACAGATTATACGGAACCTCTGGAACCCCATGAGCAGGAGGCTGCTTATCAGAGGGACTATATCCGTTACGCCTATGGAATTTTCGGGTACGGATTCTGGCTGGTGCTTGATAAGAAGACCGGAGAGCTGATCGGGCGGGCTGGGATTGAGACTAATGAGGACTGTGGAGACGGGGAGGCGGAACTGGGGTATGTGATTCGACCGGATCGGCAGCAGCAGGGAATTGCCACGGAGGTGTGTGCCGCTATTTTAGCCTATGCCGGGAAAGAACTGGGGTTGCGAAGGATCTTTGCCCGAACGCATCGAGACAATCTCCCATCGACAGCTCTGCTGCGAAGACTGGGATTTGCGGAGAAAAAGCCGGAGAGGAGCGCGGAAAACCGCAATGGTGCCGGGCGTGGAGACATTTGCCCGGAAGGGGAGATTGTGTGGTATGAACGGATATTGTAAGGGAAGCGGCACCGCTATCAGATGTTCTTTTTCCCGTTGAACAGCAGCGCGCTGGCGGTTTCGTAGTCCTTCGCGGAGACGTAAATATAGTATAACGTGGTGCCGGCCGGGGCCCTCCCGGCAATGCCGATGGAATAGCCCCGGACCGGCGATGCGTTGGCGGAGGTGTCCTCTGTCTTATGGTGGAAAGGAATGCCGGCATCGGCCAGCAGAGAGCATATACGATTGAAAGTCTCTCTGTCTGAGCCGATGTAAAGTTCTTTCTTTTTGCCTGAAATATTCATCGTTATCTGTGTGCCTTTCGTGATCATTGCTTAATAGATCGGCGTCATGTTTTCAAAATATGTCTTCATTCGATCCAGGAACATGGCGGTCTGGTCGTCGTTCAAAGTCTCATTGGACTGCCAATAGAGCAGGTTGTCGCCATATTGGAAGTAGAGTCTGCCGGCCTCCTCGCCGCTGCCTACCTGATAGCCGCTGTCGGCGCCCCACAGGTCACACATTTCCGGAGAAACTTCCGCAAGATCCTCCTTCTGGTTCAGAAAATTGTCCGCCCATATTCCGTTATTGCAGACATATGCGCCATATTGGCAGTAATCATCATAACTGCCGTCCTCGAGATAGTACAGATTTTCGTACTGATAGATGATGGCGGACGCGGAGCCGGAATTTTCTACGCTCGCGGTGCTCTCTTCCCCTTCGACGGAGAATCCCAGCTCCTTCAGCGTAACCGGAATTTCGGCGTGCTGCGCCTCGTAGGGCTGGTCTGAATCTATCTCTGTGTTGTCAGCGATAAACAGGATGCGGGAAAACATGATAACCAACGCAATGACAAATCCAATCAGAATCAGTGCGGTAAGAATGGTGTAAAAACGTTTATCCAGACGTGCAAAAAGATGGTCGTCCTTCTTTTTCATAAATATCCCCCCTCGTTCTCATAGAAAAGAAAGCCTATCTGGAACTACTTTCATCATAACAGCTGTGGACCAGAGCGTCAATTAGCGTAATGTTCTTATTTTTCTGCCGGAAACTTGGGCATTTTTTCTTTTCTTTTTCGAAAGTAGTTGTACTTTCTGTATCGTGATGGTATAATCGGCTCAAAGCATATATATTTTCTTAAAACGATTCTATATTCTTGATAATATCTAAAAGCTTTTCTGAAAATCTATGCTTTTCACATTCATTTCATCAAGGGCAGGATTTTCAGTAAAAGGAACACTCCCATTCAGACAATACTGTATTTCCTGCGAGAGAACAGGAGTGTTGTTTGACGGCGAGCAGAGGGTGTTGCCGGAGGATCTGGTGGATACCAGTGCCAGGTCGCAGTTTAAGTCGGACGACGGTGTGCTCCACGAGCAGGAGAGAGACGTGGTCAAGTGGTGGAAGCATGGGAAGATTGTCATCGCCCTGCTGGGGCTGGAGAATCAGACAAAGCCTGACGAGAACATGCCACTGCGGGTATTCAGTTACGAGGGCGCCAGCTACAAAAGTCAATTACTGGACGAAGAGGAGAATCATTTCTATCCGGTCATCACACTGGTGCTGTACTTCGGAAAGCAGCGCTGGGAGAAGGCGAGAAGCCTTTACGAAAAGCTTGAGGGGCCGGAGGAGCTCCGCCCTTACGTCAATGATTTCAGTATCAACGTGTTTGAGATCAGCTATCTGTCGGAGGAGCAGCTGGCGATGTTCCGGAGTGATTTCGGGGTTGTGGCGGAATATTTTGTGAGGTCCCGGACGGATCCGGGATATAAGCCCAAGAAAAAGGTTATCAAACATGTGGATGCCTTTCTGAAGATGATGAAGGCGGTAACCGGAGATCATCGGTATGAAGAGGTCAGGAAAACTGTGAGGAAGGGGGAAGATATCACAATGTGTGAGGTACTGGATTACAGGGAAAAGCGTGGAGAGCAGCGCGGCATACAGCGAGGCATAGAACGGGATCGCCGTGCGCTGAACAGGCTGAATGATCTTTTGATTAAGGATGGACGGATTGAAGATCTGAAGCGTTCCACGAAGGACAGCGATTTTCAGCAGAAATTGCTGGATGAGTACGGATTAAAAGTATGAGAAAAGGCAGCGGAAACGCTGCCTTTTGTCATGCCGGGATCAGAAGCGGAGCTTAAACAGATGCCCGGGCGCGGATTGGCTGATGATGGAACCGACGCCCGAACTGTCTGCATTTTATTGCAATTTACGGCTTCATTGATTATAATAAAAAACATATTATACGCAGGAAGGGGGATGACGCCATGTCGGATGTTCCCGCAAAGGAAAAAGAGATCGAAAAAGAAAAAGAGATCGAGAAGATGGAAGAAGATCTGGAACAGGAAAATAAGGGCGTGATCCAGACGGAGGATTTTGTCAGTCCGGAGGAGCTCTATGACGAACTGATTACCCGGATTCGCAAATATCATCCCAACACGGATATTTCCATGATCGAGAAGGCTTATCATGTGGCTCGGAAGGCCCACAAGGGACAGGTGCGCAAATCCGGCGAAGAATATATCATCCATCCTCTCTGCGTCGCCATCATTCTGGCAGATCTGGAGTTGGATAAGGAGACCATTGTGGCCGGCATTCTCCACGATGTGGTGGAGGATACGGTTATGACCAAGGAGGAGATCGCTGAGCAGTTTTCGGATGAGGTGGCTCTTCTGGTGGACGGTGTGACCAAACTGGGACAGCTGTCCTACGACGCTGACAAGGTGGAGGTGCAGGCGGAGAATCTGCGGAAAATGTTCCTTGCCATGGCGAAGGACATCCGCGTCATCATGATCAAGCTGGCGGACCGGCTGCACAACATGCGTACCCTCAAGTACATGACGCCGGAGAAGCAGAAGGAGAAGGCCAGGGAGACCATGGAAATCTACGCGCCTCTGGCCCACCGTCTCGGTATCAGCAAGATCAAGGTGGAGCTGGACGATCTCTCACTGAAATATCTCCAGCCTGAAGCCTACTACGATCTGGTGGAGAAGATCGCCCTGCGCAAGAGCGAACGGGACGACTATGTGCAGAGTCTGGTGGATGAGGTCAAGAAGCATATCAGCGATGCCGGTATCAAGGCTGAGGTCATGGGACGGGCGAAACACTTTTTCAGTATTTATAAGAAAATGGTCAACCAGCATAAGACCCTGGATCAGATCTATGATCTCTTTGCCATCCGCATCATTGTGGAGACGGTCAAGGACTGTTACGCGGCGCTGGGAGTCATCCATGAAATGTACACGCCGATCCCCGGCCGGTTCAAGGATTATATTGCCATGCCAAAGCCCAACATGTATCAGTCGCTGCACACGACGCTGATCGGGCCAAACGGCACGCCTTTTGAGATACAGATCCGCACCTACGACATGCACCGGACTTCCGAGTACGGTATCGCGGCGCACTGGAAATACAAGGAGAGCGGCGAGGGCGCTACCATCAACCAGGAGGAGGAGAAGCTCAGCTGGCTGCGCCAGATTCTGGAGTGGCAGCAGGACATGTCCGACAACCGGGAATTCATGAGCCTGTTGAAAAGCGATCTGAACCTGTTTTCCGACACGGTATTCTGCTTTACCCCCCGGGGAGATGTGAAAAATCTGCCAAAGGGTTCCACACCGGTGGATTTTGCCTACAATATTCATTCGGCGGTGGGAAATAAGATGGTGGGAGCCAAGGTCAACGGCAAGCTGGTGCCCATCGATTACGAGATTCAAAACGGCGACCGGATTGAGATCATTACCTCCCAGAATTCCAGAGGCCCCAGCCGTGACTGGCTGAATCTGGTTAAGAGCACGCAGGCCAAGACCAAGATCAACCAGTGGTTCCGCAATCAGTTCAAGGAAGAGAATATTGTAAAGGGAAAGGATCTGCTGCAGCAGTCTGCCAAGGCGAAGGGGATAGATTACACAGCCATCAACAAGCCGGAGTATCAGGAAAAGGTTATGCGCAAGTACGGTTTCCACAGCTGGGATGACTGCCTGGCGGCGGTGGGGCACGGCGGTCTGAAGGAAGGTCAGATCATCGGGCGAATGTACGACGCGTATCGGAAGGATCATCCGATCCTGGTAACGGACGAGGAGGTTCTGGCGGAGAAGCAGCAGGAGGCGGCCATCAAGGAGAAACTTCCCCCTGCCAGATCCAGAAGCGGCATCAAGGTCAAGGGGCTATACGACGTCGCGGTGCGGTTTTCCAAGTGCTGCAGCCCGGTGCCGGGGGATGAGATTGTCGGCTTTATTACCCGTGGCCGCGGGGTGTCCATACATCGCACAGACTGTATCAATATCATCAATCTGCCGGAGAGCGAAAAAGGACGGCTCATTGAGGCGGAGTGGGAGGCGGATGCGAGAGATCTGCCGAAGGACAGCCTTTATCGGACAGAAATCCATATATATGGAAACAATCGAACCGGCCTCCTGGTGGATATCACGAAGATTTTTACCGAGCGGGATATCGACATCAACTCCATCAACTCCAAGACCAGCAAGCAGGGAATTGCCACGATCACGATCATTTTCGGCATCCGCAGTAAGGATGAGCTGGAGGGACTGGTGGAAAAAATTCGTCAGGTGGAGAGCGTTCTGGATGTGGAGCGTATTACCGGCTGACGCGGACAGTTATGAAAAAGAGAAAGGAAAATGTGGGAACATGACAGACAAACTGCAGATCAAACAATATGTGGTGGGTATGGTGGGAACCAACTGTTATCTTGCCGTCAACGGGCAGACAAAGGAGACCCTGATCATCGACCCGGGAGATCAGGGGGATGATCTCATTCATGTGATGAAGGAGGAGAACCTTCGGCCGGTGGCGGTTCTTCTGACCCACGGTCATTTTGATCATGCGGGAGCGGCGGCCCAGGTGGCCGAGGCGTACCATATTCCGGTTTACGCCCATGAGCTGGAACGGGAGACTCTGGAGGATCCCGCGAAGAATCTGTCCGCCAGTATGGGGGGATTTCCCCGAAAATTTTCCGCGGATGTGTATGTGAAGGATGAGCAGGAGCTGGATCTGGCCGGATTTCATCTGCGGGTGCTGCTGACGCCGGGGCACACGCCCGGGGGATGCTGTTACTATATTCCCATGGAGGATGTGGTCTTTTCCGGGGATTCTCTGTTCTGCGGATCCATCGGAAGGACAGATTTCCCGGGTGGGAGTATGTCCCAGCTGGTGCGTTCCGTACAGAAAAAACTCATGGGACTCCCGGATCAGACCCTGGTGCTGCCGGGCCACGACGCGCGAACGACTATTGATCAGGAGCGGATGTACAATCCCTACCTGTAGCGGAGACGAAGACATTATGATTCAGATAAAATTGCAGGAAAGATATTACGAATACGATATTTATTCCCTGGTCAAAGCCTTTTATCCGAAAGAGGAAATCCACACGGTCTCGGACTTCCCGGAGGAGGCGGAGGGAGAAATATCGTTTCGTCTTGTTGTGGACTTTGCGCCGGAGGAAGTTGCCGTGACGCTGTATCCGGGGCCGGGGAGCGCGGGACAGGATGCGGATGAACGAAATTCGGAAAAGAAAGTGGTAACGGAGCGGGGGACCATCGATTTTTCCGATCAGCGGGATACGAAGAACCGCGTCAAGAGGATTCTCTACCATATGCTGTCGGAACGGACGAAAAGGACACTGCCCTGGGGGACGCTGACAGGAATCCGCCCCACAAAGATTCCCCTGCACCTTCTGGAGGAGGGCAGAGGGGAGGAAGAGATCGCTGATTTCATGCACGAGACGTACCTGTGCTCCGATGAGAAGACGGATCTGGCGATCTCCATTGCCAAAAGGGAGAAGGCGCTTCTGGAGCGTTTGGACTATGAGGACGGTTACAGCCTCTATGTGGGGATCCCCTTCTGCCCCAGCAGATGCCTCTATTGTTCTTTTACCGGCTATCCGGCAGATCAGTGGGAGAAAAAAATGGATGCCTACCTGGACGCCCTGGAGCAGGAACTGCGATTCCTGTCTGAGAGCCTTCCGGGGAAAAAGTGCAACACCATCTATATCGGCGGCGGGACGCCCACAACCCTCTCGGCAATGCGGCTGGACCGGCTGATCACCATGATTGAGCATTACATTCCCATGGAGCATGTGCTGGAATTTACCGTGGAGGCGGGGCGGCCGGACAGCATAACCAGAGACAAGCTGCGGGCTGTTCGCCGGCACAGGGTGGATCGGATTTCCATCAATCCCCAGACCATGAACCAGCGAACCCTTGACATTATCGGGAGAAAACATACGCCGGAACAGATCCGGGAGTGCTATGCCATGGCCCGGGAGGAAGGGTTTGCCCATATCAACATGGATCTGATTGTGGGACTGCCCGGAGAGACTATCGAGGACGTGGCCCATACGCTGGAGGAGATGAAAAAGATGCGGCCGGACAATCTGACCGTACATTCCCTGGCCATCAAGCGGGCTGCGAGACTTACGATGGAACGGGATCAGTATCTGGGGTATCCGATGGAAAATTCCCAGGCCCATATGGATCTGGCTATGGAGGCCGCGAAGGAGATGGGGCTGGAGCCCTATTATCTCTACCGCCAGAAAAATATGGCGGGGAATATGGAAAATGTGGGCTTCGCCGCAGAGGGAGCCGCGGGAATCTATAACATCTTGATTATGGAGGAAAAACAGACTATAATGGCACTTGGCGCGGGCGCCGCCTGCAAGTACGTGACGGACGGAGGCAGGACGGTAACCCGCAGTGAGAACGTGAAGGATGTGGCGCTCTACATGGAGCGTCTGCCGGAGATGATCGAGCGCAAACGGAAGAAACTGGAGGAAATAGGATGGCTTTAAGTAAGAAACCGGTCAACGGTATGAAAGATATTCTGCCAAAGGAGATGGAGATCCGGGATTACGTGACCGGCGTTATCAAGGATACCTACCGCAGCTTTGGCTTTACACCGATTGAGACTCCCTGTATGGAAAATATCGCGAATCTTTCCAACAAGCAGGGCGGCGAGAATGAGAAACTGATTTTCAAGGTCTTAAAGAGGGGCGAGAAGCTGAAACTGGCGGAGGCGACAGAGGAGAAGGACGTGGTGGATTACGGTATGCGCTACGATTTGACGGTTCCCCTGTGCCGTTTTTATTCCAACAACGCCAACGATCTCCCCAGTCCCTTCAAGGCGCTGCAGATCGGGAATGTGTGGCGGGCGGACCGGCCCCAGAGAGGACGGTATCGCCAGTTTACCCAGTGCGATATCGATATTCTGGGGGAGCCCACGAACCTGGCGGAGATCGAGCTGATTCTGGCCACCACCACAACCCTGGGACGGCTGGGATTTAAAAATTTCGAGATCCGCATCAACGAGCGGCGGATCTTGAAGGCCATGGCTGCCTGGAGCGGATTCGCGGAGGAAGACTACGACAGCATTTTCATCACGCTGGACAAGATGGACAAGATCGGTCTGGACGGTGTGGCGAAGGAGCTGGCGGAGGAAGGATACGCCCAGGATAAGATCGATCAGTATCTGGGGCTTTTTGAGATGCTGGCGGACAAGAAGGATGTGGCGGAAGGCGTCTCCTGCCTGAGTGAGACCCTTGGCGAGGCGCTGGATCCGGCGGTGGCGGAGAGCATGAAGGAGATCGCCGCCGCGGTAAACGCGGCCAAGGAGGCGGATTTTGCGCTGGTGTTTGACCCTACGCTGGTGCGGGGCATGAGCTACTATACCGGCACAATTTTCGAGATCGCGATTCCGGAGTTCGGCGGAAGCTGCGGAGGCGGCGGCCGTTACGATGAGATGATCGGGAAATTTACGGGACAGAACGTGCCGGCCTGCGGATTTTCCATCGGTTTTGAGCGGATCATCCTGCTTTTGATGGAGCAGGGCTTTGAAATTCCCCAGCGGCCAAAGCGGGTAGCTTATCTGATCGAGAAGAAATATCCGGCCGAAAAGCTGGTAAATGTGATGGCTCAGGCGAAAGAGGCCCGCGCCAACGGACAGCAGGTGCTGGTGGTAAGGATGAACAAGAATAAGAAATTCCAGAAGGAGCAGCTGGCGAAGGAAGGCTACGAGGAATTTGTGGAATTTTTCAACCGGGACTGAGGAGGAGAACAGTATGGCAGAAGCAATGACCGGCTTACACAGAAGCCACAGATGTACGGAAGTGACCAATGATATGGTCGGACAGAAGGTAACCCTGATGGGATGGGTGCAGAAAAGGAGAAATCTCGGCAGCCTGATCTTCGTGGATCTGAGGGATCGCAGCGGCCTGATGCAGATCGTCTTTGACGAGCCGGTAATCGGATCCGAGGGATTTGAGAAGGCGGGAAGCCTGCGCAGTGAGTATGTGATTGCCGTGGTGGGGACCGTGCAGAAACGTTCGGCGGCGGTAAATGAAAATCTGAAAACGGGAGCGATCGAAGTGGCGGCGGAAGACTTACGGATTCTCTCGGAATCCAAGACACCGCCCTTCCCCATCGAGGAGGGGATTTCCACCAAGGATGAGGTGCGCCTGAAATACCGCTATCTGGATCTGCGCCGCCCGGATATTCAGAAGAATCTGATTCTCCGCAGCAAGGTGTGCGGCATCATTCGCGATTTTATGCTGAAGGAGGGATTTCTGGAGATCGAGACCCCGATTCTGCAGAAATCCACACCCGAAGGCGCAAGAGATTATCTGGTTCCCTCCAGAATCCATCCCGGTTCCTTCTACGCGCTGCCTCAGTCGCCCCAGCTTTTCAAGCAGCTGCTGATGTGCAGCGGTTACGACCGGTATTTCCAGATTGCCCGGTGCTTCCGGGACGAAGATCTTCGGGCGGATCGGCAGCCGGAGTTTACACAGGTAGACATGGAGATGTCCTTTGTGGATGTGGACGATGTGATCGATGTGAATGAGCGTCTGTTGGCCCGGGTATTTTCCGAGGCCATCGGCGTGGAAGTTCCGCTGCCCATCCCGCGGATGACCTGGCAGGAGGCCATGGATCGATTCGGAAGCGACAAGCCGGATATCCGTTTCGGCATGGAACTCACCGATGTGTCCGATGTGGTGGCGGACTGTGGCTTCGGCGTGTTCTCCGGCGCCATCGCAGACGGCGGGACTGTTCGGGGTATTAACGTCAAGGGACAGGCAGAGATGCCCAGAAAGAAGATTGACAAGCTGGTGGAATTTGCCAGAAGCTGCGGGGCAAAGGGTCTGGCCTATGCCTGCGTGAACGAGGACGGCAGCTATAAGTCTTCCTTCGCGAAGTTTATGACGGAGGAGGAGATGGATCGGCTGGTGCAGAAGATGGACGGACAGCCGGGAGATCTGCTGCTCTTTGCCGCGGACCGTTTCAAGACAGCGGTGGAAGTGCTGGGGGCTCTTCGCCTGAATCTGGCAAAGGAGCTGGAACTCTACGATCCCTCGGAGTTCGCGTTCCTGTGGGTGGTGGATTTCCCGCAGTTTGAGTGGTCCGACGAGCAGAACCGGTATCTCGCCATGCATCATCCCTTTACCATGCCCTATGAGGAGGATCTGCCCATGCTTCTGACTGATCCCGGTAAGGTGCGGGCGAAGGCTTACGACATCGTGCTCAACGGCTGTGAGCTGGGTGGCGGAAGCGTCCGTATCCACCAGGACGATGTGCAGGAGAAGATGTTTGAGGCGCTGGGCTTTACCGTGGAGGAGGCGCATGACCGCTTCGGATTCCTGCTGGATGCGTTCTCCTACGGTGTTCCGCCCCACGCCGGTCTGGCTTTCGGACTGGATCGCATGATTATGCTGATGACCGGCGCCGATTCCATCCGGGATGTGATCGCTTTCCCAAAGGTTAAGGACGCGTCGGATCTGATGACCGAGGCCCCAACGCCGGTGGATGACAAACAGCTGGAGGAGCTTTCCCTGAAGGTTGTGACTGAGACAGAGGAATAAGTGATAACAAAATTTGAGCCTGCCGCATTCCCGGCAGGCTCATGGTAATTCCTGATGTTTTTGTTCCGTCGTGCTTCGGATAATGAAGTTACTGCTTTTTCAACACGCCGATCATTTCCCCGATATACATGGTGTGCATGTCGCCGTCAGCATACCATTTCTTTTCGATTTCGGGATCGATGAACTGATCAGCGGTTATGCGGGTGGCGGACAGCTTCCGGCAGAGAAGAACCGTCTCGGCCTCCTCGATATAGGCAACACCGTCCTGATGGGCAATGTGGTAGCCCAGCTTCGCGATTTTGTCTTCATCCCGGCCGGAAACTTTGCCCAGATATCCCAGATCCTGTTTGCGGCTTTCATCAAAGAAGGCCAGGGAGAAGGTTTCGGTGGCATCCAGGTATTCCTTGGTAAAGCGGGAATCCCGAATGTAGATGGTGGCCACATTGCTGCCCCAGAGAACGCCGAGGCCGCCCCAGCTTGCAGTCATGGCGTTGGCCTTGCCGTCCTTTTCCGTGGTAACGGCCATCCACTGTCTGCCGATGGCCTCAAAGGGATTCAACTCCATTTTTTCAATGAGAAATGTTTTCCATTCGCTCATAGTCTGTGTCACTCCTTTATATGATGTTTGCATGGTAATTTCTTGCCTTGTTACATTATAATATGTTCCCGTTTTCCCTTCAAGAACACATCTCGTTCATCCATTCCGCCAGCATTTCCAGGCCCTCGTTGGAAAATGGAGCGGTATGGCGCTGTTTTTTTTCCTCGTCTGTCAGAGAAAAACACAGCGGGCCGGGCCAGATGGTGGCCTGCAGCAGTTTTTCCTCGCCGTCTCCGTCCGCGGTTTTTTGCGTGATTTTTTCCACGCGGTAATTCATCGGGCCTTCACTTCCGGTAAAGGGAGACTTTTCGTAGAAGGACAGAGCGAGGAGATCTTTTCGTTTTATCATGAACAACCCTCTTTTCTCTGGATTTTATGTTTATCTTATTATAAAATACAATAGAATAAAAAGAAAGAAGAAAAGGAAGGATGCTATATGCCACAGGGAAAGCCGATGCCGGGCGAATTGTACCGGCATTTCAAGAACAAGATGTATCAGGTGGTGGCGCTGGCGACGCACTCGGAGACAAGGGAGCCAATGGTTGTATATCAGGCGCTTTACGGGGATTTCATGACCTATGTCAGGCCCTATGATATGTTTATCAGCGAGGTGGATCATGAAAAATATCCCCATGTTTTTCAGAAATATCGCTTTGAACTGGTAGGTACAACCAATGTGACGGAGGCGGAGCTTGCGGGCAAAGCGCAGCCGGAGCCGGCCGACGCGGCGGAACAGCCGCGCTCCGTATCTGCCGGGGAGACCGGTTCGAAATCCGGCACGATGGAACAGCCACATCCTGGATTTGCCGGGGGAGCGCAGAGGGCCGGGAATCCAGAGCACATCTTCCGGGAGAGAAGGCAGTCAGAGCCGCCTCAGCCGGAAGTAAAATCCGAGGAGGACGAGCTGGCCGGGGTCAATCCGGCGCTGCTGGCCTTTCTGGATACGGACGATTTTGAGGAAAAATACAAAATCCTCTGTGGTCTGGAGCAGCGGGGCGAGGTCACAAACCATCTTATCGACCAGTTCGCGGTAACGTTGGATCTGGTTATCCCGGAGGGGGATGCGGACGACCGCTTTGTCCAGCTGAAAAACTGCGTCCGCACCAGAAGTCACTTTGAGACCAACCGGCTGAGATAGCTGTTGTGGTAGCGGCCGTCCATGGTCACATCGGTTCCGAACCAGTCCGGCGGAACAAAGGCGTTGGCTTCCTCCACGGTGGGAAATTCCACCTCAGCCAGGACCAGCGGAGCCAGGGAGCCGTGAAAGACATCCAATTCGATGGTGTAGGAGCCCAGAGGGATGCGGTATCTGGTCTTCCGGATCAGCTGCCCGTCGATTTTCTCTCTGAGGTGGCGATAGGAGGCCTCGTCCAGAGGAAATTCCTCCTCCCGGCGGACCATGAGACCGCCGCCCTTGTAGGTAAAGATGTATTCGTCATCCCGTCTGCGGATGCGCAGCACCGGCTGGCGGTTCAGATATCCCTGTTCAATCTCGCTGTGGGGATAGTCTTCCAGGTGTTCCGGGAGACGGTCGATCAGATATTTTCGTTCGATTTCCATATAAGAATCTCCTTTTTCATGATACGATATCTGTTATCATAACACATTTGCGCAGGAAATGGGAAAGGATGCCGGAAGAAAGCGGAGGATGACCGGAACAGGGAAAAATCGGGAAGACCGAAAAACAGAGATGGGAAGCGGCAAAAAAGCAAAACAGAAAATACAGAAAAGACAGAAAGGAAAAGGAGGAGAAGAAAATGGCAAAAATCGCGATTTGTATGGCAGACGGATGCGAGGAGATTGAGGCGCTGACGGTGGTGGATGTGATCCGCCGGGCGCAGATGGAGATTGTGATGCTCTCCGTTGGCGGCAGCAGAAAAGTGACCGGATCTCATGGAATCGCTTTTGAGACAGATGATTTGATAGATAACGTCAACTGGGATGAGATTGACGGCATCGTGCTCCCCGGCGGCATGCCCGGAACGCTTCATCTGGGAGAGAGCGCGCCGGTAACTGACCGGATCAGGGCCTTCGCGAAGGAGGGAAAACTGGTGGCGGCCATCTGCGCGGCGCCCAGCGTGTTGGGAGACAACGGGCTTCTGGAAGGTAAGAAGGCCACCTCTTTCCCTGGCTTTGAGGACAGGCTGACGGGAGCGGAGTATGTGACGGATCCGGTGGCGGTGGACGGAAATATCATTACCAGCCGCGGCATGGGGACAGCCATCGACTTTGCGCTGAGCATCGTGGCCTACTTTACCGATAGAGAGACCGCGGCGAGCCTCGGAGAGAACTTTATGTACGACCGTTTTTGGGAGACGCTGGCGTAGCGGGCAGTCGGAAAACCGCAGCGCGGGAAAACAGTTGAAATTTAAAATTTGCTTACAGATCTTACCAACATATTTTCCGCCGATCCATCCATACTATCATTAAGATAAATCTTCCTTACAGGGATTTATCTTTAGAATGACTAGCAAATGGAGGTAGAATCATGAACGGATCTTCTAATTCCGGCAGAATGGCTGTACCGGAAGCCAAGGACGCCATGAACCGCTTCAAGCAGGAAGTTGCCAGTGAGATCGGTGTACCCCTGAAAGAGGGCTACAACGGCGAGCTGACTTCCAAGCAGGCCGGTTCCATCGGTGGAGAGATGGTTAGAAAAATGATCATGAAGCAGGAACAAGAGATGAGCAAATAATCCTGCGTCATACAGTGATAGAAGGCAGTCCGTGGAGCCGGAAAAAGCTCCCCGGACTGTTTTCTTTTTCGGCTTTTTCGGGGTAGACAAAACAGATAAAGTCCATTATACTTATTCACGTAAAAAATAAAGGGAGTAGCCGGCATATTTCTATGTATTTTGTGCGTCAGGACGATGGAGACATTCCGCATAAAATTTAAATGGCGAGACTTTATTGCAGGCACGGATAGTCTGTGATGGAGTTTTGCTGTTTTTTTGGTTTCCGGGAGGACAGGCAGCGGGCGGGACGCTGGCTGAGATGACCCGGGTTCGCGTGTCGGCAAAAAAATTTAGGAGGAAAAGTTATGGATTTCTTAATTGACGGTATTATGTCAGTGACCTGGCAGCAGCTGCTGATGTATGCGGTGGGTGTACTGCTGATCTGGCTGGCGATCAAGAAGGAGATGGAGCCTTCCCTGCTTCTTCCCATGGGATTCGGCGCGATTCTTGTGAACCTGCCTGCGTCCGGTGTGATTGATCAGACCATGTCCGGTGTGGGAGAGGTGTCCGGTATTATCGAATGGATGTTTAATGTGGGTATCGAGGCCTCTGAGGCGCTTCCGATTCTTCTGTTTATCGGTATCGGCGCGATGATTGATTTCGGCCCTCTGCTTTCCCAGCCGGTTATGTTCCTGTTTGGCGCTGCGGCACAGTTCGGTATCTTTATCGCGATTGTGGTGGCGGCTCTTCTGGGATTTGATCTGAAAGACGCTGCTTCTATCGGTATCATCGGGGCGGCGGATGGACCGACTTCTATTCTGGTTTCCCAGGTGCTCGGGTCCAACTATGTGGGAGCGATCGCAGTGGCGGCCTACTCTTACATGGCGCTGGTTCCGATTGTTCAGCCTTTCGCGATTCGCCTGGTAACCACAAAGAAGGAGCGCTGCATCCGGATGGCATACAAGGCAGACACGGTAACGAAGCCCATGCGTATCGCATTCCCGATCATCGTTACCCTGATCGTAGGTATGATTGCCCCCATGTCTGTGTCTCTGGTAGGATTTCTGATGTTCGGCAATCTGCTCCGTGAGTGCGGCGTGCTTGGCAACCTGTCCGACACTGCCCAGAATGCGCTGGCAAACCTGATTACTCTGGTACTCGGTATCACGATTTCCTT
>ERZ1643246.2611-NODE-2611-length-16774-cov-7.474670_pt1 | contig 16774 bp, 18 predicted proteins | sample MGYA00579265_ERZ1643246 | MGnify/ENA primary metagenome ERZ1643246 (study PRJEB29033, sample SAMEA4952261) | chicken gut metagenome | biome: Broiler Chicken; feature: Gastrointestinal Tract; material: Caecum | place: Ireland | collected 2018 | study: Broiler... | reverse complement strand
AAGGGTTTCATAACCCCATCGGTACCTTTCGCAGAAAGGTGGTTTATAAGCATGAAAAAGCTGTTAAATACGCTGTATGTAACTTCTGAAAACAGTTATTTGTCCCTGGACGGAGAAAATGTGGTGATTCTGGATGAAAAAATGGAGATTGGACGTCTGCCGCTGCATAATCTGGAGGGAATTGTATCTTTTGGATACCGGGGAACCAGCCCAGCCCTGATGGGTGCCTGCGCGGAACGGGGGATTTCTCTTTGTTATCTTACTCCCCAGGGAAAATTTCTTGCAAGAGTTTCCGGGAAAATAAGGGGAAATGTAGTGCTGAGACAGCAGCAGTACGCCAGCACCCGGGACGAACAAGTGAGTTTGGATATCGCAAGGAATTGTATTTTAGGGAAGGTCTATAATGCCAGGTGGGTATTGGAACGTGCGGTTAGAGACCACAGTCTGCAGATTGATACAGAGAAGGTGAGAAATGCGAGCGGATTTTTGAAACGGTCGCTGGAATTGATTCAAAAGTGTCAGTCTAAGGAACAGCTGAGAGGATACGAGGGAGAGGCGGCCAGTATCTATTTCGGAGTTTTTGAGCAGTTGATTTTGCAGCAGAAGAAGGATTTTGCATTTCACGGAAGAAATAGAAGGCCGCCATTGGATTCTGTTAATGCGCTTTTGTCTTTTGTATACACACTTTTAACCAACACCATTACTTCGGCGCTGGAAACCGTGGGGTTAGATCCCTATGTGGGCTATCTGCACACAGACCGCCCGGGAAGGGCATCCCTTTCGCTGGATTTAATTGAGGAGCTTCGGGCAGTAATGGCAGACCGGTTCGTTTTATCTTTAATTAATAAGAAAATGGTTACAGGAAAAAATTTTTCCAGAAAGGAAAATGGAGCGGTTCTGATGGATGATGATGTCAGAAAACGAGTGCTGACGGAATGGCAGAATAAGAAAAAAGAAGTGATTACACATCCCTATTTAAAAGAAAAGGTGGAGTGGGGGATGGTACCTTATGTACAGGCAATGCTTTTAGCCAGATATTTAAGGGGCGACTTGGATGGATATCCGGTCTTTTTGTGGAAATGAGGTGCCAAGGTGCTGGTATTGATTACGTATGACGTAAACACGGAAACTGCTGCAGGTAAAAAACGTTTGAGAAAGGTAGCAAAACAGTGTGTGAATTATGGACGGCGGGTGCAGAACTCTGTCTTTGAATGTATTCTGGACCAGGCGCAGGCGGTCGCATTAAAAGCAGTATTGACAGAGCTGATAGACGAGGAGGTTGACAGTCTGCGCTTTTATTATCTTGGAAATAAATATCAGACAAAAGTGGAGCATATCGGAGTAGACAGGGGGACCGCAGCAGATCAGATATTGATTTTATAGGCAGGTGCGAATCGGAAGCACACATAAAAGATGCGGGGGATTCGCACCGGAAAAATTGCACAAAAGATGGATGAATGTTTGGAAGGAGGAGAAGGGGTGAGCAGAAGAGAAAAAATAACATATGTAAAAAGGTAATTTTGAATAAAGGTTAACTGAGAAATTTGGTTATAATTGCTGTCGCTCCCCTTGCGGGAGCGTGGATTGAAATTGCTGAACTCCCACTTAAATTAGTGACATATAAAGTCGCTCCCCTTGCGGGAGCGTGGATTGAAATATGGTCTGGAACTCGTCATAATTTGCTCCAGTGTACGTCGCTCCCCTTGCAGGAGCGTGGATTGAAATATCGATTATACAAACACATTGGTGAGTTATCTTGTCGCTCCCCTTGCGGGAGCGTGGATTGAAATCCTTTTCCGTAAAACGTATCGGCCAGTCATTTGGGTCGCTCCCCTTGCGGGAGCGTGGATTGAAATTTTGAAAAAGCTCTATTGAACCCACTATCCTTTGTCGCTCCCCTTGCGGGAGCGTGGATTGAAATATCACATAACAGTGCAACCGGAGTTTTCTGAGCTTTGTCGCTCCCCTTGCGGGAGCGTGGATTGAAATACCCAGGTTCCAAAGGCCGCCGCTTACATCTATGTCGCTCCCCTTGCGGGAGCGTGGATTGAAATTGAGCAGTGATGGAGACAAGCCGTCCGGCACCGGTCGCTCCCCTTGCGGGAGCGTGGATTGAAATAAGGTAAGCACGGAATCTCCAGCCTATTTGGCTAGGGTCGCTCCCCTTGCGGGAGCGTGGATTGAAATCTCCTCACCAGTTATCCACTGCGCTCACCCGGTCCGTTGCTCCCCTTGCGATAACATGGTTTGACAATTTTTCCTGTATGGTATTCCGTTACAGTGCGAATCGTCACTCCTTTTATGTGAGGTGGAACCTGAATAAATAATCAACTGTTGAAATGTGGGGGTTATTTGAAGAGCTTCGGAAATAGATTCCCTGATATAATGCTTATAGGAGGTGCTAAATTATGGACTACAAGAAGGCTCAGAACTATTGGAAAGAAAAGGAAATGATATCAGTCAAAATGGCTGCCGATGCTTTGCAGGAAAAAATAGAGGAATACATTGGCGCTAATAATACCTGTGCGCTGGCTACCGGTGCAGACGGTTTTATCCGCAACACGCCCATTGAATATTCATACCACGACGGGTTCTTCTGGATATTCTCCGAGGGCGGTGAAAAATTTATCGGCCTGGAGAAAAATTCGAATGTCTGCATTGCGATTTTTGATAAATACAACGGTTTTGGAAGCCTGAAAGGGCTTCAGGTGATGGGAACGGCAAGTATCGTGGAGCCCTTTTCGGAAGAATATAATGCCCATGCAGCGGTAAAGAAAATCCCGCTGGCGGTACTCGGAAAATTGGATCCACCCATGAATCTGATCAAAATCCAGCCAGTCAGTGCGGATTTTCTGAACTCTGATTTGAAGCAGGACGGATTTGATTCGAGACAGCACCTGGATTTTCCAGGACCAGGAGCTCGGAAATAGATGGTGCGGCAAGACAATAACAGGAATAATGAACTGCCTAAAACGGCCGTCCCGTTTGAGACGGCCGTAGGGTATTCAAACTTCCGATTTTCGGTAATAGCACTGTCCGATTTTTTAAAATCCTAATCTACCTCTCAAAAACCAACTCCCCGCCAATCCAGGTCTGTACCACTTGAACCTGGTCAATTTCCTGGGGAGGAACGGCTAAAATATCATCGCTCAGTACAGCGAAATCTGCCCGGTATCTGGGAGACAGCATACCTGTATCCGGAAAGCCGGCGGCCAGAGAAGCCCCTCTGGTATAGAGCCATAAGGCAGTATCGATAGGAATAGCCTGGCCTTTTCCACAGTCTGTTCCATTGGCGGCGATTCTGGTCACTGCTAATTTCAGTCCCGGGAAGGGGTCGGTAGGATCGGCCCAGAAGGTGGCAGGGGCATCAGTGGAAAATCCCAGACAGACTCCTTTGTCCAGCATATGGCGGACAGGATAACATTCTTTGATTCTCTCTTTTCCCAGATTCTTGATATAGCTGGCGCTTTCTGCATAGAGGAAAATAGGCTGCGTTACGAAGGAAATTCCGTGAGCGGCTGCTTTTTTTATGCTGTCTTCGGAAGGCTCGGTTACATGTTCGATCCGCACATAGGGAACGCCGGATCTGGTCCAGGGATGTTCCCTGCAGGCCCGGTCTACCATGCGGGAAATGGCCCGGCCGCCCATGGCATGCATGGAGAGCTGGCAGCGGTTTTGCCGGCAGAAGCGGATGGCGGACTCCAGCAGTTCATCGCTGCAGACGGGAAAACCTGCTTCAGAGTCGGAACCAAGATAAGGCCGGTCCATCCAGGCGGTGCGCCCGGAAACGCTGCCGTCCCCAATCAGCTTGAGGCCGGCCGCAAAAATCTGGCGTCTGCGGTCCAGCTTTTCGGCGGGAATAGAAAAGTCCGGGTCATCGGCAAAATAGTCCCACATATAATAGACACCTGTTTTCTGGCGAAAACCTTTTAAAACGGCAGATTCATAGATTGGAAAATTGTCGCCTGGTCCAAGATTGCCCATATCGCAGATGGAGGTGATCCCCTGGCTGGTCAGCACATCTCCCAATTCCAGCAGATTTTGAACCTGTTCCTCCCTGGAACTGCGGGGAATCAAAGCGGTAATCAGGCTGCGGGCATTTTCGCGGAGAATGCCGGTGGGAATCCCGTTTGAATCCCGGTCGATTTCACCACCCGGGGGGTTAGGGGTATCCGGATGGATTCCGGCCAGTTCCAGGGCAGCGCTGTTGACGCTGCAGATATGGGCGCAGGTGCGCATGATCATAACCGGAGAATCGCTGCATCCCTGATCCAGATCATAGCGGTTAGGGGGGAGCTTTTCGTCCAGCCCCTGTTCATCATAGCCCCAGCCTTCAATCCACTGGCCAGGCTTCTGACAGGCTCTGCGTTCTCGGATGGCCTGAATTAAATCAGCGATAGAATTGATCTGCGGCGGCATCGCGGTGATCTTTTTGCGGTCATCCGCCAGCATGACCGGATGCATATGAACGTCCGCAAAGCCGGGGATCACCCGTTTTCCCTTTAAATCCGTAACCAGTGGAAAAGAGCCGGCAGAGGGCAGATCTTGCTGCGCGCCAATCCATATAATGCGGCCGTCTTCCACGATCATGGCTTCTGCCTGCGGCATGGAACGGTCAGACGTAAAAATTTTTCCGTTTAGGAAAACATGCTGTTTGGCTGGATTCATGTGGTATCACCTTCCTTTAGATATATATTCATTTTTCGTGTTGTCTCTGGCTGCGGGATTTGTTCTGGTACATCAGCTGGTCCACCTGCTGAAGAATCTGTTCCACACTGCTGTGGGGAGGGCGGCAATGGAGAACACCGGTGCTGACCTGGCTGAAAGAACATGGGGCTCCTTCGTCCCACTGAGGACATGATTCCAGCTGACGGATGATGGCTTGCGGGATAATGCCATTATATACTGCTGCAAACTCATCGCCTCCAAAGCGGTACACCTTCCCTGTGTTTTGAAAAATTTGACAACAGATATTTGCAAAGTGCTGCAGATATTGATCGCCTACTAAATGTCCGTACTGGTCATTGATCTGTTTGAAACGGTCCAAATCCATAAAGACCAGAGAGCGGCTTTTTCCAGATGGTTGATTTTAAGTACATCCAGAACCACCCGGCAGAGGATAAAGTAGGATATATATATGGTAGCCAGAAGCAGTAAGATTACAAGGATTTTTAAGATAGAACCCGCTTCCCGGCTAAATGTCAGATGAAGCGTAAACAGAAGGAGAAAGGCCAGCGTGCTGTCCAGGATCAGGTATCGGTACCAGTGAGCCTGGATGTGGTTGACATGCTCCAAAACGAATACATATCGGGGAATCCGTATCCGGGAAAATGGAAAAATGGTGGTGAAAAAGAGGAGATTTTCCACCATCAAAACGTAAAACAGGTTTCCCGGGGATACTGTGCTGACAATCTGGACGGCGAGGGACAATACGCCTAATGTGTAGGTCCAGCCGATGCAGGTAATGATAAACAGAATAGAGGTCTTTTCTTTATACAGCAGACGAAATGGGATTAAGTAAAGAAAGCCGAATACAGCCAGGCGGCCTTCACCCTGACTGATGGAGAAGGCCCGGGCAAAAGTGGTGTAGATGATAAAAAATACAGCAGTAAATCCCAGAAGTCCCATAATTGTTTGAAAAAGTGAATATTTTCTGTGAGAACACAGATCCAGGTTCAGCAGATTGAAAAACAGAACCTCAAACATGGGCATCCATTGTAAGAAAAGAGGCATGATACTCCAAAGCTCCTTGAAAATTACGATCTATGAAACTTATTTTATCATATTTGGCGGACCAGGGAAACCGGCAATTCATTTGCAATGGGTAAAAAATTCCGCTATAATAAAAAATACGGAAAGCGGGGGTGTGCATATGAAAAAATACAGAGATTCGCTGAAGCAATACGGCTGCTGTTTCCTGCTGGGGCCATTTTTTATGATCATTGAGGCCTGCGGGGAGTTTATTCTGCCTTTTCTGAATGCAAATATGATTGACAGGGGGGCAGCGGCAGGAGATATTTCCTATATTCTGAAAAATGGTTTGTATATGATGCTGGCAGCTGTGGTGATGCTGGCAGGAGGAGTTTTCGGCGCTTACTTTGCCATCAACGGCTCTTCCAGGCTGGCAGCAGATCTGAGAGAAAAGACCTTCGCAAAAATACAGACCTTCTCCTTTTCAAATATCGATGATTTTTCTACGGGTTCTCTCATTACCCGAATTACCAACGACGTTACTCAAATTCAAAATTTTACTCAAACACTGCTCAGAGGCTGTTTTCGGAGCCCGGTTATGCTGATTGGGGCGGTGGGGATGTCCTTTGCCCTAAGTCCTGAGCTGGCGGCGGTAATCTGTGTGGTGATCCCCTTTCTGGCCCTGGCCATTATCTGGATGATCCGGACCGCCTCACCTCGATATACCCAGATGCAGGCCAGTCTGGACGGCCTGAACAACCGGATCAACGAGACCATTACCAATGAGCGTGTCATCAAATCCTTTGTGCGGGAGGAGTATGAGAAAGAAAAATTTTCCCATATCAATGAGCAGCTGATGGAAAAGAGCATTGCAGCTTTAAAGATGATGATTCTGCTGCAGCCCATTTCAGCGCTGGCAGTGAACGTGACAACCCTGGCAGTGGTGTGGATTGCCGGCCGCCGCATTATGGTGGGCAGCATGGAAATCGGTACACTGACGGCCTTTATCACGTATCTGTCCCAGATCTTGACCGCTCTGAATTTCCTGGCCAATATTGTCCTCCAGGGAACCAGGGCCGCGGCTTCGGACCGGAGGATCACGGAGATCCTGGAGGCGGAGGTGGATCTGACCGATTCCCAGGGCAAGAAGAAAGAACAGGAGGTGGAGCGGGGAGAAATCGAGTTTTGCCATGTTTCCATGCGGTATTTTAAAAAGAACCGGGAAAATGTGCTGGAGGATGTAAACCTCCACATCCTTCCGGGGCAGTTTGTGGGGATTGTGGGCTCCACGGGAAGCGGAAAAAGCACCCTGGTATCCCTGATTTTAAGGCTCTACGATGTGGACCGGGGAGCGGTGCTGGTGGACGGCACAGATGTCCGGGATTACTCCCTGAAACGGCTGAGGGACAAAGCGGCGGTTGTGCTCCAGAAAAATACCCTGTTTTCCGGGACCATTGCGGAGAATCTGCAGTGGGGAAATGAGAAGGCGGGAAGGGAGGAGATGGACTGGGCCTGCCGGATTTCCTGTGCCGATGAATTTATCCGCTCTTTTCCGGATGGATATGAGACGGAACTGGAGCAGGGAGGCGCTAATCTTTCAGGCGGGCAGAGGCAGAGGCTTTGTATTGCCCGGGCCTTGATGAAACACCCCAGGATTCTGATTCTGGATGATTCTACCAGCGCGGTGGATACGGCCACCGATGCAAAAATACGAAAATCCCTGGGGCGTGAGCTGCCGGGAGTAACGAAACTGATCATTGCCCAGAGGATCAGCTCTGTCATGGAGGCAGACCAGATTATTGTTCTGGAAAACGGGCGGATTGCGGATACCGGTACCCATCAGGAACTGATGAAACGGTGCGCACCTTACCGGGAAATTTATTTTTCCCAGAAGGAGGAGTAGGATGGAGCAGGAACAGGCCAGACGCCTTCAGAAGAAATACGAGAGACTTTATTCGGGACAGCAGAAAAAAGAGATGGATGTAAGCCGAAACAGCGGCAGAAACCGTGCCATGAGCGCCCAGGGGAAACCCAAGAACATGAAAGGGACCCTGGCCCGGCTGCTGCGGTATCTGGGCAGAGAGAGGGGACTTATCGTTCTGGCAGGGGTGATTACGGTAGTTTACGCTGTCTCTACCCTGGTCTCCTCCTATATGCTGCGTCCCATTATCAACCGCTTTTTGGAAGAGGGGACGGCAGGGGAAGGTTGGGATGAGCGGCTGACGGGACTGGCGTTTTCATTGGGTATTCTGGCGCTGGTGTATCTGACGTCCGTCTTGTCCCAGTGGCTTCAGCAGTGGATTATGCTGAAGGTCTCCCAGCGCTCTCTGGCCCGCTTGCGCCGGGAATTGTTCGGTCATCTCCAGACCCTGCCGGTTTCCTATTTTGACCGTCATGGAACAGGAGATCTTATGAGCCGCTTTTCCAACGATGTGGATGCAGTGGGGGAGATGCTCAATACTACGCTGATCCAGATGATTTCCGGCGGCGTGACCATTGGGGGAACGGTGGTGCTGATGCTCTACACCAATGTGATCTTGGGTATGATCACCATTCTATTTACCCCTGTGCTGGCCTTCATCAGTCGTCAGATTATGAAAAGCGGAAGTAAGGCCTATGGGGAGCAGCAGAGAAGGCTTGGGGCCTTAAACGGCTTTGCGCAGGAGACCATTACCGGACAGAAGGTGGTGAAGCTGTTCAACCACGAGGAGACTGCTATGGAGGAATTTTCTTACTTAAACCGCAGGCTGATGCGTGCCCAGATCCAGGCGCAGTTCCGTTCCAGCATCATGGGACCGGTTACCCACCAGCTGTGCAATTTGAGCTATGCGGTTACGGCAGGCCTGGGCGCGGTGCTGGTGGTGACCAGGGGATTTGATATTGGCGGACTGACCGTTTCAGTCAATTACACCCGGAATTTCAACCGTCCCATTAACGAGATCTCCATGCAGATGAACAATGTATTTTCCGCTCTGGCCGGAGCAGAGCGGGTGTTTCAGGTGCTGGACGAAAAGCCGGAGGAAGAGGAGCAGGATGCGGTATGCCCGGAGCGGATTTCCGGTTATATTTCCCTGGAACATGTGAATTTTGGATATGAGCCGGGCCGGATGATTCTTCACGATATTTCCCTGGAGGCTGAACCAGGACAGAAAATTGCGTTTGTGGGCTCCACGGGAGCAGGAAAGACAACGGTGACCAACCTGCTTTCCAGGTTCTATGAAATCAGCGAGGGAAGCATCAAAATTGACGGGATTCCCATTGGAAAGATCAGGAGGGATGTGCTGCGCGGCAGCATTGCCATGGTACTTCAGGATACACACCTGTTTACCGGGACAGTGCGTGAAAATATCCGGTACGGAAGACTGGATGCTGCCGATGAGGAGGTGGAGGAGGCGGCCCGCATCGCTTCAGCCCATTCTTTTATTGTCCATCTGGAAAAGGGGTATGACACGGTCCTGGAACAGGATGGGGCCAATCTTTCCCAGGGGCAGAGGCAGCTGCTCAATATTTCCAGAGCGGCTCTTTCGAAAGCGCCTATATTGATCCTGGACGAGGCTACCAGCTCCGTGGATACCAGGACGGAGCGCCATATTGAGGCAGGAATGGATGCCATTATGAAAAACAGGACCACCTTTGTGATCGCACATCGCCTTTCCACTGTGAGGGGGGCGGATCAGATCCTGGTGCTGGAAGGAGGCCGGATCATACAGCGGGGGACCCATGAAGAGCTTTTGAGACAGCCGGGAAGATACGCGGATTTGTATCATGAGATCGTGCAGCTGGATTAGTGGAAATCCTGTCATTGTTCCCCTCCCCTTGACAAAACTGGAAAAATTAAATATACTACAAGTGTTGTAACAATTATGTAATATATTTAACAATTTGTAACAGTTTGACCGGGCGTGTCTGAAGGCAAAACGGTGAACTGGAAAGGGGAACAGGGTGAAGAAAAATTACAGATATACGTGTGCTGTCTTTTTGGGACTGCTGCTTTTGTGGGGCAGTCCGATGCGGTCGCTTGCCTTGGAATACGGAACAGAAATCAAAACTACCACTTCCTATGTGGTCCGGATACTGGCGCCCAGGGCGGCCATTCATCAGGAGGCATCGGAGAATTCAGCAGTAGAATTCTATGGGAAAAGGGGACAGGTCTATGAAGCAGAGGGGAGAGCGAGGAATGGATGGATTCAGCTGACGTCAGGAGGATATCTCAGACTGGCCGGCAATGCCTCCCTGGTAGAGCAGAGTCATGAGAAAGTGGATCTGTCGGTGAAAAAGCGCAGGGAGACCGTAGAATATGCGCTTCAGTTTGTAGGCGGACGGTATGTTTACGGGGGAACAGATCCCAATGTAGGGGTGGACTGCTCCGGCTTTACCCGCTATGTTATGTCCAACGCAGCTTCGGTACAGCTGCCTCATTCCTCCAGAGGCCAAGCTTCATATGGCAGGGAGGTCAGCGAGGAAGAGATGAAGCCGGGAGACTTGATTTTCTACGGGAGCGGAAAGAGGATCAACCATGTGGCTATGTATATTGGGGAAGGGCAGGTAGTCCATGCTTCCACAGAAAAAACAGGGATTAAAACCTCTCCCTGGAATTACAGAGAGCCGGTTAAAATAGTCAGTCTGCTGTAAGCGGAATAGGGGCGCAGAGGTTTCAAAGAGAAAATATGACAAAAGATGAAGAAAATCTGAAAAAGAATTAAAAAAATATAAAAAGGTTGACGCAGAAACTGAGCATGATATAATAATCCTGTAACGAATGTAATAATTATGTAATAAATCAGGACGAACTACATATCTTTAGGAGAAATGGACCATGATCAAAAAACTGAACCTTATGATGAAGCTTGGAGCTTTCTGCCTGACTGTGGGGAGTGTATCTCCTGTAACAGCGCTGGCAGCCATCGGCCCCGGTTTCACCGCAGGAACTTATGTGGCCACCGTTACAGCAGACAGCGTCAACATTAACAAGAGCCAGGACAGTGAAGAGGTGCTGCTGACAGCGGAGGCAGGGGATGAGTATGAGGTTCTGGAGGATCTTGGAAACGGCTGGGTGAGAGTGCAGGTAATGGATACAGAGGGATACCTTCCCGTATCAGAAAATGCAGAAATCAGCCAGGTAGATGAGGATGAGATGGAGGCCATTCAAAATGAGGCCCTCACTTCCTCTATGAGTTACAAACGCCAGCAGCTGGTTGATTATGCGCTGCAGTTTTTAGGAGGTTCCTACCGTTATGGAGGTTCGGACCCCAATACAGGGGTGGACTGTTCCGGGTTTATCCGCTATATTATGCAGAATGGAGCTGGAGTTTCTATGAACCGTTCTTCCGGCTCCCAGGCACAGCAGGGAAGTGCCATCAGTGCGGATGAGATGCAGCCGGGAGATTTGATCTTTTACGGAAGCGGCAGCAGAATTAACCATGTGGGCATGTACATAGGAAATGGACAGATTGTCCACGCTTCCACAGAAGCGACGGGAATTAAGCTTTCTCCCTGGAATTACCGGACTCCCGTCAAGATTACAAATGTGCTAGGATAGGATTTTTTGATAAAAGGGTAGAGAAACTGCCGCGGTGCTGTTTGTGAGGAGCGCCGCGGCAGCTTCTGCGTGATGCCAAAATCCAGGATGCCGGGGCTCGCAACAAAGAGAGACAGCCAGAATAGGGGAGCTATTCCGGCTGTCTCAAGGGGAGTATAAATAATTAATAAGGATGAGGAAATGGTCTAAGGGAAACCATCTTTCCTCATTTTAGTTATAATACATTTTTCAGGAAAAAGCAAGCGCCGAATAATTTCGTGGATTTCAGACATACTAAGGATGTAACAAAAATAAGCCATCTTTAGGAGGTAAGAAAATGTCCAACAAGAACAATTACAGCAATGACATGGAAAATTCCAGAAACTGCAAGGATATGGACCAGAAGAACTGCCACAGAAGCGGCAGCCAGAATGCTTCCGGAAACAGTTCCAGGAACTCTTCTCAGAACAGCTCTGGAACGGCCAGGAACAGCTCCAGAAACAACAGCTACGATGACTCCGATTATTAAGTTATAGCTGCAGGGATAAATCCCGCTCCGGAAACAGCCGGGCGGGATTTTTTGCATCCGGGGAGCATGACCATTTCAGAGCTCGTTTCATATATTGGATCATAAAGAAGAATTTCTGTGAGGAGATAAGAGATGGGCTTTTCCATAATTACCTGGCGGGAGCTGGACCGGCTGCTGGAAAGCGGAAAACCGGTGGAAGTCATTGATCTGAGGGCACCGGAATATTATGAGAGGGAAAGGATTTTGGGAAGCCGCAGTCTTCCTTTTGAAGAGCTGGAGGACCGGTTGGAGGAGGTGCCCAGGGACCGGCCGGATGTATTCTACTGTGACTGGGGTTCCAAGAGTATGCTGGTCTGCCGGAATTTATCACGGATGGGTTACATCTGTGCCAGCCTGGCCTCAGGCTTTCGCAATTACAGGGGAAAATTCATTGACAGAACTCCGCGGTAAGCTTAGAATAAGAACGTATGCAGCAGGTTCCGGATAGCGGAAAAACCAAGGAAAAACAGGAATGGAGCCCGTTTGTCCCGAACAGCTGAGAATGATAAATAGAACGATGAATGAGGAGACCAGCACCTATGAAATTGATGTTTGCATCCGATATACATGGCTCAGCCTATTACGGGCGGAAAATGGTGGAAATTTATGAAAAGTCCGGCGCTTCCCGCCTGATTCTGCTGGGAGACATTCTGTACCATGGCCCCAGAAATGATCTGCCGAAGGAATATGCCCCCAAAGAAGTGATCGCTATGCTGAACCCACTGAAAAATCAGATTCTGGCAGTCCGGGGAAACTGCGAAGCTGAGGTGGATCAGATGGTCCTGGAATTCCCTGTCCTGGCTGACTACGGATTCTTAATGGTGGACGGGGTTTCCATTTACGCTACCCACGGTCATATTTTCCATGAGAATCATCTGCCGCCTCTCCAGAGTGGAGATGTCTTGATCCATGGGCATACCCATATTCTGGAAGCAAAGGAAATTCAGACAGAGGACGGGCGCAGAGTGAAGATTTTAAATCCTGGTTCCGTGTCCATTCCCAAGGGCGGGAATCCCCATACTTATGCTATGCTGGAGGACGGACTGTTTTCCATTCTGGACATGGAGGGAAATGTAGTCCGTCAGATCCGTTTATAGAGAGCGAGGACAAGTGGATTGAAACGTACATTTGAATTGATCGCGCCCTGCCATTTCGGACTGGAGGCAGTGCTGAAGAAAGAAATATTGGACCTGGGATATGAGATTTCCTCTGTGGAGGACGGCCGGGTTACCTTCGTAGGCGATGATGAGGCCATTTGCCGCGCTAATGTATTTCTGCGCACAGCGGAGCGGGTCCTCTTAAAAGCCGGGAGCTTTGAGGCGAGGACCTTCGAGGAGCTGTTTCAGGGGACAAAAAAGATTCCGTGGGAGGATTTGATCCCGCAAGATGGAAAATTCTGGGTGGCCAAAGCATCTTCTATCAAGAGCAAGCTGTTCAGTCCCTCGGATATCCAATCCATTATGAAAAAGGCTATGGTGGAACGGATGAGAGAACATTATGGAATCTCCTGGTTTCCGGAGACAGGACCCTCTTATCCGCTACGGGTATTTCTTTACAAGGATGTGGTGACCATCGGCATTGATACCAGCGGAGAATCTCTTCACAAAAGAGGATACCGTACCTACACCAGCAAGGCGCCTATTACCGAAACCCTGGCGGCAGCTCTGATTCTTCTGACGCCATGGAACAAGGAGCGGATCCTGGTGGACCCCTTCTGCGGCAGCGGGACCTTTCCCATTGAGGCGGCTATGATGGCGGCCAATATGGCTCCTGGCATGAACCGCAGTTTTCTGGCGGAGGAGTGGAAGAATCTGATTCCGCGCAGATGCTGGTATGAGGCGGCAGACGAAGCGGCAGAGATGGTCAATCCGGATGTTAAGACGGACATCCAGGGATATGATATCGATGGGGATATTATCAAGGCGGCCAGGGCCAATGCCAGACAGGCAGGGGTAGACCATCTGATCCACTTTCAGCAGAGGCCGGTCAGCGAACTGAGCCATCCTAAAAAATATGGTTTTATTATTTCCAATCCCCCCTATGGAGAGCGTTTGGAGGAAAAGGCCAGTCTTCCGCAGCTGTACCGGGAAATCGGAGAGCGGTTTGCAGCTCTGGACTCCTGGTCCATGTATCTGATTACCTCCTATGAGGAGGCACAGCGCTATATTGGACGGAAGGCGGATAAAAACCGTAAAATCTATAATGGTATGCTGAAAACTTACTTCTACCAGTTTATGGGCCCCAGGCCGCCAAAAAGAAATCAGGAGAACCGAGAACTTGAAGAAAGGTAAAAGGCGGGGAAATGCACTTTTGCCGGGAGTGGTTCTGGTACTGTGCCTGACGGCGGCAGGCTGCGGCAGCAGCCGTCAGACGGGGGAAGGAGAGTCCACGGGGCCTGGACAGGTGCAGGAAGAAATGCCCGGTCAGGAGGTAATGCCCAGGTTTTTTGGGTGGGAGGAGACTGCGCTTCCTGAGTTTTATGACGGCCGTCAGGAGGGCCGGGTTCCTCCGGTAAGGGACCAGGGAAATCTGGGTACCTGCTGGGCGTTTGCTTCTCTGACTGCATTGGAGGCGGCGCTCATGCCTCAGGAGCAGCTGGAATTTTCTGTGGACCATATGACGCTTCACAACAGCTTTTCACTTCCTCAGGATGCGGGAGGAGAATATAGTATGTCCATGGCCTATCTGCTGGCATGGCAGGGACCGGTGCTGGAAGAACAGGATCCTTATGGAGACGGCATTTCTCCCGATGGTCTTTCTCCCTGCAAACATGTGCAGGAAATCCAGATTCTGCCCAGGAAGGACTATGAGGCCGTCAAACGGGCGGTTTATCTGGCAGGAGGAGTCCAGAGTTCTCTGTACACCGATATGACAGAAACCCAAAGGGATTCCAGATATTATAGTGAAGCTTTTAATTCCTACTGCTATGAGGGTCAGGAAAAGCCGAACCACGATTCTGTGATCATTGGCTGGGATGACCATTTTCCCAGAGAGAATTTTAATGTGGAGCCTGAAGGAGACGGTGCGTTTCTCTGTACCAACAGCTGGGGAGCAGGATTTGGAGATGAAGGGGTCTTCTATGTGTCCTACTACGATCCCAATATTGGTGCAAGCGGCATTGTTTATACAGGGGTGGAGCCGGCAGATAACTATGACCGGCTTTGCCAGGCGGACTTATGCGGCTGGATGGGGCAGATCGGCTACGGGGAAGAGACGGCCTGGTTTGCCAATGCCTATGAGACTAAAGGTCAGGAACGCCTGTTGGCTGCCGGATTTTATGCCACCAGAGAGCAGACCTCCTATGAACTTTATGTGGCAAGACATCTGGAGAGGGAGGGAACTGCAGCGTTGTCCTCCCCTGTCTATGCTGGCTGCGGGAAAATGGAATATGAAGGTTTTTACACGGTTCCGCTGGATTTCGGGGTGGACTTGGATGCAGGTGAAAAATTTGCTATAATGGTAAAGATCACGACACCAGGAGCCGTTCACCCGGCGGCGATTGAGTACGATGGGGGAAATGGGATAGCTCAGGTGGATTTAACCGATGGGGAAGGATATCTGAGCAGCGATGGCGTAAACTGGGAGCGGGTGGAGGATACGATGAACTGTAATCTCTGTCTGAAGGCGTATCTGGACCATAGATAGAACATATGAGGATGGGAAAAGATGGAACACAGAATTATTTTTGCTACGGGCAATGAAGGAAAGATGCGGGAAATCCGGGAGATCCTGAAAGAACTTGGAGTACCGGTCCTGTCCATGAAGGAAGCAGGCGTTTCTCTGGATATTGAGGAAAATGGTTCTACCTTTGAGGAAAACGCCATGATCAAAGCCAGAGCGGTGTGGAACCGGACCGGCGGCATTGTGCTGGCAGACGATTCCGGACTGGTGGTAGATGCTCTGAATGGGGAGCCTGGGGTTCATTCCGCCCGTTATATGGGGGAGGAGACCTCCTACGAGATCAAGAACCGCCAGATTATCCGCAGACTGGAAGGCGCAGAGGGAAGAGACAGAAGCGCCCGGTTTGTCTGTGTGATTGCGGCAGTGCTTCCCGATGGGACAGAACGAAAGACCGAGGGGACCATGGAGGGTGTGATTGCCATGGAACCAGCGGGAGAGGGAGGCTTTGGCTATGATCCCATTCTCTATCTGCCGGAATACGGTAAGACAGGCGCGGAGCTGACCATGGAGGAAAAGAACGCCATCAGCCACCGGGGAAAGGCACTGCGGGCAATGAAGGGGGAACTGGCCAAATGGCTGGGAAAGGATGAGCAATGAATATTTTAATTGTCAGTGACACACATCGGAAAAATGAAAATTTAAAAAAGATACTGGAGCGCAGCGGACCGCTGGATATGTTGATCCATTTGGGAGACGGAGAGGGGAGCGATGGGCTGATTGCTTCCTGGGTAAATCCGGGCTGCCGCACGGAGTTTGTGCTGGGAAATAATGATTTTTTTTCCAATCTGGATCGGGAAAAGGATATTATGATTGGCAATTACCGGGTTCTTTTAACGCACGGACATTATTACAGTGTTTCCCTGGGGCCGGAGCGGCTGATCAAGGAGGCCAGGGCGGCCGGGTTTGATATTGCCATGTTTGGACACACCCACCGGCCTTTTTTGGAGGTTAACCGGAAAGCAGGGGAAAAAGACCTGATTGTGCTGAATCCCGGCAGTCTCTCATATCCGCGCCAGGAAGGGCATAAACCTTCTTACATACGGATGGAGCTGGACCAGGAGGGAAAGGCCCATTTTGCGCTCAATTATCTGGACAGCTGAATCCGGAACAGCACAGCCGCGGAAGAGAGTGAAAACTGGCCCTTTGGAAAAATATAAAAAAACGAAAAAATATTGTTGACAAACCCGCGTAGTATAGTATATAATAATTTTCGCGTTGTGAGACAGCGTATTGTACAGAGCGTCCTGAGGGCAGCTGATACGCAGGTGTAGTTCAATGGTAGAACACTAGCCTTCCAAGCTAGATACGTGGGTTCG